>Ga0307476_10000449_pt1 | contig 32618 bp, 29 predicted proteins | sample atmos_gasesECM2C_2_FD_203314 | JGI IMG/M metagenome (GOLD analysis project Ga0307476, IMG submission 203314) | Hardwood forest soil microbial communities from Morgan-Monroe State Forest, Indiana, United States - atmos_gasesECM2C_05 | ecosystem: Environmental > Terrestrial > Soil > Temperate...
TTGCGAGCTTCTCTCGGGACCCTGAAAGGCTGCAACTTGGCCGCTACTGGAGCATCGACGCATAATAGGAAGCTGCACCCACCAAGATCAGAGCTACGCGCCACATCCAGTGCGGCTGCAGGCCCGCGATCACTGCTCGCCCAATCCCCAAACCTAGCAACCCCAGAAAAGAAGAAGTAGCCGGTCCCGGTGAAAAGATTCCCGGCCATCGATAAGACCAAAGAGTAGCGAGTCACCGGCCCATAACGTGACGCCCGCGTCAGGAGCAGCCACAAGGCCACTGCCGCAACCAAATTCACCAGGGGTGCCATTGGCTGCTATCCACCGTGTTTCGATGTCACTCTGCAGAGCCACCGTACTCATGGTGATGCGATGAGCCCCGCTCAGCCATGCCGTAACGCCATGCCCCAACCCCTCGTGCCGAATGTCCTGCAGGATGCAAGCAAGCGCCGACACAGCGATCATCGTGATCTTGTCGTGTTCAGCAGAAGCCGTGTCGACCGACATCCGGCTTTTTATAGCACGCGGCAGTTTCGTTTCGAGGCTGAGATTGCGAAGAGATTCGGGAAATTCAGCATAACTCGGCGGCAAACTCCAAAAAGCGGACAGCATCGAATCGTTGTCTTGTCCCGGAATCGCCTCTAGAGATTTCCACAGGCGGGGCATTTTGGAGTCAAAATCCCGCCAATTCCGCAATACCTTAGCTGATTGACGGAGACCAGCTTTGGGATTAGCATTTCGCAGGTACGCCTACCGAGTCAGGGAGTGTTTGCAAGATGAGACGGTCATTGGGGTTAAAGATCCTAAGCTCTATGATGTTGCTGATCTTTCCTGCCACCTCGTTTGGGGCAGACAGCAATCCTGTTGCAATGCTCTACGCCCATGGGGATGCGACATTGAATGGCAACAGCGTCCCGACGTCGTCGGCTCTGTTTTCCGGAGACATAATCCGGACCACTGCTGACTCCGCTGCCCACATCAACGCCACCGGTTCTACTGTACTGATTCTGAATGAGTCGCTGGTTCAGTATGTTGGGGACGCGGTGACGTTGGAGCACGGAGGGGTGAGAATCTCAACGTCGAAATTGATGGCAACTCGCGCTGGCGGTGTGACGATTTCCCCTGCCTCCGGTGAGTTGACTGAGTTTGAAGTCCAAGATGTGGATGGTACTGTCCACGTCGCAGCGAGTAAGGGCGATCTGACGATCAGCGATGGCAGCGGAACTACCACGCTTGCGCAAGGTCAGCAGACCACTCGAGACGATGCCCAGGCCCAGAATGACAATGAGAAGAAAAAGAAGAAAAAAGGAGCAGGTGGTATCGCTCCTGCCGGATCAGGAGGGGTTTTCAACTCTCCGTTGGCGGTCGGAATTGGCACTGGCATAATCGCTGGTGGGGCAATTTATGTGCTCAGCAGAAGCGGTAGTCCGGTAAGCCCAGCGAAGCCATGAGCTCCTAGGAGCCCGGGTCCGTCCCTTTTGCCTCAACTACGGTCAACGGATGCCCAAAGGCCCCCAGTAGTTTGCCCGAAATCCTCCCCGCCGTGGATCGCTGCGACTGGAAATTCGACAAGGGTTCCATTCAGAAGTGCCAGACCACGCCGAATCCGGCGAATAGATTGCGTTGGCGGCCGTTTCCGCTGTTCACATTCAGTTGCGGCAAGCCCGACCAGAAGTCCCGAACCTCGCCGCGCAGACTGAAATTTTTGTAGAACTTCACGTCGAGTCCAACGCCCGCTTGGAATACGCCCGTCGTAGTCCCGGTTTTGCCGGGATTTGATCCTCCAAATACGAGCTTGGAGCTCTCACTGAAGTGCCCGAACCCTCCACCAAAACTGACCCAGGGAGAAACAGCGGTGAGGGGAAGCAGGTTCACTCGTGCTGCGGGGGTCACGAAATAGGACGAATATTGCTCGGGGACTGCGTTCACTGCGAAGTGCAGATCTTCGTCCAGGTTACCGGCGAATGGGACTTCAAGGGAGATCGACGCGAAGCCTGCGTCGAAAATTTGCCGGGCATACCCTGCATCGAAGGTTAACCCATCGCCGAAGCGCAGGAACGGATCGTACGATGGGGCGCCCTGGATGCGCTGATCGCTGATGAAGGTGCGCCCAAGCAGCCCTGAGATTTCGTTCTTTTGCGCAGCGCCCTGTGCCGCGAAGGTACAAACTGTCATCACAGCCCCGACGGTGAGGCGTTTTCCCAACATTTGCCCTCCTGCCCTCTCTATTCGTTGCGAGGCAAGTCTTGGCCTCTTATAGCTGGTTTGTCTCTTTCCGGGTCCCGTTCCGACTGGATCCGTACGTTGGATTAACGAATGCGGCGGCTCACTTTCAGGTGAAAGAGCGTCTCGATTATAACGGCAGCGCCCACGTGTTGCTATCGCCAGGCGCGGTGCGGCGTCCTCCCCTCTCTCTGTTACGCGCGAGTCCGAGACCGCGCCTTGGACAACGGAGCTAATGGCGAAGCAGCCAGTCCGCACAGTATATAGAACATCGCGGCATTCGCCGGGACCTGCAAATTGAAATCCACGAAACTGTGCAGCAGAAGTCCCGTGCATCCAAGCAAAGCAGCGAGCGCGACTGCCCCATCCCACTTGAATTCCCAGCGCCGAGAGGTCGGCGATACGGATCGGTACAGCCGCACGAGAAACCACACCATGAGCCCGAAGCCCAGCAGGCCGGTCTCCACCAGCAGCTGCGCGTAATCGTTATGGGCTTCATTGACAAACAGATTTGTATAGAAGCTGCGGTAACTGGGGTAAACCGTCGGAAACGTTCCCAGGCCCCATCCCAACACCGGCCGATGGGAAAACATTTTCAAGCAGTCCTTGGTGATATTCCAACGCAGGTCCGGGCTTAGATTGCCTAGCCGGCCTAGGACTTGGCCTTTGCCCAGAAAAACTAAGAAAGCAAGAACCAACACGCACAATGCGACCATACCGAGTGCGACACGAGAATTTCTCTTTTGCAGAAGAGTCATGGCAGCAAACGCCGTAATTTCGAGGACAAATGAAAGCATTCCGCCGCGTGAGCCGGAAAGAAAGATTGTGCTGGCCATCAGTACGGCGCAGAATGCAACCATGGCCCGCTGTCCGCCTTTCAGCAGATGGCCCATACAGACGACGATTGGAAACGGCACTAGCATCTCCATCAAGCCCGCATAGTGGTTGCGGTTGACGTAGCTTCCGTAAATTGATCCTCCGAATCGTGGAACGTAGAACCAAAAGAACTTGCCCTTCGAGGTCAGTTCCTGCGCTAAGGAAAAAAAGGCGTATACCAAGCCGAAGCCAATCAGTGTTAGAGCAAAGATCTTCCGAGCATCCTCGTCCTGGACGCATTCTGCGGCGATGAGCAGGAGAATCCCGTACGCGACGTACTTGAGTACTTCATATTTGGTGATGTAACCGTAAGCAGAGATACGCAGAATCACCTGCGCTATGAGGAGCGCGAAAAAAAACAAGGCAGGCAGGTATAGGGGGTTTTGCGACAACTTTAACTGGCCAGAAACCACCTGCTTTCCTGCCCAAACGAGAAAAAGGACAGCGGCGCCGGCCTCGAACGCAAGCGTGGACCATTCCTGGACAGCACCGAACGCCAAGACCGCGAAGAATAAAAGAGCGCATAGATCGAAGACGACCCCCCATTGCTGATTCCGAGGCTTGGAACGACGCCGCAGCTCTAGGCTAATGGAATCGCTAGTATCGACAATCAAATGTGACGAGATCTTCAGCGTCCCGCTCCTCGATCGCTTGTCTCAACCAGCCTGACCTCATCGATCCATAGTTTCCCACGGATCAAGGGTGCCGCTGGTTGGCGTATAACTTTCAAGAAAAGAAGATTCGTGGCAGGGCCGGTGTGAAATCGTGCCTGTTGTTTATGCCAAGGGTTGGTTCCCAGCAAATCATCAGTCAGGACATAAGAAGAGTTGGTATAGGCATCCGTAACCGCGAAGCGCGGACCGCTGGCACTGTCGATGTCCTGGGTCCTTGATTCGGCGCTAAATTCGTAATCCGAATCGGGTTTCACGGGAATGAACTGAAGGATTCCTGCCTCCGGTGCGTTTCGGCCGTCGAAGGTAACGGACAGAGATCGTGTGCCCCGGTAAAACTGATCCGCGTCGAGGGCCAAAGCAGCATGAGGATTCGATTCGTACCACCAGTCAAATCCGCCGTTCAGCAGGGTCTCTTCAAACCCCCCGTTTACGATCAGGTTTTCACGAGAAGGGAGATACTGCTGCATCTGTTGGTCAATTTGAGCTAACTGCTCCCAGGCCGTCGTCGCGGCAGTGATTTCTTGCTTCGCGATTAGAAGCCGAAAATAAGGAAATGTGAGCTTGGGCGGAAACGTTTGCTGCAATCCGATCAAATGGTCCCAAGCATTTTCTGCAGGCCTGACTTCCTGTTTGGAAACAAGCAGATTCAGGAACCGTAGGTAGATATCGGTTCTTCGGGGCAAAGCTTGCTCAAAAATTTGATTCGTGTCGCCACTCGCACGCCAGCAGAGTCGAAGGGCATCGTCAACTGTATCAGGATCATTTGCGAGGACGATGCGGAAATAGGGAAGTGCTTTGCTGAGATTCCCCTGAACCAAGAACAAGTTAGCTGCCGCCCAAGCGACATGTGGTGTTGTAGGGTCCGCCTTCACTGCCTGTTCGACGCTTTGTGCCTGCTCATCGGTCCGCCCTGCCACCTGGTAGACCCCAGCTAAATCCAGCCAGTAGCGCGACTCGTAAGGATTCAGATGCACAGCTGTTCGAAAATTTGAAATAGCCCCGTCTAGACCTGCACCCGACAAAGCGAGAAATCCGCCGAGGAGTGCGGGATATTCTGCGTTTGACGGCTCTAGCTGCATAGCTCTTTGGATATTCGGCAGGTCAGGCTTTGCTGCCAGATGCGCTGCGACGAACGCCCGCCCAGCGAATAGGAGGTACGATCCGATGACAATCAGGCAGGCCCCTCCAAAACCAAATCTCCGAAGCGGGGAACGCAATTCGACATGCATCAGAATCTCTACCGATTTGGTTTTGATCCACGACTCGGATCGTGCAAAATCAGGAAATCACGTCAGGACACTTTGACCGTTGGCTTTTCTCCCGTCGACTCCTCCGCATAATAGTGGGAGTAGTGACCTCCGTAGTAGTAATAACCTTCGGCGGACTGCATATTGAGAGCATTCAGGACAATCCCCATCACCCTGGCGTTGACCTGCAACAGCAACTCAGAAGCCCGTCGAAGGGCGATTTTTGTAGTTTTCCCCGCTCGTGCGACCAAGATAATTCGGTCCGCCTCCGGAGACAACACCACGGCGTCAGTCACAGAAAGGCACGGAGGGGTGTCGATGATGACATGGTCAAATTCAGTCCGCCAGCGCGCGATATGATCCTTCATTACTGTTGAGCCGAGCAACTCGGCCGGCTGTGGTGGAATTGGGCCAGCTGGCAAGATCCACAAGTTGGGCACATCCGGAAACGGAACGATCACGTCTTCGGCCTTGTCGCCGCCACTGATGAGCGTGCTTAGGCCTCCCCGAGAGCGAAAACCAAACAGCCTGTCAATGCCGGGTCGACGAAGATCCGCATCAATCAGTAACACGCGGCCCCCCCGCTGGGCCAGGACAAGTGCCGAATTCGCGCTGATCGTGGTCTTACCCTCCTGCGGCAGCGCGCTCGTGACAACTATCACCTTGGGCGGAGCGCCATACGAGGAGAGAAGAATCGAAGTGCGGAGGGAGCGGTATGCTTCAGCGGCTTCTGACCTTGGCCGTGCGTACGTGATAAGCGCGGCCAATTCAGATTTGTCGGTCTCGATCGACACCGCTGTCAACCGCTTGCGCAAGGAACCACCGTTAGTCGCGAACTGCGGTATCATCCCCAACGCTGGAAGCGGCGAAATCGCGCCGATTTCTTCGATAGTCCGAATGCTGGTGTCCAAACTCTCCAGCACAAATGCGAGACCAAGGCCGCTGGCCAAGCCAAGCAGGATGCCGAGCTCTATGTTCCGGGGCACATTGGGTTTGATGGGATTTGTTGGGGTTCGTGCGACATCTACGACACGAATATTGCTCGATCTCAGGCCGGCGCTAACCCCCGCTTCCTTGAGTCGTTGAAGAAGATCCTGATACAGCTGCCGATTCGTTTCCGCATCGCGCTTAAGCACTGAGTATTCGATCGCGCTTTCGTTGAGTCGGTTAGCCTCCTGCTTTTGCTGGTCGAATGCGGTCCTCAACAGATTTTCCCGTTGCACTGCGGCCAAATATTCGTCGCGGATCTGCTCTTGCAATCTGGTTTCTTCGGCAGCAAGCTCTGTATGTACCTGTTTGATCTGATTGCTAAGTTCAGCAACCTTGGGATACCCAGTGCCAAATTGGGTACTAATCTGTGCACGCTGGGCATTCAGATCGGCTTCCTTTTCACGGAACCTGTCAAGCATGCTGCTTGCGCCTTCGCGGGATGGTTTCGTGAATGCAGAGGGATCTCCTCCCGCAGCAAGTTTGTAATTGGATTCCTTCTGAATGCGATCCGTTTCTGCCGCGGTGAGCTCCCTGTTCAGCTCGTCCAGCTTGGCCGTTACAATGTTCTGCTTCTCATCAACTCCTAGAATGCTGTGGTCTTTCTGATAGCGGACGAGTTTCTCTTCGGACGTTTGGACTTTCATCTGAAGGTCGGCCAGTTCCGTCGAAAGCCAATCAGAGGTCTGGGTGACCGCCTCGTATTTTGTCTTGAAATTCTCCTCAGTGAACGTTCTCACCAACGCATTCACGATTTCGGTAGCCAGTCGGGGGTCTGAGTGGGTATAGCTGATCTGTACGAGCCGGGAATTGGGTATCAATTGGACGCTGAGTCCGCTACGAAATCTGCCCAAGAGGGCCGCAACTATCGCCGGATCAGGTTGCATGCTCGAAACTCGGAGTGAGTCTTCCGCTTGTGGGCGGGATGGAGTGGCAAACTTTGGATTTTGGTCGAGGCGCATTGCTTCAATCACTCTCATCGCCAGAGCATCGCTGCGAAGAATAGCAGCCTGGGTTTCCAAAGCTACGTCATATTGGAAGTCCGGGGAACTTTCCTCGAGACCCTTGAATCCCAAAACATTCGGAGTTTCTGGAAAGATCGCAACTTTCGAAGTTGCCTGATACAGCGGGGTCGTCCTGAGAGTGGCAATTACAGTTAGGGCAAGAATAATAGCGAATGTGGCCAGGATCGTCCATCGTCGCTTCTTGAGAATCCTCCAGTAGTGCAACAGCGGGTTTTGTTCTTCAGCAAGGAAGGGATATGGAAGGTGGTGAATTTTTTCAACGACTGGAAGTTCAATCGGTTCTAACGCTTCCGACTCCCGGGAGTTGTTGCGCAGTGACTGCAAGTCCATCAGTTAGACCCCAGTAATCCCGCTAGCGGCATGTGGTGCCTCTGCGAACCGACGTTGTCTTCTGGAACAGGCGAATTTTAACATTTTTCTCTCCCTTTTTTTGGCGCAACTTTAACACCTTGTTAGCAAGCTCGTTATGTTCTTCATTCTTGAGTCGTTCCCCTGCGGTGCGAGTCCCGTGGCCTCGGAAAAGCCGAAGGAGATCGGAAGACATCATGTTCGTCGAAATTCGACGAATCCAAATAGCGGCGTTTCCCGAGACGGTGCGGGACGCCTCAGGGCTTGAGCCAATCTGAAACCATGATTTACTTAGCGTCAACCCATTTATTTTGCCGTATGCCTTTATGGCTTCCCTGGAAGCCCTTTATAACGGCCTGATTGCGATCGGGACGTCAGTCAATTCCCCGCCGTCTGAGTCTCGGAGTAAGCCGTTCGACCACCGTCAGGCGCTTCTCGAATTGGCCCTCACATCGCCCCGAACTCCCGCTTTCAGGTGATGTTTGGCCCAGGTTCAACCCCTTTTCTCGCATTTCTTCCGTGGCACTTCCCGCTCGGGTCTCCATGACCCGCTCTCTCATCAGCCGTTCGACTCTTCCCAGGCGCTTCTTGATCTCCGTTTTCTCGAGCACTCGGAGCTGCAGGCCAGGCCTGTAGCGATGCGGGGGTGAAGCTTGCCGGTGTAGACATCGGAGATCACTCGGGCGTACGTGTCGCTGATAGCCATGGCGCTATCCAGGTTGGGCGCGAGTCCGCGGCGAGGGCCGCTTCATAAGCGGAGTTGGCGAAGGTGACGCCGGAAGAGATCAGCTCCCGGACGCGCTCCATTGCGGCTGGATCAAGGTGGTGATCTTACGGCGCTCCTTGAAGGCGAGGCCAAGGACGCCGAGGTTTTTCTGCGCAGCGTCCAAAGAGCGCTGCGCACTTTGCGCAGAAAACGCTGGTGCTGATATGCGGAAAGCCTCACGAAACTAGGAGTTTTTGTAGCTTCTTACGGTCACGGCCGAAACGCATAGAGGTATCCAGACATGCGCAGCAGGTCGGTTTCTGCGAGTGATGCGGTTCTGCGGCGGACTTGGAATCCCGCTGACGAAAGCACATCTGCGATCCTTTCTGGATCACCGTAAGGTTCGTGGACTTCCATGGCGATTCGCCTGGTAATCCACAGCCATTCCGTGTCGTGCCCGAAGAGGTCGAATTCAGAACCTTCGATATCGATCTTAAGGAAGTCAATTCGTGGCAACCGAAACTCCTCGACCAAGCCGTTGAGCGCGACAACTCGTGGGTCCGACCCGAAATGCGAGGCCGCTCGCATACGGTTTCGATCGCTGCAAACCCCGGTGTTGGGCCCGATTAGCCCGTGCGCGATTTCCGCTCGGCATCCGTTAGCCGCAAGATTCCTCGTGATCAAAGTCAGCATTCCGCTTTGCATCTCGACCGCAACGCATCGCGCACCAATACGCGAGGCAAGCAGCGTGAACAGACCTTTGTTGGCACCGAGGTCGAGAACAATATCGCCCGGCCTAATTCGCAACTCTGGATACGCGAAATACACTCGGCGGCCATACATCTCTAGCGCTCCGAGGAAAGCGCCGCCATCGATCCTCACGCTCGCGCCGAGACAGTGAACATTTAATGAGCGACCTTCGAGCCTACGCTCGATTGGGATCGGGCACCCTTTGCGAATTATTGATGGGGCAGCAAGTGCCATTTGGCCTAGGCAGTAGAGGGCGGTCAGCGGATCCGTCATTCGGGTCACCGCAGCCGCTACGGAGCCCACCTTGCGAATCGAGTTCATGTCAATGGTTCTCTACGGCGACGTCATCTGTTCATTATCAAAATCAAATGTCGCTTGTCCATCGTCAGATATTAAGAGACCGGAGCAAGCATAACAAACCGGCGAGGAGAGCCCGCACGAAATGGCCGGCCCTCTTGCTTAAATCATCCTTTGCCGTTCGTTGGGCCGCATGCCAACCCTTTCAATTGACCGATCAGCGTTATGCGTAAGACTCTCTTTGAGGTATTCTACACTGAAGGGTATCAAATCAGGTGTCCCGAGTTCTACGCAGCAAACCTTCGGGGTGCGTCGGAAGGCTTATCACATGACGTCGATTCACGAACATTTGCCACGGCAAGCAAGAAAGCAGCTGAAGGGAGTGGAACAGACGAAATGCTGGCCACGAGCGACCGGCACCACTCCGATTGTGTAAGCTGGTTCTCTGGGAAATGCCTAAAAGAGCAGTTGAAGCAGGAGGTCGAGAGGGAACTGAAGGCGAAAGAAACGGAACCGTGGGAGATTATCTACTTCAAGCGATTATCAGAGCCAAACGCCGGTCATTGAGAAGGCAATCGAAACTGCAGCCCTAATGCTGGGAACTGACCGATCCCGAGGTTACTCTTTGGAAATGCTCCGTGCGGATTTCCTCGCTGCAGCTAACCTGGACAATGGAGATCCGGAGATGCTGCTGTTCTCGATGACGAGGTTCTTCAGGTTTCTGCCCGAGGAGCAACGACTACGGCAGGTATTTCTTGAAGGGGCCAGCCAGAAAGTCGCACAGTCGATTAGCCCGAAGCTCCCGCGCTTGCGGACGGATCCTGTGTCGTACGAGAATCTGCCGCACCAGGTTCTGCATCGTGATGGCTGGAGATGTCAATGCGGCTCTTAGTGCCTTCGGTTGAGCACTCCGGTGCGACAAAACGGTAACGAATGTTGACTGCGGCTCTTTTTCTCCAATACGATGGCTACCGTCCAAAGCTGAACGGACAAATTCCTACCTTCCGCGGACCGGCCTTGCTGAGAGACGTTTTAGGAGGGATAGTGTCTGCACTACCCACACGGGGCGCTGTCGATAACAAGGCGGTGGCTTGTTCGGTCACAATCAAGGTTTGTGTTATTGAGTAGATGCCATAATTTCCTTCCGCCGTTTATGAATTCTGGTCGCCAAAACTTAGATTCGGGCTGCCGATCCCGTGTTTCAAAATGCTGGGCGGTAAAGACAGAATTAGCTAGATTAAAATCACATCTCGGCAATCTCAATGATCGAATTTGGGACATTCGACCTGCGCTCTTGCCTTTTCCGTTCCTCTTTCGAGCTCTTTGTTAGGGGCCCGGTAATGAAAAGGCGAGATGAATGTATGTTCACAGGACATCGAAATCTAAGCGCAAAGGAAAGGAACATGATGGAAGCAGATGTTCAAAAGTCCATACTCGTGACGGGAGGATTTGGTTTCATTGGCAGTCATCTTTTGGAAATGCTGCTGCGAAGGCCAGAGAACCGAGTTCACGTGGTGGACAGTATGGTGACTAGTCCGATCAAGCTGGATTCCTATCTTCAACAGCTGGAAGGATCTGAGCGGCTGAGTTACGATCTTTGCACAGTCCGTGAATTTTTCGCAAAAGTCGAGATTCCTAAGTTCGATGAAATTTATCATTTGGCTTCGGTGGTGGGGCCAGTCGGCGTTCTGAAGCACAGCGGCGTCATTTTGCGAGACATGGTTGGAGACACGTACGATCTCATCGACTACTGTTCGGAACACGGTTCGAAACTGTGCGACATATCGACCAGTGAAGTCTACGGTGGCGGTCGCAACGGATACTGCTGCGAGAACGACTCGATGATCATCCCGCCCAAGATATCGGTTCGCCTGGAATATTCTGTGAGTAAATTGGCTTGCGAGGTGGCGATGGTGAACACCTGCCGAACTTCAAGTCTGAATGCAAAGATTGTTCGACCTTTTAATGTTGCCGGTCCGCGGCAGGCCACAGCAGGAGGTTTCGTCCTACCGCGCTTCATCAAGCAAGCTCTGGCAGAGGAGCCCCTGACAGTCTACGGACAAGGCAATAGCGTCCGCGCTTTTACTGATGTCCGCGACATTGCAGATGGGATTGTTCGTACGATGTGTTGCGGGCGATCTGGAGAGGCGTACAACATCGGGAATCCGGCAAACAAAACTACCATTCTGGACTTAGCCAAGAGAGTGGTTCAAATCACTGGCAGTAAGAGCGAAATCTCTTTTGTTGATCCCAAGGTATTGTGGGGGCCATTGTTCGAGGAAGCAAACGACAAGTATCCAGATGCAGACCGTGCCTTCAACGAGCTCGGTTGGCGGCCCAAGGCAGGCCTCGATACTATCATTCGCGAGAGCGTGGAGTACATTCGTGCCGAGCGATGCAATTGAAGATTTACCCTATTTGACCAGTCGGGGTACAGAGCTTGGGCCGCGGGTCAGCATCGTCATGCCCACTTTTCGCCGTTCTTCACAGATCGGCGAGAGCATTCGTTCGCTTCTGGACGGAGACTATCAGGATTTCGAATTACTGGTCCGCGATGACGGAGATGGAACAGACGGTACTCAGGCAGCGGTGGCCGCAGCGGCGGCAGGTGACAATCGTGTGCGCTACCACCGCAATGCAGTTAATCTCGGCATCGCCCGCAATCTTAATGCAGGAATCTTAGAATCTCGAGGCGAATTCATCTCCGTCTGCCACGACCACGATTTGTACCGGGTCGGCTTTCTGAAGAGTATGGTTGCTGCGCTTGACCGGCATTCAAGCGCGTTATACGTTCACTGCGCGAGTGATCTGGTGATGCAGGACGGGACCAAGTTTGCACGCCCTGAAATTCAAGATTTCTCAGAGTTAACCGCGGGAAACGAGTGGCTCAAGTTCATGCTTAGCACGCCACATTGCCCTGTCTGCGCGCTCACTTTGGTGCGACGGATCGCTCACGAGCGTTGGGGACTTTACAATCCAGCCTATGGCTTCATCACGGATATCGATATGTGGATGCGTCTTTCCGCACACGGAGATGTGGCGTATGTCCAAGAGCCTCACCTGCTGTTGCGAGTTCGGGAAGAGGGCCACCCGGCGATCTGGAATTGGGCCGAGATTACGCAAAACTTGTTCCGTATTCATGTTCAGCATATCCCCTGTGCGTATGGGGGTTGGCGTCGGCTTCTGGCTCATGTCCGGCTGCGACATTGGCGAAATCGCAGTCTAGTGGTGGGAGCTGCGCGAAGTATCAAGCGTTCTATTCTCTTTTCGGTCCCAAAAAGGTCCGCACTTCGAGGTGTGCGGTGACTCCGTCGGATGCTGCGGTCGATTGCTCACCTTTAGCTGCCAAAGAGACGCTGAGACCGGGCGCGAACGTCGCGCCCGCGACCTCCAGCAGTTTTGTGAGCCGAGTAGGCCGAGGGTTTGGCGCGCTCTCTTTGGGCGCAGTCGTCAATATTCTGTGGGAGTTGAGTGTTGTACCGGTCGCGCTTTACGTGTGGGGCAGGTTTCGCTTTGGCGAGTGGATCTTGCTTGCCGGACTGGTGCAGTTTCTAAAAATTACAGATCTGGGCGTGCAGACATACGTTGTCAATAAGCTATGCGCGAGCTTTGCCAACGGCAATCAAGACGAGTTCCGTGGGGTCTTCCATAGCGCACTCCGAGTGCAAATTCCGCTCGCGATATTCGTCCTCGTCACAGTAGCTGGAAGTCTGTGCTTGTTTCCGGTAGATCGTCTTATAGGGCTCCACACCATCGCGAGTGGATCCTTTTTCTTAGTTGCCATGCTTCTGTCAACGGAATTGCTGTTAGGAGTGCCTATGGGAGTGGTCGCGGGTGTTTACCGCGCCACGGGAAATTTGGCGAGGGCGGCATTCCTCGGAGCAGCACAACAGTTTGTGTTGCTGATTGTTACGGTGGGATTGATTTGTGCCAATTCAAGTTTCGTAGCAGTTGCCGCCGCGCAAGTGATATGCGCAATCGGCATGAGTGGGTGGATCATTCACGACCTGAATCAGAGATATCCCTGGCTGGGAATTTGGCCTTCTGTCGGAAGCTGGCGACAGGGGTGGAGAATGGTCGGACCGGGAGTGTTCTTCCTTTTAATTCCGCTGTCGGACTTTGTTGGCACGCAACTGACTTTACTGATTACCCAGAGGTCACTAGGTGCCGCCGAAGTAAGCCGTCTGTCTACGCACCGCACCATTGTTAACTTCGGGATCATGTTGAGCGCGCTGGTTACCACTGCTGTATGGCCCGAGCTTTCGGTCCTTAACGCCGTGGGAGATCGGGCAGGGCTTGTTCGAGTACACCGCACGCTGGCAAAGCTCAACCTCTGGATGGTTGGCGGTTTGATGTTATGTTTGCTTCCGCTGATCTATTTGGTGTATCCAGTCTGGACGGCAAGACGGCTCGCGCTAGATTCTTGGACCTTGACTCTCATGCTTGCGCGCCTTCTGCTTTGGACCATTTGGAGCGCGAGTTCCACCGTCCTGCTCGCTAGCAATAAGCATTACCGGCCGAGTTTCGCGTTATTTGTCGAGGCTCTTCTGACCGGAGCACTAGGTCTTTATCTCATTCCCGCACTTGGTATTCGGGGCGCCGCGCTCTCGGCACTAATCGCTGATGTCTGTGTTTGTGCTTGGGTTATTCCAAGACTCGCGATACGTGAACTGGGAGAAGACTTGAGCATTTTCGCGCGACAGTCCTTGCAAGCCCTGATGGCAATAGTGGTTCCGGCTTTGGCATGCGGAATGTCATGGCACTTCTTCGGATCAATTGTCATTCGATACGCCCTCGCATTCCCTCTGAGCCTGAGCGTAGCGGTATTTTCCATTTTCATCCAGCTTGATAACGACGAGCGCAAAATTCTTGAGCGACTATTATTCAGAATTCGAGCCGCTTTTGAGCGATAGCGATGGTCGGACGGATCGCGGGTGTTCACCGGCAACTTCTTGCTTTTATTCGGTGGGCAGAGTAGAGCTTGGTCAATAACGCAATTCAAATTTTGACGGAGCCGTTCTCTGGGGAAGTTCGTGGCACTACCTAGTCAACTTATTCGCGTTCGCGAAGCAGTCCAGCGGAGGTTGTTCCCCGCGCCTTTTCCCGCGCGGCATGCATTCTATTCGATGGTTTTCTCCGAAGACGATGCTGTTTCCGCTCCCAGTCGCCGTCTGTTAGACACATCCGTGGAGGCTATCCAATGTGCCCGTCGACTTGATCTCGGTGAGATTGCCAGCCGGTTGAATGGAAGATTTAACTATCCGGATTCAATCGTAAATTTGTGGCCTGGGGAGCACTATCGCCTATTGGCAGCGCTGGTTCGAGTGCTTTGTCCCCGATTGGTTGTCGAGATCGGCACGGCCGAAGGAATTTCGGCGCTCAGCTTCATGCAACAGCTTCCATCTTCTGGACAGGTCGTCACTTTTGACGTCGTCCCGTGGCAAAAGTACCCCCGCTCCTGTCTGAACCAAAATGACTTTGCGACTGGTAAGCTGGGGCAGATCGTCGCTGACTTAGGCGACCCAGAGCAGTGTGCCCGGCATAGTAGTTTGTTATGTGAGGCTGACCTGGTCTTCGTGGATGCTGCGAAAGACGGAATACTGGAGCGTAAAATTCTGGGAAACTTCTCCGGAATGAATTTTCGCGGTACCCCCATTCTAGTATTTGATGACATTCGGCTATGGAACATGCTTCGGATCTGGCGGGAAATCCGTTTGCCCAAAATGGATATGACCTCGTTTGGACATTGGTGTGGAACGGGATTTTGCGAGTGGACGGGTGAAGCAGTATTCAAAGCTGAATCCGTGGAGCGAACATGAATTGCAGAGAGCCCCTGGTTTCCGTGTGTGTTCCCACCTATAACTACGCGCGCTTCTTGCCCGATTGCATCGAGAGCGTCCTGCAGCAAACGTTTTCAAACTGGGAACTGGTGATTACCGACGACCGGTCTGACGATGGAACCGAGGAGTTGGTGGCGCGGTATGCCGCACGGGATTCTCGAATTCAGTACTTTATCAATGATCGGCGTCTCGGTATGCATGGTAACTTGCAGCGAGCGGCAGAATTAGGTAAGGGACAGTATCTGAAAATCCTTTGCGCAGATGACTGGTGTGCCCCTCGCTGTTTAGAAGTCCTAGTCACTCTGATGGAGGAGAGGCCGAACGTTGTTCTGGGGTCTTGTGCTGAGATCCACACCGATGAAGTCGGATGTCCTTTGCGACAGCAGTTTTTCTTCGGCAAGCCCCTTTCCATTATTTCTGGCGCTGCTATGCTTGACCGCATGGCCTGGGGAGAAGGCTTCGGCGGGAATTCTAGTTTCTTTATTCGTGCCTCAGCATTTCGTGAAGTCGGAGGATTCGACCTGTCCCTGCTCTATGCAGGGGATTGGGACTTAGGCGCGCGTTTGTGCCGGGTAGGCGACTACCTCCACACTGACGAACCACTCTTCTATGGCAGAACCCAGGCAGAGAGCAGCTCCTCAGTGAACCCTAAAAAACTCTGGGACGTGATTGATTACTTCGTGATTCCGAACAAGATTTTTCGACCACGAAAGTTTTCAAATCGCGATTGGCGACGATACTATACCAGTTCGATGGTCACGACAGCTCGATACTTGGTCAACATTCCGTTTCGCTACTGGCGAGGCGACCGCGAATATGCTCGTAATCTTGCGAAGATAGTCTGGCAACATGGAAATTTGCCTCTCGGTTTGCTGTACTTTCCCATCCAAGCGCTAAAGCGCGCATACGATTATGCCATCTGCAAACCTAGCTGGGGCACCGCTTTGCCGCCAGGGTACGGAATGGGAATACCAAATCGGAGTATTGAGTTGGCGACATCGGACAAGCTATCCGGCCAACGCGACAGCGAGATAAGAAAGTCGGTGGGGTTTTGACGAGAATGACCCTCGCGAATTCGGCAAATGTATTCTCCCTGACAAGAAGTTTTCCATCGGCTGGGATCAGTACGACAATACCTCGTTGGTCTGGCATCTGGCTTCACGCACTTGTCGTGTCGGTCGTTGCAGCCGCTTCCTATTGGTACGAACCCTACATAGTATTAATAGTGGGCGGCTTGCTCGTAACGCCAACGTACATCCTCCTTGGTCTCTCTGAGGCACGCAGAACACCTCTTTTCTTCAATCCTCTTTCATTCTATTTCTTCTGGTATTCAATTAATTTCGGCGTCGCTGCGCTCTACATTGCCTCACTTATTGAGGACGGGGGATCTATTGGATTTTCAGTGGCAATGGTCGCTCCTGATTATATCCGCACCGCGTATGTAGTCAGCCTTTGCGGATCGCTGGCACTCCACGTTGGCATCAGGTGGCTTCGTCCCACGGAGTCGGGGCACCAGAAATCAGATTCTCGGCGTGCAAACGAGATGTTGAGCGGCTTGATAGTTATGGCGGTGGCCGGAATCGTCATGCTTCTAAGGCCCGAATGGTTTACGGTTTTCGGAAATGTCATCCATGCTCTGCAAAGCGCACCCATGACGGCTGTAATTATTGTTGGCCTTCTTGGACGCAAGTATTTCCGCTTGAACCCTGGCGTGTTTGCGCTTATTTTCGCTCTCAGCACCGCGTTTCTGTTTTTCGTTAACCTTCGCTCCAGTTCGAAAGCCTACCTGATGTTTTCTTTTCTTCCGTTGCTTTGGATGCTCCTTGCCAGAAGAGATCTGCGCCGTTGGCTGCCTGCTGCCATCGTACCTTTGGCTTTGCTTTATTTCTTAATCATCGCACCTACGGTGAATCGGGCTCGTCGTGAAAGCCTCGCCCGCGGAGAGACGAAAAGCGACCATCTATTAGCGGCTTTCAGCAACGTTGATTTCTCGACCGTTTCCCTCACCGACACCGAGAATATCGGTAAGCAATTGGAGCTTTTCCTGGGACGACAATTCGACCCAATAGCGGCCGCTTATCTTGTTGGCAGAGTTGAAGGAGAGGGGTATCAGATGGGCGCTACCATGCAATACGCAACGTACGCATTTATTCCTCGTGTGCTTTGGCCGGGAAAGCCAAATGTTTCGCAAGGGGATTGGTTCAACAGATATGTGGGGGCCGCGCCAGGAACCTCTCTTGGAATCACTGCCGTCGGGGAGCTCTACTGGAACTTCGGAGTTCCGGGTGTAGTTGTAGGAATGTTTTTGCTGGGGTGCGGGTTCGGAATTCTGTGGCGGATGGCAGGTACGGATCCGTTAGCGCGACCGCTCCATATGCTCCTGTACGTGATTATCACAATTAACGGTATGGTGGATATGCCGCAAGCCGTTTCTATCCTAGTGGCGCAGCTATCTTATGGATTGATTTTTGGTATGGTGTTTGCTTTGTTCGAAAGGCGTTCACGATTTAGCTTCGCAAAGACCGGAGTAAAGACGCTTTGATTGTGAACGTCGGCAGTCTCGGCCGGTTCCACACCTTCGACCTAGCACGTCAGATGTATCGTTTGGGGGAGTTGGGTTCCATGTACACTGCTTATCCGAAGTGGAAGGTTGACCATTTTCCGCGCGAGCGCGTGCGGACATTCCCTTGGTGGATGATGGCCCTTTCGACAGCCTCGCGGATTGGCGGGACAGGACTGACCCGGTGGCTGAACTGGCGGGCGATTGATTCTTTTGACCACTGGGTTGAATCGCAGCTGCAGCCTTGTGATGTCTACCATTGCCTGTCGGCCTGTGGGTTAAGAACTCACCGAGTAGCGCGGCAGCGTTACGGGGCGCTAACCGTGTGCGATCGTGGATCATCTCACATTGTTTACCAAGATCGAATATTGCAAGAGGAGCATGAACGCTGGGGTTTACCTTACAAACACATCGACGAACGCGTAATCGCGAAGGAACAGCAAGAATACGCAGAATGCGACATTATCACTGTGCCTTCAACTTTCGCGTACAAGTCATTCGTTTCTGAAGGAATAAGCGAGAAAAAACTCAGAACGATATTTTATGGCGTCGACCTGGAGCTGTTTCGACCGGTCAAGAAAAAGGACGAAGCTTTTCGCGTAATCTACGTCGGTGCCGTTAGCCTTCGGAAAGGCCTGCTCTACCTGCTTGAGGCCCTTGAACCTTTGCTGGGGGAGATTGAAGTCTGGGTAATTGGGACGGTCACGCCTGAGATCAAGCCTCTGCTCTCCGGATATGAAGGTCGCGTGCATTTCACTGGGCCCATACCTCGTTCGGACCTTTACAAATATTACGGTCAAGGATCAGTGTTTGTGCTCCCTTCTCTCGAGGAAGGGCTGGCCCTGGTGCAGGCTCAGGCTATGGCATGCGGATTACCGGTAATTGCCACTAAGAATACTGGGGCTGAGGACCTTTTCACCAACGGCATTGAAGGCTTTATCGTGCCCATTAGAAACCCTGTGGCAATTCGTGAAAAAGTGCTTGATCTCTACAAGAACGCGGAGCTGCGGAGCGAAATGGGAAAGGCTGCTTTACGCAGAGTTCAGTCGATGGGGGGATGGAACTCTTATGGCGATTCTATTTTCGAGACTTACGCAGAAGCGCTCCGATTTAGAGACATCGCTAGAACTCAAGCCGCACACTGATGAACCTATCTGCCATCCCGAGGAGTCTGTTCGTTGGACGTCTTTTGCGAGCACCGCTTCGGCTCGTTCCCCGCACCGCTGTCGTTCCGGTCATCCAAGGGCCTCTCCGTGGGTCAAAATGGATCGTCGGTTCAGGTAATCACGGATACTGGCTTGGCTGCTATGAATCCGATAAGGTCAGAAGGTTCGCCGCAGCAATCTCTGGTTCGCGCATCGTCTACGACGTGGGTGCAAATGTCGGATACTACAGTGTGTTGGCCTCGAGAGTATTGGACCGGACCGGGCAAGTCATCGCATTCGAACCGGATCCGCAAAACATTGCCTTTCTCCACCGGCATCTAGAAATGAATGGCATCGAGAACGTTCAGGTGGTTGAGGCGGCAGTTTCGGATCGCTGCGGTGAGGCCATGTTTCAAAAAGAGCCTAGCCGATATATGGGAGGACTCAGCCAAAACGGTACGTTGCCTGTTCGCATCCTTTCTGTAGATGACTTTATCAGTTCGGGCGGGTTTCCGTCTCCGGATGTGATTAAGATAGATGTGGAAGGTGCTGAGCAGCAGGTTTTGTCGGGAGCGTCGCAGACGCTGCGGTCGAAGCATCCGCTTCTGTTCGTGGCGACCCATGGCACCGCACTCCACTCAGAGTGTTGCCAATTCTTAAAGTCATTGGGTTACGAACTCGAAGCAATCGACGGTTCGAGTTTGGAGTGCAGTAGCGAAATCGTCGCACGTTAATTGCGTTGCTTCAAAGAGGTTAATGGAATGGCTTCACTGCACGACCAAGTCACGCTCGACTACTATCGCACGACCGCGGCGCGTGGACACTCCTCCACACACGAGCATTACGAGTCCACATCACAGCATTTGGAGAGAAGATTCGGCGATTGGCTGCCGCAGCACCAAGCAATCCGGTGCCTGGACTTGGCGTGCGGGTGCGGCGACATGCTCTATTGTCTCGAAAAAAATGGAATCTGCGAGACAAAGGGCGTGGACCTTTGTCGCGAGGAGTTAGATAAAGCGCGTCCTTTCCTCCGGGCGGAACTGGTTTGTATGGATGTCCTGGAGTTTCTGCGAGATGCTCCTCCTGAGTCTTGCGATTTCGTGACTGCTCTGAACTTCTTAGAGCACCTGTCGAAAGACAAATTGCTTGCGATCATGACGGAGACCAGACGCGTCTTGGTACCCGGTGGTTACTTGATTGCGATGGTTCCAAATGCCATCTCACCTTTTGGAACTACCACGCGCTATTGGGACATAACCCACGAATGGGCTTTTACGCCGAACAACTTTCGCCAACTGGCGGCGCTTTGCGATTTCGATCCCAAAATAGAGCTGCGCGAGTGTGGTCCGGTAGCTCACGGACTCGCAAGTGGCGCTCGGGTCCTGATGTGGGCCGTGATTCGCGCTGCGATTGCATCATGGTTGCTGGTCGAGACGGGTGACCGCAAAGAGGGCGTGTACACTATGGACATGATGGTGCGGCTACGCCGTCCCTAGCGACGGAGACAGAGTATTTCCAGATCATTTTGATATGATGCGGATCCTCTTTCTCGGCGAAAACTGGTTCGGGAGTTGTGCTCGCGCCTGCTGTTTCGCGTTGCGCCGGCTGGGCTGCGATGTGCGGGACGTTGATCTGCAGACCATATTTCCGCAGCTGCGCATGCGCAGTTCAAGGATTGTGCTCAGGCTGGCCGCACCCCGTCTCATACGTGAATACAATCAGGGGATACTCGAAGTCGCCGGCCAATTTAGACCCGATTTTCTCCTGGCCTTCAAGGGTAGTTACGTGCAGCTGGAGACGCTGCACGCATTGCGCAGTCTAGGGGCTGCCCTCTACAATTACTATCCGGATCGTGTTCTGTTGGCACGCCGCACGCTTTTGGAGCGGACCATTTCCGAGTACGACTGCTTCTTCGACACCAAGCAATATTGGGATGGTGAGGCAGCCGAGCATTTTCATCCTCGTTGCCGCAAGTTCCTGCCACATGGATACGACTCAGAGATCCATCACCCCGTCGAACTGGAGGATCGCGATCGTCGGCAATTCGAGTGTGACGTTTGCCTGATTGCAACTCACACATCGGTGAAGGAAGCAGTCCTTGAGGAACAACTGAGGCTTCGGCCAAAACTCGATTTGAAGATTTGGGGTAATTTGTGGAAAGAGAACTGTCGTTCCGCTGAAGTGCGAAAGCGAGTATGCGGGTCGGCGCTGACTGGACTGTCTTATGCGAAGGCGGTGCTAGCTAGCCGCATCAATTTGGGGTTGATGGGGGTCACTGCGGAAGCGAGAGACAAGACCAGCACCCGCACGTACGAGATTCCAGCATGCGGCGGCTTCATGCTTCATCCGCGTAACGCCGAGGTGCTCGATTTGTTTGTCGATCACCGAGAAATCGTCTGCTTTGATTCAGTGCGTGAAATGGACGAGCAGATCGATTACTATCTCGCCCACCCGGAGGAGCGTTCCGCAATCGCCCAGGCTGGGTACGGGCGCTGTGTTCCTGCATATTCATACGAGAATCGAATGAGGGACATTCTGGGCTGGCACGAAAACCGAAGGAAAGATGCCTTGCGAGAGGCTAGGGTGGATGCTACGGCAGGTAATAGAAAGGGTTAGTGGCGGCTTAGTGCTCAAAAGATGGTTCCCTCCACAGTTTGTCAGAGTCACCGCTATTTGTCTCTCCCGAATCGGGCAGTCGGGGCTTCCGTACTATCATTCGGATTTAAATAGTGCCGATCCTACCCTGTTTCACCTGGCACAGGAACTCGTTGAGCCGGCATCAGCAGCCAAAACGGCACCACCAGAAGTTGGGCGCCGGTGGACTGTCGGAAGCGGAAAATATTTTAGGCTCGCCATCGCTTTGTGGCCGTGTGGGAGACGCTGACCCTGCCGAAATGAGGCGGCTTCGCAGTTGTTTCACGGCTTTTCGTAGGCATACAGTTCAACTATTCAATTTTATCTTTGGTGGCCAACAACCAACGGTTGTGCTCGATCGGTCTTTGTTCTGGCAAGACTAGCCGCCACCATGCGTTCGGAATAATGCAGGTGTCGTATCCGGCATTGCGAAACATCGCCACGCATTCGTTCTCGAGCTGCTTGGAATGGGTTTCGACAATCCAACGAATGCCGTTTATGCCGAGCAGACGTGTCGCTCCCTCCAGGACGTTGATCTCGGCACCGTCAACGTCCACCTTAATTATGCAGGGTGGCTCGATCTGGTGTACAAGCGAATCTAGCGTAATCGTTCTCTCGTCATTCGTTGTTCCCACGAATTGTGAAAAGAATTGTAAGCGTGGATCCTGCTCCAGCCCATTTAGGCGTAGGTTATTATGTATGGGGGTAAGCATTTGTGGTTCAGGCTCAAAGGCGAAGATCCGTTTAGCAGGAGTCCTCGATAGAAAAAATAGGACGTACTCTCCGAATGCTGTACCGACATCAATCGCGGTCCGGGCGTCTCGAGAAAACTTCTGTAAGGCAGGATAAATCTCGCGCTCGGCTAGACCGAGGAATATTTGCGTCTGGTAAGCAAGATCCAGATTCATTTTCAAGCCCCGAAGAGGACCGATCTGAATGGACCGAACTACTGACCCTCTGGGCACAACTCGAGACTTGATTTTTGATGCTAGTCCGACGCGCATTATGTGATTATCCTCTGAATGACAACTTCATGCTTGCATTTGATGTCGCAAAGAAATGACCTTCTACATTGCGGGAATTCGGCGACTACGGCGTGTCGACTCGGCTACCGCGTCTAGACCTTTAAGAACTCCGTCGAGGACTTCCCGGTAGCCCCAGCGAGTGATCAACTCGCGAGAGGCGATGCCCATAGTGGTCCGCCGATCTGCATCCGCTAGCAGGTCTTGGAGACGCTCCGCCAATGTGACTATGTCGCCCGCCGCATAGACGAAACCGTTAACGCCATTTTGAACGAGATCTCCGCAAGCGCCAACCTTATTGCTAGCAATTACGGGAAGTCCAAAACAGAGCGCCTCGTTCACAACTAATCCCCAGGGTTCAAAGCTAGATGGAAGAACGAACACGTCGGCCATTGAATAATAGGGTGCCATCTCAGTCTGATTCCTAAATCCCACGAAGCGGACATTTTTGAGCGAACGTTTACACGCATAGCCTTCCAAATCGCCCCGTAGCTCGCCATCTCCGAGAAAGACCAGTCCAGAATTTAAAGATTCAGCTATTGTCTCAAACGCACGCAAGAGATCCATGGGACGTTTGACCGGGACCAACTTTCCTGAAAATAGCACGATCGGACTATTACGATCAAAACCAAGCGATTGCTTGAGGTCGGATTTATGTGACAACAACGCGTCCGCCTGGGAGAGCCAATATTGGTTGTCCACTGCGTAGGGCGTAAGATGAATCTTATTTTCAGGCACGTCATAGCTGCGGTAAAACTCGGTATTATGCTGGCCGATGCTGAGAAATCCCGCGGTCCTGGCGAACAGTGGCTTCAGAACACTTTTCCTGAAAAACTGCCTCATACTCGAAGGCGGGTTCAGAAGATTAGTCTCGCCACGCACAAGCAAGGGTGTTCCAGTGGCAATAGCTGTCAACATGGCAATCCAATTGGTTGCGCGGCCCCAGCCGTGAACTAAGAGAGCGTCGTAGCGGCCCTGAGCAATGCGCCCAATGACGCCTGGGTTCAAAAGCCCCCAAAAGCTCGTGAGTCCTGGATTCCAGCTCCAATTTTTTAGAAAAAACGAAGTGTAGCCCTCGAGCAAAGGAATGTCCCACCGGACTTCTCGTCCGAATCCTTTATCGTGGTAGGCTTGCAGGCCGGATTGTGAACAGAACAAAACGGTGAGGTTGATCTTGGCACTCGCGGCTAGAGCACGATGCATCGGTGCCTGGTACTGAATAGGATGAGAAGCGAGAACCAGAAGACGATAAGACCGCATAGGATAGATTTCGATGGTCCTAAGTTATGCAACGGGGATTGTCCGAAAGGTAATTTTAATCCACAGCGCGAGGCGAGTACAATTGTGACTTCTTCGGCGTCACGAGGCCTCTAAGAGAGTTCGAAAACTGACACTGGTCCAAATGTGGCGCAGAGCTATTGAAAAACTTGTTGAGACTTTCAATCAGACTTGGAGTTCTGTTCAGCAGTGCGCTTTTCGCTGTTGCGCTTTGCGCCGAATCACCAGCCCAATCCTTCATCAGCGTTCGTCAGTACGGGGCCAAAGGTGATGGCGCCGCAGATGACAGCCGCGCGATTCAAGCTGCATTGGATGCTGTCGGCCCAGGTGGCACTGTCTATTTTCCCGCGACTTCACGGAGTTACTACACCTCGACCTGTTTACACCCAAAGGCGCATACAACACTTTCGGGCGATGGCCCCAAGTCAGAAATATCAATTCCTCGCGCAGGATGGTCTCTGATTCCATCAACTTGCTACGGAATCATAAATCTAAATCACGTTGAAGGTGTTCGCATCACCGGTCTTCGTATTGTCGGTACAGTTCAGTCCGTAGATTCGAATCATACACCGAAGCTGATCTATATTGAATCGGTTGACAAAATAGATATAGACCACGACGATTTCGAAAACACTGCATTTGAGGGAATTTGGGTGGGCGGTAGACCCTCAACGCGCGTTAACGTTTCAAACAACTCATTCACCCACATCGGCTATGGCGGAGCAAACAAAACGCAGGGACTCCCGGCCATTCAATGTAATTGGAAAGACGGTGTCATTTCGAATAACAGTCTCTCCGATGTAGGTACTGGCATCGGATGCAGTCAAACTAACGACACGATCACCGGCAACACGGTGGATCAGTTTTCTAACCAAGGAATCGCGATTGGAGACGGGACTGACAACGGACCTTTTATCGTAAGCGGGAACACGGTTGTCTTTGCCGTAGTGCATGCAAACGGCTCACCACAGGTTGGCTACTACGCCGGCTCTGGGGAGAACGGCACAGAGCACTTAAATAACTTTTCTGGAAACACTTGCCGCTTGACTGGAACCACAACGGTTGTGCCCCTGGGAATCTGCTATGTCGCACACTCGCCACATGTCGCGTTCGATTCCAACACGGCGGAAGTTATCAATGTCGGCCTTGGCTTCCTTGTTTATGGGCAGGCTGGTGGCTCCAACGTCACTCTGTCGAATAATACGTGCAGTGTGGTGAATGAGAGCGCCCGAACAGAATGTTTTATCGGGAAGCCTAACGGTGACCCTAACACATTAACACTATTCTCGCATGGCAATAAGGCTTACGGGAATTCCCGCGCGAATAGTTCCTTTGCCTTCGATTACAACACCGTCGGGGGCGGCGACCTGGACGCTTCGGCAAGCGGCGATTTGGCCAATGGCGGTCTGATTCGGGTCGGTAGCAGCGTTTACAACAGCGACGGACAGTTCGATCACATTCCCTTCATCCTCAGTAGTCAATCGATATCGAGTGTTGAACAAAGCATAAACTTCATCGGCGAGCCTTATACCAGCCTGGGTTCCCAGAAGGACGGTACTGTAACCTACTGCCGGGATTGCCAGTCCTCTGCCGAGGGCGAAGCCTGTGCCCCTTCTGGCAAGGGCAAGCTCGCTGTAAAGCTCAATGGTGTCTGGAAATGTTTTTGAAGCCAGGGTAGGTCTTTTCCCGGTTCTGGGCACGAGCCCGCGATGCTTGTTAGGTCGGCAAACGATGCATCCAATTAGCAGTCTAGATTCGCGGTCTGATCGCCCAGTACGTCGTTGTTCTTCCTCTTCATTCTAGCGAGGTGAGCAAAGCCCAGGCTCGACTAATCGGAGACGCTCGTGTCCGGAGTCGCTGATCAATGGATCAATGGACATGGTTTATTATTTTGCAGACGATGCTGAAGACAGCCATCTCCGTCCTGGTGACCACGTATAACGAAGAACTCCATCTGGAAGCCTGTTTGGCCAGCGTTGCCGGTTGGGTCGATGAAATTTTTGTTGTGGATTCTTTCAGCTCCGACCGCACACTGGACATTGCGCGGCATTTTGGAGCGCATACCATTAAACATCCTTTCGAAGGACACGCTCGACAGAAAAATTGGGCGCTAGATCACTGTCCGTTCGCTCATGAGTGGGTATTAATCCTAGATGCGGACGAAAGAGTTTCCCCGGCACTACAAGAGGAAATCCAGAAGTTGATTGAGAACGAGGGGTCGGGATGCGATGGTTTCTACCTGAACCGCCGGCTCATGTTCTACGGCCGCTGGATGCGCCATTCGGGATGGTATCCAATCTGGAACCTGCGGCTCTTTCGACACCGCAAAGGCCGATACGAAGATCGGCCGGTTGATGAACACCTGGTCTTGAATGGTAGGTCTGGCAAGTGCTTCAACGATCTGATCCACGAAGATATTCGTGATATGGCGTGTTGGATCGCAAAACACAATCGCTATTCTAGCTATAATGCGGAGGTTTACCGCGGAATTCTGCAAGACAAGCCTGGCGCAGGCATCCAGCCGAGTTTGTTCGGGAATCAAGCCGAGCGTAAGCGCTTCGTCAAGGAAAGGCTCTGGCCACATCTGCCGGGACGTGCCTTGTTATATTTCTTTTATTTGTACTTCTTTCGCCTAGGGCTTCTAGACGGTAAGGAGGGATTTGTTTTCTGTCTCATGCACGCTATATTCGAAGAGTTTAATACCATCAAGTTGTGGGAAATCATGAACTACAAAGATGGAGCGGCACCCGGATCTATCGTCGTCCCCCTAGCAAGTCAAAAAAAAGTGTAGTGCGGTTTCTCCCAGCACCCACGGACTTGGCCTGAATTAGCAACCGGCGATAAGGATTCTCTTAGTGGGATTCGGGGAGGTTAGCAATCCACGTGCTCGCCGTCGGCGTGCCGGTGAGTTTCTGCGCACGACACCTCGTGCGATTCTGCGATTCGCACTCGTCCCGGCGGCCGCGCGAGCATTATGACTGATCATCACCGTCCCTTGCGGGATGGATGTTCTGGGCGAGCTACAGAGGCCCGACAGCAAGCCGTTAGTACCAGTGGTTTTTGCCGTAACGTTGGCCCTACCGGGCGAGAAGGGCTTCGCGAGAAGCCACTTGAGCGGGGTGGCGGGGTGAGTAAAGTGCTCCTTTAGAAAAACTGCATTCACCGGGTATTCGGCGTATTTCAGATCTGTGCAGCGTTCGCCTTTGTCGAGCTCTGGCGCCACTGCTATCAGTATGCGATGAAGTGGCCACGGGGCGCGGGATCTATCGGGGCACACTCGCGTGAGCGCCAGCGGAAATATCTCGATGCCGCAGAGTGACCTCCAATTCATCGCTTGGGCCGAGTGCCGAGGAATTCGTCTCAATCCGACTTGCGGTTCCTGCGGAGACTACAGGTTGGACCGGCGCTACCGGTTCTTTTGAGGTGTCTCGGTGGTGCGCAGGGTCTTCCTGATGGCCAAGGTTTGGCGTTAAACCGCTGTCTTGGTGTCTTGGGACAGGGCCACCTGAAGAAAACCAAAGGCGGCCAGTGCCGCCGCCAAGGTCAAAGGTATGGAGAGGAAAATTCGGGATTCGCCGCATAGGCTCAATTGATTCTAATGCGGTACGGTATACCTGTACAACCCACGTTTGAGTGCGGACAATCCAACCGGAAGCCCAAAGCTGGCTGCTTCGACTCCGGCGAGGCCAAACCCTTCTTGCCTAGATGGAATAAAAGAGCAAACGACATAAACGATACATCTACTTGCGCTCCAAGTCGCTGATCCGTCAGTAGATCAGCGGACCGAGCAGTCACCTTCGCCAAGTACGTTGGCTTGAGGAGGATGCTTGAGTCGTTGAGGAGGCCTTTTTTTTCCCGAGATCGATGTTTGTGACAAGCGCTTGATGTGAGAGCAGGAGTGGCGCCAATGCTAGCCGGAAACGGTCGATAAAATGCTCTTCTAAAAAAACCGCGTTGACCCTACCCAATGCCGCACGTCCTAATTCTGCCGCGTGTTGAGCCGTCCTCAATAGAGGAACGGCGCTGTCCGCAATGCTCTTCTTTGACAGATCTTTGGCTATCACGGCGCCCGTTCCTGCGGGAAACAGTTCCTCAGTCACGGTACCGGCCAGGCCCAACACCGGAAGACCAAAGCTCGCGGCTTCGACTCCGGCCAGTCCAAACCCTTCTTGCTTGGAAGGATAAAAGAGCAAACGACACGACCGGTACATCTGGTTTCGCTCCGCATCGCTGATCCTCCCGAAAAATTCGACACCGTCCAGCCGTTCGATCTTAGCCCTTTTTTGCAATCGTCTTTTATCGTTTCCCTCGCCTACGATCATTAGTTTGGCGTCGGGAACCATAGACCTGATTAACGGCCAGGCATCCATTACGGCATCATGGCCTTTGAGGCGTTCAGAATTAGCCATGCGGCCCACAATCAGACCGACGGGAGGGTTGGATCCGACATCAGCGATTTCGTTCTGACGCTCGACCCCCAACCAAGTAACTGCCACTTTCGGCAACCAAGGATTGAAAGCTCGTGTTTCGGTTTCTGTTGTTGACGAATTGACGAGCAAAAGGTTTGCGCCCAGCAGCGCTTCCCGTCGCCGACCCACTAAAGGCTTCCAAACTTCTATTCCGTGCAAGAATACAGCGTACGGAACGCTTTTCAGACGGGGGATGATGGCGTGTAGCACAGCAAGATCGACGTGATCATACAGAACAAAATCGGGAGTTTTCAGGCTGCCAAAGAATGCGGTTCCGACTGCCGCGGGGATTCGAGCGAATCGGGGCCAAAGGGCACGGTGCTCCCACACGGACAAATCGGAGTGATCGCTCAGAGCTGAGACGATAAGTTGGGCAACTACGCCAATGCCACCATGTTTAGTACCGATTCCGGAGGTGACTAAAGCTATTCGGGGACGCACCCTGGCCTTTTCGAACACAAAATTATTAATACCATCCTCACAGGACAAAGTGAAGCAGCTTTTGTAAGATAGCGACAGCCTTGCACTTCCAAGCCGCCTTCATGAAAGTTTTGCATGTGGTGCCATCGTTTCATCCCGCGTACATCTACGGCGGCCCAATTCGCTCCACTTTCGAACTGTGTCGGAACCTCGTAGAATTGGGCTGCGAGGTGCGGGTTTTAACAACAGACGCGAACGACCTAACTCAGACCCTAAATGTCGAGAAGCGAAGGGAAGTTGAGCTACCGGAAGGCTTCCAAGTTCGCTATTGTCCGCGACGGGCGCGGCATTCGGTTTCGCCGACGCTCCTGAGGTTATTGCCTTCGTATATCCGATGGGCCGATGTGGTCCAGCTTACTGGAGTCTACAACTTTCCCACGTTTCCAACCATCTGGCAGACGCGCTCAATCGGGAAGCCGCTAATCTGGTCACCGCGCGGGGCTCTTCAGAGGTGGAAAGGTTCTTCACGCATCGGCGCAAAGAAGATTTGGGATTGGTTGTGGTATCACACCGCCGATCGCGCTAGGCTGACGATGCATGTTACATCGGAATACGAATCCCGCGAGACTTCGGCTCGATTTCCTGGAGTACGCTTGGCGATGATTCCTAATGGAGTGGACGTCCCAGCCAACCTCAATCGAGTTGATCGACGGGGAGAGCTTCGCTTACTCTTCATAGGGCGGTTAGATCCGAAGAAGGGAATTGAATCTTTGCTCGCAGCCTGTAGTCTGGTCGACTCGGAACCGCCGTGGCATCTGGCGATTGCGGGTTGGGGATCACCGGAGTATGTTTCGCAACTCAAACAGCGAATTCATGAGCTTGGTATAGAGCAGAGAGTGGAATTGGTCGGAGAAGTCCTGTCAGAAGCAAAGAAAAGACTGTTCGAGAATTCGGACATAGCACTAGTCCCCTCGCACACGGAGAATTTCGCTATCGTAGTAGCCGAAGCCTTGGCTCATGGTGTTCCAGTGATTGCGAGTAAGGGCACTCCCTGGAATCGGCTGGAGGAGATGAAGTGCGGTATGTGGGTTGACAATGACCCTCGGACCCTCGCGGACGCAATTCGCAATATCAGTACCATGCCTCTCCAAGACATGGGTGTGATAGGGCGAGAATGGATGCAAAAGGAGTTCTCCTGGCGGTCTGTCTCAAAAAAAATGTTGAACCTGTATCGCCAATGCGCAGTCGAAGGTCGAGACCAATGAAGCAGGCTAAAACGCTTTACTAATTTCGAGGATTTTATCGCATGTGTGGAATTGCTGGGATCGTCGGTGCGCTACCATCTTCTAAAGTAAAAGAGGCGGTGGGAGCCATGACTGACGCCCAGTTGCATCGCGGCCCCGACGACGGTGGTTCGACGGTCATGTCGATTGGAGATGGAGCGGTCGGCCTGGGAAACCGTCGCTTAGCGATTCAAGATCTTTCTCCGCTGGGCCACCAGCCGATGGTAAACGAAGCCACCGGCGACATCCTCGTCTACAACGGCGAGATCTACAATGCTCCCGCATTGCGGGATTTGTTGAAAACCTTCGGCTTTCAATTCCGAGGTCACAGCGATACCGAGATTCTCTTGCGTGCTTACGAGCGTTGGGGACCTCAATGCCTAAAATTACTTAGAGGCATGTTTGCTTTCGCTTTGTGGGATTATCGCCGCTCACGGTTGATAATTGCGCGCGATCCCATGGGCATCAAACCGCTGTACTACGCAGAAAAAAAGGGACACTGGTTCATTTGTGCATCCGAAGTACGGGCGATACTTCAAAGCCAGCTGCTAGATTCTCGCATTGATCGTCGGGCGCTCGCTGGCTATTTGGCGTACGGTGGTGTTCAAGAACCGCTGACGATTTACGAGGGTATATTCTCCTTGCCGCGCGGCTCCTGGCAGGAAAGAGATGAGCTGGGGAACATTGTGGCGTGTGGGAAATATTGGCAAGTTCCTGCTCCACGGGACTCTAAACGTGACCGCCGCCTTGAAGATGTGGTGGACGAGGGTCGCGGAATCTTGCAGGAATCGATTCGTAGGCACCTGTTAAGCGATGTTCGAGTCGGTCTGTTTTTAAGTTCGGGCCTGGATTCGGTTGCGCTGCTGGGCATGATTCCTGAGAAAGATAACGTTGACGCATTTACGGTATCGTTCCCCGATCATCCTGAGTACAACGAGTCTCGAACAGCCAGCATCGCCGCGGAACGCTTTCGTGTCCCATACCACAATTGTGAGGTCTCCGATCACACTGCTTTGGACTGGATCCATAAAGGATTGGACTCCATGGATCAGCCTTCCATGGATGGTTTTAATTCTTATATCGTTTCTCGGGCAGTCCGTGAAAGAGGGATTGTAGTCGGGCTTTCCGGACTGGGTGGGGATGAAGTTTTTGGAGGCTACAATCTGTTCCACCGTGTTCCCAGAAACTATCACGCCATGACTTTGCTCACTCCACTATCGGAATCGATGCGTACTAGGGCGGCTTGGTTTGCCACAGTATTTCGCAACGAAACCGTCAAACAGAAAGCCCACGAGATCGCGAAAGTAAATCCGGGACTCATCGGTATGTACTTTCGACATCGCCGGTTGATCGGTGATGCTGGCCTGGCAGCGTTAGGTCTCAACGCTAAGGAGCTCAATCTTTCCGACGACTTCCAAGTGCCGGAGCTGCAATACCGGGGGTGCTACTTCCCAGCGGATTTGTTTTCTTCCGTCGCTCGATTAGACGCGGCATTTTACCTTCAAAATATACTGCTACGCGATAGTGACGTCTTCGGAATGGCGAACTCGTTGGAAATCCGGGTTCCGTTTCTTGACTCCGATCTAGTGGAGTGGGCATTTCGGTTGCCAGGCAACGTCTTGTTGCCCAAGCGAGCCCCGTTGAAGTATCTTCTGCGAAAAATTTGCGCTGATGTTTACCGGGGGCTGCCGATCGCAACTTCTAAACGCGGCTTTGTGATTCCTATTTCGGAATGGCTACGGGGTCCCCTGCGGGAAGTTGCAGAAGAAAGCCTTCGTTCTGTGCACCAGTCCGGATTGCTCGACCCGGACGGAATCGATGCAGTGAAGGAAGCGTTCGATCGAGAGCCAAACAGTCCGATATGGTCACGACTCTGGGCTATGGTAACCCTCGGTTTCTGGCTTCGGACCCAGCGCTCCGCGCCGCAGATGACTTCGTCGCACGCCTAGATGGCAGGAATGCGAATGGAGGACCTGCGTTCTGGCATGACTTGCTGGGCGGCGGGTTAGAGTCACCTACTTGGAGCACAGGATTTGCGAGGTTCTGTGGTGACGCGCTCGGGAACGGTCTTGGCCGCGTGGCGGAGCTGGATGAGGAAATACATCGCGCGCATGGAGGAGGTGCTGGTCGTGTATGAAAAGCCGTTCTCCGAGCAGGAACCGGTGGTTTGAGTGGACGAGAAACCGGTGGTCCTTCACCAAGAGATTCGTCCTCCGCTGGCTATGAGGCCGGGATGCGTGGCGCGGCGCAATGGCGAATACCAACGTTGTGGCACGGCCAACGTGTTTTGCGGGGTCGAGCCGAAAGCGGGACGGCACTTCCCTAAAGTGACGGGCACCTGTTCCTCCCCCGAGTTTGCCGATTACCTGCTGGAGGTCGCGGTTCGTTACCCGCAGGCGGACATCATCCACTTGGTGATGGACAATCTGAGCTCGCATACCGCAATGCTTTGGTGGAACGTTTTGCCGAGAAAGCGGAGGGCTGGCTGTGGGATCTGGTTCACCGTGCACTACACCCCGAAGCATGGCAGTTGGTCGAACCAACCCGAGATCGCCATCAGTCTGTTTTCGCGGCAATGCCTGGGCCGACGCAGTATCCCAGATCGAGCTTCTCTGCGGAAACTCAGGCTTGGAGCCGTCGCATGAACCGACATCGAGTTCCGATCCAGTGGAAGTTTACTCGTAAAAAGGCCCGAAACATCTTTGGGATTCAAACTGAGAACCGAGAGTTCTTTTGCCAGCGACGGAGCCGAGCGATGAATTGCCCCGGCTTTGTTTGGAAACCAGGCGCGGCGTCAAAGGTGGCTGAAGAGGCGTTTCTTTTGACTCCCGGGT
>Ga0307476_10000450_pt1 | contig 32578 bp, 25 predicted proteins | sample atmos_gasesECM2C_2_FD_203314 | JGI IMG/M metagenome (GOLD analysis project Ga0307476, IMG submission 203314) | Hardwood forest soil microbial communities from Morgan-Monroe State Forest, Indiana, United States - atmos_gasesECM2C_05 | ecosystem: Environmental > Terrestrial > Soil > Temperate...
CACGCAGTATTTGACTAGTTGCACTACCACTGATCCCGTGACAGGATGCGTTTTCCCCAACGCCTTCATTGACCCGACCAAAGCCTGGGATCCCGTTGCAACGGCCACTCTGAAATACATTCCCCAGCCCACGCCTGGGTTCACCCTCAATAGTGGCCCGGCCTTCGAAACCGCGGCCCTTAATGGGAAACTAACGGACAATAAAGCCGGGTTTCGCCTGGATACGAACACGCACTTCGGTTCTTTGTTCGGATACTACTTTTTCGATCAATTCACAAGCACGAGTCCTTATGCCCAGGGCATCAATGTCCCCGGCTTCGATAGCAGCATTCTGGGTCGTGCGCAGATGATAAATCTCGGCCTGACCACAACCATCAACAACTCCACCATCAACGACGTTCGCTTCGTGTTTCTGCGGAACCGTTACTTCGGAGGAGTTCCCATCGGCGGCACGGGCGTTCCGTTAACCTCTCTAGGCTTCACGGCTCCCGCGGGTACAGGCACCGGCTTCAACGGCGGTATCGCCACCATCAATCCGGCACTGGAAGGCGTTCCATCTCTGTTCTTCAACAATTACACTTTCGGGCTCCCGCAAGATAACTTGCGAGAATTCAACAACACGTTCCAGGTTCTTGATAATTTCACAAAAATTATAGGCACCCACACCCTCCAGTTCGGCGTAGATGTTCATTACGATCAGATTAACGAGCGCAACTACGATGATGTGAACGGGGCATTTGGTTTTACGGGGCAAGAGACTGGCCTGGATTTTGCCGACTTCCTGATTGGTGCTCCCGCTAATTTCACCCAGGCCAGCCAGCAGCTTCTTGATTCGCGCAGCCGATACTTTGGAGGTTACGTACAGGATAGCTGGCGCGCGCGGCCAACCCTGACCATCAATTTCGGCCTTCGCTATGACATTATGATGCCCTGGTATGACACCCAGAAAAAGCTGGAAACAGTAATCCCGGGTGAGCAGTCCGAATCTTTCCCGACTGCGCCGACAGGCCTGGTGATTCCAGGAGATCCGCACGTGCCGTCCACGTTGGCACCGACACGGTACAACAACTTTGCTCCCAGAATTGGACTCGCGTACTCACCCGATGTCACCGAAGGCCTGCTGGGCAAGATTCTTGGCGGACCGGGTAAGAGCAGTATTCGCGTTGGCTATGGCATCTTCTACAGTTCCATCGAAGATGCCACCGGCTTCGTTGAAGTCGGAGATGCACCGTTTGGCTTGTATTATTCTTCCCCGGTTCCCACACTCATGGAAACGCCATTTATTGATCGTGCCACCGGAAACCCTGAGGGACAGAAATTCCCCTTCGTGTTTCCTTCGACCAACGTGTCGCCCAAAAATCCGGACACCACGTTTAATTGGGGGCAAGCCACCCCGATTTCCGGCTCTGACTATTTAAATCCTCACGACAAGATACCGAACGTGCAGGAGTTTGAGTTTTCCCTACAGCGACAGCTAGGGTCATCTACGGTATTGAGCGTCAGCTACGTGGGATCGGTGGGCCGGCACCTCTTAACCTTTGAAGATGTCAATCCGGGAGATCCGGCTCTATGCCTCTTCTTGAACAATCCGGCTAATCTTCAGAAAAACAGTCCAACGTGCAGCCCTGGTAACGAGGATCCGGGTTCGGGCTCGCCCATCATACTCCTCGACCCAATAAACAACCCCGCTCCCGGATTTCCGGGGGTCCCGTCGTTTGCCAGCACCCGCCTGCTCCGGGGGCTGAATTCACCTACCGCGAATCCCTTCGGCAGCAACGCCGACATGAAAACGGTTGCCAGCTCGAGCTTCAACTCTCTGCAGGTAAGCCTGAAACACAATACAAAGTACGTCAATTTCCTTGTGGCTTACACCTATGAAAAATCGATCGATAACGGTTCGACGTCGTTCGATGCAACCAATGTGTTTAACTCCAGCTTAAGCCGCGCCTTGTCGATTTTCGATGTCCCACAAGACCTGACGGTGAGCTATACCGTCCAGTTGCCCTTTGACAGGCTAACTGGGGGCTCGGCGAGGAGACTCACTGCGGGATGGGCTTTGTCTGGTATCGCGACATTCGCCAAAGGCGAGCCCGTCCAGCTCAGTGAATCCGATGACAACTCGCTGAGCGGAACTTTCGATGGCACGATCGACGAGCCTAAGGTCGTTGGCGGCCCCCTGTTTATAAACCGGAATCCGCGTTCGGGACAACCCTACTTCAACCCAAATTACTTCGCCCCGGAAGACCTTGGGACGGTAGGAAACGCCATGCGCCGTTTCTTTAGTGGGCCGGGTATCAACAACTTTGACATGGCTTTGCTGAAAGATACACGGATCACCGAAAGCGTGTCGGCGCAGTTCCGTGCCGAAGCGTTCAATGTCTTCAATCACGCCCAGTTCATGAATCCATCGGGACAGGTTGACAACTCGGGGCAGGGCGGTTTTGGGTTTGTGACTGGCGCCCGAGATCCACGCATCATGCAGATCGCCTTAAAGTTCTTGTTCTAAGCCGTGTTTCGCTAATGCTTCAAAGGCGTAGGTCACAGCCCGTGCTGGTTCTGGCGGCCCTCTGGGCCGCCAGTTGCTTTGCCGCCTGGCCGCAAACCCCGCAGAAACCCACCCAACAGAAAAATGTCAGACCAGTCTCGACGCGTGGCCAGCAAATCTTCGCCTCAACCTGCGCCACCTGCCACGGCCTTGACGGACGAGGCGCCGAGCGCGCGCCCAACATCGCCGATAATCCAAGAGTCCAGCGCCTCTCCGATTTGCAGATCGTGCACATCATTGAGAATGGCATTCCCGGCAGCGCAATGCCGGCCTTTCATGCCCTCGCAACTTCTGACGTGACAGCCGTCGTGGCCTACCTGCGCACTCTTCAAGGGACAAGGCAAACCTTGAAGCTGCCCGGTGATCCAGTCCGCGGGGAGACGATTTTCTTCGGCAAAGCGGGATGCTCCAGTTGCCACATGATTGCCGGCAAAGGAGGTTTTATCGCCTCTGATCTTTCCACCTACGCTCGCACTCATACGGTAGAAGAGATTCGGAGCGCGATTACCGATCCCGCTCCCGCCAGCGACCGGCAAGCACGAATGGTGACCGCGACCACTCGCGGCGGCGAGAAAGTTGTCGGCAGAATTCGCAATGAAGACAATTTCTCTCTACAGCTGCAGACGCTGGATGGAACGTTTCACTTTGTGACCAAGTCAGACCTCGAGGCTCTGGAATACAATTCGCAACCCCTGATGCCCTCTGACTACGGTTCGACTCTTCCTCCCGATGAATTGAATGATGTCGTCAGTTATCTGATAAAGGTGGCTGGTGCCAACGCGTCAGGGAATCCCAAGAGGGCAGATGAATGGGAGGATTAGCCGGACTAACTTCTTCCGTGGTGAACGTCAGCACAGTAATTCAAAAGTTACATCCAGAGTTTCATGGAAAGGGAAGGGCATTCTCATGAATCGCAGCATGAAAATCCTCCAGGCCTTCATCGTCGCAGCCGTAGCTCTCATGGCGGTAAGAGCGTCAGGCTTTCTGAATGCCACACGTGCTCCCCGGGAGTTCAAGCTGCAAGCAGAATCGCCGCGGTTCTGGGATCTGGTGGAGCCCAACGCCAAGCTCGGGATAGTGGGTACGGGCTTCGGATTCACCGAGGGCCCCGTTTGGGATGAGGCAGGCTTCCTCTACGTCAGCGACGAAACCATCAACAAGATTTTCCGGCTCCATCCCGATGGCAAGAGGGAAGAAGTGATCGCGCTCGGCGACCCCGATGGCAACACCTTCGATCGCCAGCATCGCCTGATCGATTGCGCCAGCGTGTTGCGCGCGATCATCGAAGTAACTCCAGACGGAAAATACAAGATTCTGGCCGACCACTACGAAGGCAAGAAACTGAACAGCCCCAACGATGTGATCGTCGGTCCGGATGGCGCTCTGTACTTCACGGATCCGACGCTCGATCTGGTTGCAGGAGAGAAGCAGGAAATCCCGTTTCAAGGCGTCTACCGTCTCGACGACAAAGGCAATCTGAAGTTGCTCACCAAGGATCTCACGCAGCCGAACGGTCTGGCTTTTTCGCCCGATGGCAAACACTTCTACGTAGACGATAGCGAACAAAGAAATATCCGCGTCTACGACGTCGCGGCCGACGGAACACTAACCAACGGTCGCATCTTCGGCACAGAGCCGGGCGGGAAAGGCGATGGCGTGCCCGATGGAATCAAAGTGGATAAGAGCGGCAATCTCTTTGTCACCGGGCCAAAAGGCATCTGGGTCTGGGACGCGAAAGGAAACCATCTCGGCACGATCGTCATGCCGGAGCAGCCGGCAAATCTGAACTGGGGCGACAAAGACTATCGAACCCTTTACATCACCGCCACCACGTCAGTCTACCGCCTGGAGATGAAGACGCAAGGCTTCGTGCCCTACTTGTAATCGGCTTCGACGAACTCGACTAGCTTGGTGCGAAAGGGAGGACTCGAACCCCCACGGTTTTACCCGCCAGATCCTAAGTTCAATGCGAACGAAGAGTCAACGACTTACACGGCAGACTGCCAGTCGCTACGAATTGATACGAATGCCTTGTCCAGCAGGGGTTTCCTTCGGTCTCATTACACCCGGTAGCGACTGGTGAGGTTTGGTGGTGGGCACAAAATTGGGCACAGTGAGACGTAATTGCACTCGCAGATTCGGCTTCTCAAACAGGGGCGTGTCCGCCGGAACCTAAACAACCGGTGCAGTAGGAGCACGCCGACACGGCAGTCTTGACCGGCGATGATTATTGCCTACGCCAGACCATTCTCTGGTAACAGAGGCTCGAAAACGATGCTGGCTGCACTTCCTGCGAGCTCTCTCGGCAGGTTTGCACCTGAGGAACGGGCTCTGCATAAGGTGGTGATGAAGGACCGCCACGAGGTCTTAGCTCACTCGGACCACAGTGCTTGGCACCTTCGTCTGAGTGTTACTAGGTCATCTGGCCGTCGCCCGATGTTAGTGCCCCTCCATCAAGACGTGAGGGCGCCACTCGATGAAAAGCACACGCGGATGCTCAAGGAAATGGCGCACAGGCTTATGGAGGCCGTGTTTGCGGAGCGTTGCGTCCTTGAGAAAGAACTAGTTGACGTATTGCCGACATTATCGCCGGAGGATGGTCGCGTCACGGGCGATGAACTGGCCATGCGGTACGGGGGATGGTTATAGCGTCGGCTGCGTGGGACTGGCAACCCATCGGAAGTTGACGGTTGAAACATCCCATTACACTGATTGACCCCAGTCGGCCAATTTCTCAATGTGTGTAAACGCCTGGTTGTGTCCGTTGATATCAACTTCCGGTTTGCCCGTAAACCGTCCGCGATCCTTCACCCAACTGGAGATCGCGGCTTGTCGCTTCAGAGGCACAAACCTGCAGCGTTGGGTTTGTTTCGCTGAAGCGTCATTGATTCAACTTTGCGCTCCAGTTCAGAACTACGGACATGGGTGTCATTTCTGTCTTCATTTGCGAGTTGATGAGGAATTTCTGCCCGTCATTGCTGACGTCGTAGGAAAACAGTTCGGAAGTAGCAAACATTTCACGAGGGTTGGCCTGGAAAAGCGCCTTCGCGGCGCCGGCGTCGAAGTTAGAGCCGGTTTTCACCGGAACGGCCATAACCTTGCTGTCGTTGGAGAGGTAGAAGAGTTCCTTACCATCGCCCCGCCATCGGGGTTGATCTCCTCCTGTGTTTGACACCTGCCATTTCCCATGTGCTTCGGGAAAAGAGGTCACATAAATCTCCCAGCGGCCACTCTCATTGGAGGCGTAGGCGACCCACTTGGCGTCCGGTGAGAAGCGTGCGCTCTTTAATGTGGAGCTCGCTTTCAGAAACTGGGTGGCGCGGAGCTCCGGCAACGTCAAGAACCATAGATCTGGGCCGCGCCCATAGATGACGTACTTCCCATCGCGCGACCAGTCGGTCGGAAATCGATCAGGACCGTCCTGCGGAATGATCTTCTCCTCTTGTGCTCCATTGGTATCTTTCAAATACAAGTCGAACTTGAGTTCACGATTCGACGCAAAAATCGTTCGACTTCCATCCGGGCTCCAGATCGGCAGTGAGTCCAACGACGGATCAAACGTCAGCCGCTTCGCACCCCGGGTTTCGAGGTCATAAGTCCAGATGTCGGTATTTTGGCTGGCTGCATCGGTTGTATCTGAGGCCACGGCTTTGCCGTTCGGGGCCAGCATTATGTTCCCGTAGATGCCGGGGTTCAGTGCGACTCCGATCTGTTGACCGTTACGGTCAAACCACAGCACTTGAGAGGCGCCGGAATCTGCATTTCTTTGGGCAACCAGCAACCCGGCGGTGGAAGCGGCAAATACGGCCTGAGAGATTCGCGGAAAGAATTGGACATCGGTGAGGAGGGGAACAGGCTCTCCAGTAAGCTCGAATTTTCTGCTGTCGAAGTGTTGCGCGAAAAGGGTTTGATCCCGGTAAAAGAGAAGATATCCTGGAGCGGCATACGCCGCGTTGCCTTTCGCTCTGACCACAAGCCGCTTCTCATTAGAATTCAGCGAACCGACGTAGACTGAATAGAGATCTCTTCGCCCGGAAAGATTGATCGCGGAGTACAAGTAATGAATTCCGTCCGGCAGGAATTCCGGCCAGCGGTTGCTGTCTTCGTTCAGGGTTTTGTCGGGAACTGTGACCTGAGCCGGCGTTCCACCTGAAGCCGAAATCCGATAAAGGCCAACTCCCAGCGTTCCGCTCGGGGTGAAAAGGATAACGCCATCCTTGTTCCATGCGCCCCCCCGCCCTGTGGAAGCGTCGCAGAGTGTCTGCACCGGACCGCCTCCCAGATTCAGCTTCTTCAGTTTCCCATCTGCGAAGAACCCGAGCGATCGCCCGTCAGGAGACCAGAAGGGGAACGTGGCTCCTCCCGTGTCGGCAAGGCTGGTCGCGTCCGGCGATCCCGGTTCATAGATCCAGAGCACGTTATTTCGTTCGGATTCTCGATGACCCACAATCGCTACGGTATGGCCGTTGGGAGAGACCGCAGCAGCTCGTACTGCGAACGGGAAAGGAGCCGAAAAATAGGTCGCCTGCTCCGTGCCTTTCGATCCACGCCACAAAAGAAATGATGCGATCAGTAGGAGGGCAAGTACGCCCGCGATCAACCAAGCCAGCAACTCGCGGTTGTTTCCCTTTTTTTCGGAGGGATTGACCAGCGGCGTCCCGCTTTGAGCTATCCACTTCAACTGCAGCGCAATATCTTGCGCGGACTGAATGCGGTCGTCAGGAATTTTCGCGAGGCATGCAGTTACGATCTGCTCGAACGCCGGTGGCGTCAGCGGTTGCGATGCGGAAATCGGTTCCGGTTCTTTTTCCAGAATCGAGCTAGCTACGCTAATCTGGCTCTTGCCCTCGAAGGGCCGGGTGCCGGTGACCATTTCGTACAGGACGCCACCTAGCGCAAACAAGTCCGATCGGGCGTCTGCCTCCTTGCCCTCAATCTGCTCCGGCGACATGTACTGGATCGTTCCGATCATCGTGCCCGCGGTGGTGAGCGGAGAGACGGGACTGGCCTGGCTCATCGTCCGGGCGGCCGACAAAAGAGGCGCGCTCGATGCTCCAGGGGAAGCACCGGCAGCCGCAGACTTCGCAAGGCCGAAGTCCATTAACTTCGCGCCGCCCTTCGTCAGCATAATGTTCCCCGGCTTAAGGTCGCGATGCACGATCCCGTGACGGTGGGCTACCGCAAGTGCCTCAGATACGGCAATCCCAATCTTTAGAACTTCGCTCAGCGGCAAAGCACCTTTATGAAGCCGTTGAGCCAGCGTTTCTCCTTCGAGAAACTCCATCACGAGATAGTCAATGCCATCCTGTGAGCCGATGTCGTAAAGATGGCAGATGTGGGGATGGTTCAGAGAAGAGATGGCCCGCGCCTCACGTTCCATGCGCTGCTTCAGTTCCGGAGAAGAAGAAAGGTGGGAAGCCAGAACTTTAATGGCTACGGTGCGATCCAGGCGGACGTCCGTCGCACGATACACCTCGCCCATCCCGCCAGCACCCAGGGGAGATTGGATTTCGTAAGGGCCGAGCTTTACGCCAGAGGTTAGGGTCATGCGCGGCACAATTATAGCCTGCGCCCCACGTTGTAAATGATGCGCGATTCTGGGCGTATTGTTGGCAAACTGGAAGTTATCCGAGGCGCCACCGCTAGGGGGTTGTCTCAAGTGGCGAAACATCCACATTACACTCATTGACCCGGTCAGCCAGGCCGCCAGTCCTCAATGAGTGTGGTCCTTCGCTGTGTCCTTGTTCAAGTGGCCCTCCCGCGACGAGGCTGGAAACACCCAGCCCTCTTCCGGGTTTCCTGCCGCTTCTCTTCTCGCCTTTAAGGCTGTATAGACGGCTGGGACCATCGGCAACATACGGCGGGCGCCTTCGTTTGGCCCTCTGTGACCTGTACAAGTCCCGCTGTGCCGTTCAGATAGATATTCTCCCACCGAAGGGCGAAGGCTTCGCCAGGACGCATCCCTGTGCCGCGAATGATAGGATGTTCGTTTCATTGAGCGATTGTGAAAATCATGATTGGCGTGTCTTCTCGGAGATTTTCCTCGGTCCATTTCGGGTGTCTTATCTGCAGCTTCGGTCCCTGGAAATCTCGCGCCACGCTGCCATCGTCCCTGAGCACACTGCCTTCCCACTCCGACCACATGACTCGGTAGCCCCCTTCCACGATTCAGGCAAGGTAAAGCTGAGGCCGTATATGGTATTTCTGTACTCGATGGTTCCCGTATGCTTCCCGGCACTTTCGTACTTTTGACCGGCTGTAGCTGGTTGCTGGCTCCATCCCGAGACTGAGAGCGCGAGGATGAGAACTGCTGCATTGAATAGTCGCACTCGGAAACGTGTCCGGATTGTGGCTGTTGTTTCCATGTGCCTCCGCCTCCGCTTTCTTTCTTCACGCTATACAGACAGCAATCACGGCACCACAAAGACGCACGTGCGCTGGAAGCGCTTTAGAGCGCGACAAGCACGAGGGCGAATGTGTTCGATATCACACACCGAGTCAGAATCGCCACGGAGGAATGACCCTCATTCAGCAACAGGAGGTCAGAATGGCTGGTTCGGGATCAATGAGTGAAATCGGGATGTTACGTCAATTGAGACGATCGCCTGGCAGTAGGCGGCTCGGATAACTTCCTGTTTTGCCGACGAACCGGGAACTTCTCATTCGCGGACACGAAGGCGTTTCCCGGTTCTAGTCCGAGAGACGAACCAGAACAGCTTCCCTTTGGCCTCTTTAGCTGTGCCACCTCTGCAGTCCAGATGTGGCCAATGAGACCTGAGGGATCATTATTATTTGCTCGATTGCAGCGCATGTAGAGCCGCATGGCTCTGTGCAATCGGTGGCGAAAGGTCGCCCTTCAACATCAGCCAAAGGATGCGGTTGTAGAGCTGATCGTCCACGCGATCGGGCGCACTGAGATCTAGCCCCTCCGACATGCGTGCCGCTGCAGTATTCTGCGGATTCTTTTCACTCAAGTCTTGCGTAGGGACGATCGGGTCATAAGGTGTCGGGTCGGGCGCCGGCGCGAAGATGTCTGCCAAGGATCGGCTGAAGTAATCGAACTTAGAAAGCCGCCCCATGCCGAGGATGTCCTCAATCGCTGCAACTACGTCCGTCGTGTTGACGAAGCGATGTATGGTGCCCGACCGGTTGTAAGCCGAGACGGCGTAAAACGGCGCGCGGTGCGAATCTGTGTGGTCGGGCCCTGCCTGCGCGTCGTCCTCAACGACGAAGATCACTGTGTCCTTCCAATACGGGCTGTGCGAGAGAGCCTGCACGATCCGTCCAAGTGCGAGGTCGTTATCCGCCATGCACGCCCGTGGCGTGCACTTTCCCGGACGCCCCGCCGCCAAATGGTCCATGGGCAGGTGCATGACTTCGAGCTGCGGCATGTTGCCATCGCGTACGTAACGCTGGAGTTCGGCGATCCACACGTCCGCGCGCTTCTGATCCTGCGTGGTCAGATCGAAAGGTATGTAGTCGGGATTCACATCGGCTGCCAAGTCGTGCTGCGTCACCGGCCAGCCGGGATCTCCCTTGACCATTTCGCCGTAGTCGCGGAAGGAGATGCCGTCGCGGATCGCAAGCGTCCACAGGAAGCCGCGCTCCGGCTCATCGCTCTCCTCGCCGTCCATGTCAGCCCGCTTGCCAGCGTAACCGGAGGGCACAACCTTCTCACCGTAGTTCGTGACGTAGGCCGCGGTGGACCAGATGTGTCCCTGCGAACTGACCTCGGCATTCACGAAAAAGCGATCGAACAGGCCGAAGCGCCGCGCCAGCGCGTGATGGTTCGGGGTGATGGTGATGTCGGGGAAATAGACGAGGCTCGCGTCGCCATCGCCTTCCTTTATGTCTCCCAGGACTTGATCGTAGGTGCGATTTTCTTTGATGATGTAGACGACGTGGCGAAAGGGAGGATAGCTCCGCGCTGCGCGCCGCTGCTGCCAGTTGTTGGCAGCCGTGACGCGTTGCGTGAATGCAGCAAGTTGCGTCTTGGTCATCGCCGACGGCAGCACTCGCAGACTGCCGTTCAACTGGCCCAGCGCATACGCGGTTGGTTTCTCATTCGGCCATTTGGTGAGCGGAACCGGGCCATCGGGGTTGGCGTGCGTGCCGTGGCCTTTGCCGGAAAGCACCAGCAGTTCGCCATTGTCTTCGGCGACCGCGGTCGGATACCAGTCGGTGGGAACGCGACCGAGCAACTTGCCGGTGGCCAAATCGAAGATGGCAACGGCATTGTTGTCGGCCTCTGCTACAAACAGACGCTTGCCGTCGGAGCTAAGTTCGACCGCGTTGGGTGTGCTGCCTTCGGGCGGGGCACCGGGCGCGGCATCGTGCAGATAGCTCGTGACCTTCCGCAGCTTCGTGTCAACGATGGCCACACGGTCGCTACCCGCGAGCGTGACATACAGCTGCGTTCCTTTCACTGCCAGCGCCGAAGGATGCCGGCCGACCTCGATGCGGCCGACATAGGCGAGGCTTCCGTCTGTCAGAGTGTGGAACTGCGACACCGTGCTAGCGCCCCACGCCGAGACGAACACTTGACCGTTCGCCGTGAGCGCGACGCCATACGGATAATGATCCGTAGAGAACCGCTGTACGATCTCGCCGGTCGCGACATTCACAACTGCGAGCCGATCGCCGACGTCCTCAGCGACGTAAACGAATTTCCCGTTGGGCGAGAATGCCAGCCCCGCGGGATAGCTTGTGCCCGTGCCATCTCCCGTTTTTGCCTTCGCCAGTTCGAACTTGTTCTCGATGGTAGCGGCGCCGTCCTTCCACACGTAAACGAAGAGCATGTCGGTGTTGCCGCCGGAGACGCAGAGGCGATGGCCGTCGGGCGAGAATGCGGCGCCGTAGAACGCGCTATCCTGGAGCAGCTTCTGGGTGACCTTCCGCGTCTTCAGATCGACGACCTGAACGCCCTGCTCGCGCCAGCCGCTGAGCACGACCACAGCCTTGCCCTTCTCTGGCGCCAGTGTGAGACTTATCGGCAAGCTGCCTAGGTCGACCGCTTCGCCGGCGGGATCGAGGCGAACACCAGTCGGCAGGGGCGAGGTGAAGTGAACCTTTGTTTGGGCAGAGACCGACGTGCAGAGCAGTGCGGAGAGCGCGAGCGCGAGGCGACAGATACGAAGCGTGAGCATAACCGGCGTTCCTCACAGACTGGGCACCAACAAATGACAGATTGCGGATGTTCCGCCGTCCATCAGGGTGGACCTTACAACATATCGTACTGAATCGGTCGATTGCGTGATGCCATTGTTTCTCTCTGCCAACGTGGGGGTGACAGAAGTCCTTGGTTGGAGTCTTCGCAGTCAGCATTTTGTTCGAGCCATCCACCCGATTGATCCCGAGTATTCTAACCGTTAGCGACCTCGAGGCAGGCTGAAGTTGGGCAAATTGGTAACGAAAAGTCGGCTCATGGGATGTGATCGCGATGTCTCCCGGTTGACGGGCAAACCGGAAGTAACTGTTGTAATCAGGCGATTACACTCATTGAGAATCCGGCTCGGCCCCCGGGTCGAGGGCAACGAGGGTAATGGGAATGTTACGCCGCTTGAGACAGTTGCCTAGGGGCTGCCTCGAAAGCCACAACGGTATACATTGCAGCTTTAGAGTAAAATGCTGCCCGACCGTTAAGTCTGCTGCTAATCACTGAGGACCAGACATGCATTATTTCAATTGCCTTTTGGCTGCGCTCTGCCTCCCTGCGAGCATGCTCTACGCTGGAGATCCGCCAGAGCTCTCCGCCGCTAAACAGGAAGTGGCGAATATCCAGGCTGGGACTCATAGTGTGTCGGCCGAGCCACGCTCGACTGGCGCGCAGCAGGAATTCGTCGAGGCGGCCATAGCACGCCACCAAGCGTATGCTCACGGCGACTGTGTGAAGTGGGCAAGGTACGTCAGCGCCGACTTTCACTTCATCGATCGGGTGGGGCACACGACCACTCGCGTTCAAGAGATGAAGGAATGCCATTCCCCGAAGCATGCAGTCCCTGGATCAAACGAGCGTGTCCTTACCGACTTCCACTGCCAGATCGAGGGCAATCTGGCTTTCCTGGACTATCGCATCGACGAGACCCAGCACCACGGCAATGTCAAATACACGCAATCGTTCCGACATCTCGATATTTTCGAGCGCCGCCAGAAAAAGTGGAGCGTCATTAAAGGAATGCAGGCACAGATTTTCGACGACCCGCTAATTGCCCAAGTCGATCCCGCCTACGACGCCTTTGTCGGGCAGTATGAATTAACTCTGGGTATGGGTGATCTCATCACCCGGCAGGGAGACAAGCTATTTGGGCAAGACCTGCAGTGGGGCAAGAGGCTCCTGGGGTCGACCGGACGGAATTGCTTCCGGAGAGTCCCGATACTTTCTTCATACGAGGCGACCCGACTCGCATGACGTTCCTCAAGGATCAATTCGGCAAGGTAATCAGATCGGTTTTGCACTTTCCTGACCGCGAGATCGTGCGCGAGAAGAAAATCAGATGAGCGGTGGTTCGGCTCTTGCAGATGAGACACCCAGCAATGTTCGCGACGTCGTTTACTTGGTACCCTAGATTCTGCTTGCAGCCGAGGTAGCGTTCCGTGGTCTGAACGGATGCATGCCCCGGCGAGAATTGAATCTGCTCAAACTCACCCCGGTCGTGTGGCACAGCGTCGCGCAAGTCCTCCGCAAGTCGTGCGGCGCAATATGCTCCAGGCCCAGAGCGCCTGCAGCGTGTTTCGACAAACTGAGAATGGACTATTAGTGGTATGTCTCCGCAGTTCCATCACTGTCTCCCCCTGTCACGAGGACCAAGCCACTGCTAAGCAACGTGGCTGCGTGCGACGAGCGGGCCACAGTCAAGCTTCCGGTAGGAGAAAATGTGCGATTCGGCGGATTGAATAATTCCGTCAAGGTTATGGTTTCCCGGGTTCCGTCCCCTACTCCTCCGGCAATAAGAACCGAACCATCTTTGAGCAATGTCGCCGTGTGGAATGCACGCGAAGCAGTCATCGTAGCCACTGCCGTGAAGTGCATGGTACTGGGATCGAAGATTTCAGCGCTTGCGAGAATGTTCGAACCGGCGTCAAATCCGCCAGTCAGGAGCACTGTTCCGCTGGCGGACAAGAGGGTTGCGGTGTGTGCGTAACAGGCACTATTCATGCTCGCGATTCTTGTAAAGGTTCCCCTGCTGGGATCGAAGATTTCAGCGCTGGCCAGCGCCCCCCCCTGACTTCCGGTGCCTCCTGTGATGAGCACCTTTCCGCTGGCTAGCAGGGTTGCGGTATGACCAAAACGCGCCGCACTCATATTGCCCGTGGGTGTGAATGTTTCCGTCAATAAATCGAACAACTCGGCCGTAGCGAGGGCGTTTCCCTCAGAGCCTGAACCGCCCGCCACCAGGACCTTCCCATTGCTCAGCAGCGTGGCTGTTTGAAATGAGCGGGAGGTGTCCATCTCGTGTGTCTGGCTAAATAAACCCGTAGCCGGGTTGAACAACTCCGCGGTCGAAGTGCCGCCCCCAGCTACCAGCACTTTGCCGCTGGGCAATAAGGTTGCGGTCTGTTGAAAGCGCCCGATTGTCATACTGCCGGTTGATGAGAACGTGCGCGTTGCCGGATCGAACAGTTCAGCACTCTGGAGCCCACCGGCGCTGGTGTAACCTCCAGCGACAAGGACTTTACCCGTGTTCAGCAGGGTGGCAGTGTGGGAAGTTCGGACCGCTGTCATTTTCCCAGTGGGACTGAAACCGTGGAGAAATACCTGGATCAAGAAGTTTTCCGGAGTGGCCGCACGGCCGTCTGCATCTTTGACTTCCACGGTGATCGGAAAGGATCCGGACGTGCTCGGGGAGCCCGAAAGAAGCCCATCTGCTGCCAACCTGAGACCCGGCGGAAGCGTACCGGTCTCGCTCCACGTTAGTGGCAGAGCGCCATTGTTCGCCGTAAAGGTGAAACCATAGGGCAAGTCCATAGCGCCATCAGACGGGGAGGGCAGCATGTTGATGGTCGGCGGTGGTGGCGGACCTACGCCCACACAATGCGCTCGGTCACCTTCGAACTGGCACATCAGCCCTGGGCAACAAGAATGGCCCGTGTAACACGCCTGACCATCCCTTTGACAAGCGAGCGGCGCGGATTGGAATCTGGAAAACTCATTCTCGTCGAATTGTTGCGCGTGGGCGGGGATACCCGCTAGCAGTGCCAACTGCGCAAGGAGACTAAGCACAATGCAGGGAGTCGGGACACCGCGTTTCATGGTCGTCTCCAGTCCTCAGGTCCGAAATGAACTTCAACGGGGCGCCAAAACAATCCAAAAAGGTCGAGTTTGTATGGTCTATTCCATTGCGGTGCAGATGGGAGCAAGCCCAGCCGTCGCGCCCGTGTTGAGATAATTGTCAAAGGGATGCGGTCCTACTTCTTCGATGACCGATGCGAAATTCGGCGTGTAAGTAATGATGCCCCACTGCGGCGTGAGGACTGCCGTGTTGTCCGCCTGGGCTGAGAAGTCATTTCCGTAGTAACCCCACTGCAGATTGTTTTGCGTCCCATCGGGGCCAGGCTCTTCCTGATATGTGCTGATGTAGTCCATCCACGCGGGAATCGACTTGCCGGTCGTGTAGTTGTAAATCCTGCCGGCATAGACTTCGTGGCGATAGCCCTCGATCAGCTCTCCGTTAGCGTCGTAGAAGCGAACGGCATTCCAGTAGGCGGTAAACTGGTCGACCCATAGAAACTGCTTTGTGCCGGTCAAGGGACACGGCAGCCCGCTAAAATCCTCGTCGGGGTTGCCATTGGGATTGCTTGCCCGGCTCCCATCGCCCATCTCGAACGTCTCCGGACTGCTGTAGCACTTGATGGCCGTAGCCGGCGGGTCCAGCGGCCCAGGGTGGGCTACCTTCCAGCACGCCTTGTAATTGTGGTAGTTGCCGTTAGGATGAGCGGCAGGATCGCCATTATTTAGAATCGCCGGCGGTTGAAGGCTTAAGGGATCGACGGAAGGGGCTCCGTTCTGATCGTCGACCACCTGCGAAAGGAGGCTCCAGTAATTGAGTTTGAACGCACCTCCGCCACCAAGGGCCGGCGATTCGGATTGATTGGCAAGCGAGTCATTTCCCACACCCGGAGTACCCTGGTGGTATTGGTGGAGCTGATCTCGTTTTTCCTGCGCCGCCATATAGACTGGAATCGTGAGCGTCGCCAACAGGGCTAGACCAGCAATGCTCGGCTTTAGATTTCGTTTCATATCATCATTTCGCTTCATATCATGCTCCTTGAAATTACGCATTTCGCGTTTGCGGACCAGTTGTGTGCATGTTGCTCCTGGCCTGCGCTATAAGCGAGGCCGCGTTGGTGAAGAGAACTAAAGTTGCCATCGCCGAGAATCGTTGTGGCTGTCTGATTTTTATCTTGAAGCTATCTCCGTTCGGTGCCGGTGCCCGCAGAAGCTTGCGGTTGCAGGGTTCCAAACCTGCGATTGCGAGCTGCCGCCTTAGAGCGGAGTCGAGCCACCGTTTCCAGAGACGCCAAATTGCCTCGATTCGCCGTGACCGCACTCTGAGAAGCAGCCTCGGGGTCGCCTTGAGTCTCCGCACTGCTCGTGGTCACGTCCCTGCAAAATTCCCTGCCGCACGGGACGAGCAAAAATCCTTGAAATCCAGTGTCGAGGAGAGAGTACCCAACAATCTCTCCGTGATCATTGATAGAAGCGGGCTCCGAAAACAGCAGTTCGCTACCGGCGGGGGCAACAAAATTGAAGCCATACATTTTACCGTTCTCCCAGAGAAACGGACGGGAAGCGCCAGTAACGCAGTTATAGGAGTCTCCGGTGACCTGGCCTCGGGAATTGATCGCAAAGGCACTGCTGCCGCAGTCTCCCGGCAAGTTTCCAAGGTTCGTAATGACGCCATCTTTCCACAGGGCCGCGAAGCATACCTGGTCTCCCGGGGTGCAGGAGGTACCAACAACCTCCCCAGAGTCGTTCAGGGCGTCGGCCTGTGCGAAAGTTCCTCCCAGCGTGCCTAGATCCTTTATCCCGGATTCCTGGGTCCAGATAAACGCGTGTGGATAGGCGTTAACGTCGGCGAGATCTGAATTTCCGGCTACTTCACCGCGAATATTGAGGCCCGCGGGCACAGCGCAATTCCCGCCAAGGTTTCCCATATCCAGCATCTTGCCGTTCTGCCAGAAGAACGGGTCTTGGCGCGGCACATTGGTTCCAATGCAATAGAAACCCGTATTGGTCACCACCGTCGAACTGGTGTATGAAACTCCGGCTATCTGGCCGAGATCATTTACGAAAATAGCCTGAGCATCGTCGCCTCCGAGCGTGCCTAAGTCCCTCAGCTCTCCGAATTGCCATAGGAATGCCCGGCTCCGGGTGCCCAGGCCGAAATAGTCAAATGAATCGGCGATGCCGTCCTGCGCGTATCCGACGACTTGGCCCCAGTCATTTACCTGATTCCCAACCCCCTCGCCGCCTCCGAAGGTGCCTAGGTCAATCGGGTAAGCCGACCACAAACCCGGCACCCAAAGAGTGGGATGCACCTCCAGCACTCCGAGCCGCAGGTCGATGTGGCCCGTTTCGGATTGTCCTGCAATCAATCCGCTGTTCGAAATCCCATTCGCAAAGCTGTAGTACCCACCCAGTAGCGTCCGGAGGCCCATTGGAACGGGGCCTTGCCACGCTGCTGCAACAATAGTGAAGGGATTTGGAACAGTGTAGGGGTTGTCTATTACTGGAGAAGTAGGGTTGGGGATCGAAGTCACAGCGGAGCCGACGGCTGTCCCGCTGTTATTTATGATCGACGGAAGAATTCCGCAACAGCTGATATTTCCATCCACCGTGATATGCGGTCCGCCTAGCTCGTCCAGGTAGACCAGTTCGTAGCGGGGCGGTTGCGCGTAATCGGGCTGTTGAGCGAACGATAGTGCCGGAACTGCCAGAACTGTGATTACGGTGGCGATGGCGATCCGAAGCCTGGTATTCGATTTCATATGAATCTCCCACTCCTGCTTGAGCCTTTCGACCATTCCATTGACGGCTTGCGGGCTGACTGCAAACCGTTCTCAACCCCGGGCTTTTGTGCTAACCTTCTGCCCCAGATTGGGTGGTGGCTCACCCCACCTGCCCTTGACCGGATTGCATCCTGCATGCGGCAGCGATGAAATGTCTTGGCCGGCATATAAAATCTTTTGAAATCTCCTAAAAGGCTCATATGAGTCGTGGAGCTAATCGGTTATACGAGTTCGGTCCCTACCGCATCGACCCCGTCCGAAACCTCCTCTTTCGCGGCTCTGAGCCTGTTCCACTGACCGCGAAGGCCTTTGAAACGCTGCTGGTGCTGATCGAGCACGGCGATGAGGTAGTTTCCAAGGACGAGTTAATGAGGAAGTTATGGCCCGACACGATCGTCGAGGAGGCGAATCTCGCCCAGCACATTTCTATGGTTCGCAAGGCGCTGGGAGAAACGCCTCAGGACCGGCGCTACATCATTACGCTACCGGGCCGGGGGTACCGTTTTGCCGAGAGGGTCCGGGCTATATCGAGCGCAACGGTCTCGGAGCGGAACGATGTCGGTCCGTCGGGGGCGTCGGAGGATGTCAAGGACAAGGGAAGGCCAGAAATGACCACGCTCTCCGCTAGGGGAAAGCGCCGCTGGCTCACGATTCTCACGGGCGCGGCCGTAGTCGTCCTCTTGATGGCCGGCCTCTTCATTATGCGGCGGCACAAGGCATTCGCATTACGAGAGACCGATTCGCTGGTCATCGCCGACTTCGCAAACTCCACTGGCGATGAGGTGTTCGACGATACGCTTAAGACGGCGCTTAGCATTTCCCTGCGGCAATCGCCTTTTCTAAATGCCCTCCCCGACAGCGAAGTGGCCAAGACTCTGCAACTCATGACCCGCCCCGTCGGGACGAAACTCACGCCCGAAGTTGCTCGCGAGCTTTGCCAGCGTGAGGGCAGCAAGGCCTACATTGCAGGTGCTATAGGCAGTCTGGGTAGCGAATATGTGTTGGGATTAAAGGCTGTGAATTGCCAGAATGGCGACGTGCTGGCACAAGAGCAGGTGACGGCGGCGCGCAAGGAGAAGGTGCTGGATGCGCTCGGCGAAGCAGCATCCAGGCTGCGCACTGATCTGGGGGAATCCCTTTCTACCGTGCAGAGGTTTGATGTTCCGCTAGAACAGGCCACGACGTCTTCTCTCGAAGCCCTGAAGGCGTACAGCCTTGCCAGAAAGGCGTTTCACGAAAAAGGCGTGGCCGCTGCCCTGCCGTATGCTCAAAGCGCCATCGAACTTGATTCGAATTTTGCTATGGGCTACAGGGCGGTGGGCGCGGAGTATGGCGCCCTCGGCGAAATCGGGCGGGCCCGGGAGTACATCACGAAGGCATTCACGCTACGGGAACATGCCAGCCAACGGGAAAAACTGGAAATCACCGCAGCTTACTATTCGACTGTGACTGGGGAACTGGGTAAAGCGATTCAGACGTATCAGGAGGAGATTGAGAGCTACCCGCGGGACGCCTTAGGCTACCTGAATCTGGGAGTAGAGTACGCCGCACAAGGTCACTATGAAAAGGCTGCAGAGGTCGCTCACCAAGCAGTGCGGCTCGCGCCTGATCAACTCCGCTTGTACGAGGTCTTGTCTACATTCACCCAGGCCTTGCAGCGGTTTGACGAGACTCGGCAGATCATCAACGAGGCACACGCGCGAAAACTGGATGATTTCTCATTCCATCAGGATCTTTACGCCCTTGCCTTTCTCCAGGCGGACTCCGCTGCGATGGCCGAACAGCAACAGTGGATGGCGCGCAAAGAAGAAGAGGAATATGAGAGCTTTGGGCTGGCGCTTGCATCCGACACCGAGGCGTATGGCGGTCATGTCGCCAAAGGGCGGGAACTCGCAAACCGGGCTGTGAACTCCGCCGTGCGAGCGGACAACAAAGAAAATGGGGCAATATGGCAGGCTAATGCTGGTCTGCAACAGGCAGCGTACGGGAATACTGCGGAAGCTCGACAGCTCGCGACAGGAGCTTTAAGGCTTGCTCGCGAGAGTCAGGGCGTCGAGGCCGAAACGGCGCTTGTGTTTGCCATGACAGGCGATACGGAGCGATCCAAGTCCTTGGCACAGGACTTAGGGAAACGCTTCCCGTTGGACACTCAGGTGCAGTCGCTTTGGCTACCAGCGATTCAGGCCCAATTGGCATTGGACAGAAAGAATCCGGCTGTCGCTGTAAATGCCCTGCAAGCTGCTTCACCCATCGAGTTGGGCAACATCGCGTTTACCGACAATATTTCTTGCCTTTATCACGTGTACATACGAGGGGAGGCATACCAGGCAGTCGGAAAAGGCAACGCTGCTGCGGCCGAGTTTCAGAAGATTCTCGACCACACCGGGATTGTCGGGAACTGCTGGACTGGAGCGTTAGCCCATGTGGGAGTGGCTCGCGCCAACGCCTTGGAGGCGAGAACGTCGCAGGGGGCGGATGCCGATGCCGCCCGCGCCCGGGCGCTCGTCGCCTACAAAGATTTCCTAACCCTCTGGAAAGACGCTGACCCCGACGTTCCCATCCTGAAAGAGGCCAAGGCGGAGTACGCGAAGTTGCAATAGCGCAACAAATTCCTACCTCAGCGCAACAAATTCCTACCTCGTCGTTTGCTGCGTGCCGATAGTTGTTGTTAACTTCGCGATTCAACACAAGCGCGCTCTCGCCCGCGTCAATGTCAGCGCGAAGAAGAGGGGGGTGAAAGAACTCAATTTCTTCCAGCCTTACGTCCTCAGGCACACTGCACTCACCCGACTAGCAGAGGCGGGATGTGACGTGTTCACTCTGGCGCGCATCGCAGGACATTCCTCGATCACGATTACTCAGCGTTACGTTCATCCCCAAGCAGACGCGATTGAGCGGGCTTTCCAGCAGACAACAAAGGCGGCACTACCGGCTGGGGCCACCGAGCGATCAGGCACAGCCAAAAACCTAGGTGGGCACAAGAATGGGTACAAATAAAAAAAGGCCGATTTCGGATCGACCCTAACTCATTGGTGCGAAAGGGGGGACTCGAACCCCCACGGTTTTACCCGCCAGATCCTAAGTCTGGTGCGTCTGCCAATTCCGCCACTTTCGCACACGCTCACGATTATACAAAGTGGAGAGAGGTCTTTCGAAGGGTCCAGCGGAAATACTAAGGTGGATACCGCGTCTGCCGGGCTTGAGCGGCCGCGAAAAAGACAGGCGCCCACGGTCAACACTTTGCCGAGGCGCGCCCGCCCTGCGAATCGGTTATTGCACTGCGTTCAGTCCCTGATAAATAAACATGCCGGCGAGCACCAGCAACAGAACTCCGGAACCCGCGCCAGCTACCCAGACCGGGACGGTGAGCCGGTTGACTTTCACCAGCAGTTCGGTCTGTTCCTGTTGCATATGCTGGCTCGCGTCGTCGAGATACAACGATTCTTCCTCATGCATCGTGAGCGTGCTGCGGTAGATGAGAAGGAGAATCAGTCCAACGGTGAAAACGCCCCACACAATCGCAAGCCCCACCATTAAAGGAGTCCACGTCCAATTCATAGGCCACCTCGACAGTTTGCAAGCCTGTTGGGCAACTCCACCCCGTCGCGGGTGCGGGTCTGAGCCCACAATCCTCGACCTGGAGGAACGGCCTAACGCAAGCATTATAGACCCGTTGGCAAGTGGCGCGGGAGAGAATCGTCCGGGAGCGGTCGGGCATCCAACAGTAAGTACAAATGTGGGCCAGGGGCGGAATTCGATTCCACTGCCAGCGGCTTGCTGCTCTCTGCTATAATGTAGGTACTTTAGAGCCAAGGAGATACGAATGGCTACGACCACGACAACCGTTCCAGAAGTGAACCCAAACGTCCCTGAAGTGAAGAAGACGCCGCCGGTCTCGCTGACGTCCAGCGCGGTCTCCAAGGTGAAGGAGATCATGGGACAGCAGAGTCCCGTGCCAGCCGGCCTGCGCATTGGTGTAGTCGGAGGCGGTTGCTCCGGCTTCTCCTACTCGATGCAGTTTGAAAACGCTGCCGGAATGATGGACAAGACCTTCGAGATGGACGGCCTGAAGGTCTTCGTCGATGCCACCTCGGTGATGTATCTGAACGGCTGCATCGTCGACTACGTCGAAACCCTGGAAGGCGCTGGTTTCAAGTTCGAAAATCCCAACGTGAAGAGCACTTGCGGCTGCGGATCCTCGTTCAGCGTATAAAGACTTTTAGTGCAGGATTCTCGCGAAGAAAACGGCCTCATCCCGTGATGAGGCCGTTTTGTTTTGCCGAGATGGTTGCGACGAGATGGTGGCGATTTGAATCGCATCACTGCTGCTGCGGCGGATTCGCAGGTGGCTGCGACGGCGGCGAGGATCCGGCGGGATTCGGATTATTTCCAAAGCTGGAAGACTGCCCGAAGGAACCGCTGCTCCCGAAGGAACTGCCGTTGGAGTTGCCGAACGAACTTCCAGTCGTGCTCCCCGGTGGCTGCCCGTTCAGATTGGGTTGCATCGCGGCGCCCTGCTGCAGCCCAGGCTGATAAGGCGTCGTGATCAGGCCGCCCCGGTCAAGCGTTGGGTCATAAATAAACTGCCACTCGTTGTATTTCTTCTTGTGGTTGAACTCGCGAATGGTGTTTTTCTTGCTGATGCTGGCCACACCCACGATCGGCCCGCCACTCACGAGCTGGGTGGATGACGACGACACATCACTGGCTCCATTTGCGCCAACCTTGCCGGAGCCTGAATCATCCGAAGGCGACGACGTTTGAGATCCGTCGGGAGCTGTGGTCTGATTCGCGCTTCCACCGTTCGATCCCGGCGCATTATTTGAGTTTGCTCCGAACCCGCTGTTCGAGTTTCCTCCGAATCCGGACGATTGCGAGAACACCCCGTTGCTGTTTACTCCGGAACCGCCAGATCCTGAGCCGCCGAAGCTTGAGCTGCCAAACCCTGAACTGCCAAATCCGGAACCGCTCGATCCCGAACCGTTCAATCCGGAAGGAGAGCCGGCCGGAGTTGCTCCCGGAATGCTTCCGCCGCCAATGCTGAAACCGCCGCCAAGCGTCACTCCCTGTTCGCCGTAGTGAAGGAGTCTGAAGTCCTCGCACTTGCCGTTCTTGCAGTTCAACGGGTCTTTGTAATGCTTGCGCAGATAACGCAGATTGTTGGTGTTGTCCAGATCATCCAGCTTCGTGGGATAGCGCCCGAATTTCTTGTAGTAGGCGCGGATGGCGCGCGAGTATTGCACCCCGCGGTGGATCATTTCCTGTTCTTGCTCCCGCTGATTCGCAAACTTGACTGGAATAATAATTCCCAGGGCGAATATCGCCATGAGCGCTACCACGAGAAGCAGTGTGAGCAGAACATATCCCTCTTCCTGGGCACGACCTTCCTGGCGACGAGTGCAGGCCGCATCTCGACGCTGGCGCTCTGACTCGCGCATTTGCGCTGATGACTTCTTCACGACGGGTTCCCCTGCGTCAGCGGTATGCTCTGCGGCGGACCGCTCACCACGAGGTCCTGGATTTCCACGGAAGTGGCGGAGATCCGCACAACCTTGTAGCGCCGGTCGACAATCTCGCCTTCGCCGGCAATGAAAGTATCTTCGCCCTTGATGAGGAAAACCTTTTTGGGCTCTCCCGGGCGGTTTGCGAAGCCGAAGAACTTGAGGGGAATCGGCGGGGGCGGGGTCTGCTGCGGTATCTGGATGACTGTGTCCTTCGGGTCGCCCGGCTTGCCCGCGCCCGTCACGCCAGGGGCCAGCGGCGTGGGAATCACCGGATCCGGCTGCGATATGAAAATGTTTCTTCCCGAGCCTTCATACTGGACCTGCTCCGCCGAGGCCAGTTGCTGCAGGTGCAAGGTGGGGTCGAGATCCTGCGCCGGGCGCTGTTTTTTCCCCGACGCCGGCCCTGAGCCGTGGTGCGCTCCCGGACGCGCAGCATTCCCCGCCAGCGCGCGCGAATCCGTCGCACTCGTCACCGGTGTAGTGGAAGCGATGGTCGAGGAAGAAGGCATGAACTCGTAGGCGATGACCAGAAGAGCCACCAAACCCAACGCAACCGCCAGGATCATCTGATTCCGGTTTTCGATTCCCAGCTTCACTACGCGCCCGCCTTCAGATAGGTTTCAAGTTTCATCTGCAGCTTGATTGGGCCCTTCTGTTCGCCCGCCAGCGTGATGCTGCTGATGATGAAGAACGTGTCATCGCGTTCCAGCGCATTGATAAACTTGGCCAACGAAACGTAATTTCCGGAGAGGTTCGCTTCCAGTTCGACCGGACGCAGCCCGCCTATTTCATCCTCATCCACTTTGTACTTGGCTTGATCGATTGTGACCCCATTGGCCAAGGCCAGCTTGCCAAATTGGGTGGGGATCTGCGATTCCTGGGCGGAGAAGCGTTTCTTGTAAAAGTCCGCGATCTGCCGGTTCGCGTTGATCACTTTCTTGGGCAGATCCGTTAGCGGCTCGACCTGGCGGGTTTTCGTCTGCAGTTCGCTCCGCAACTGACTCAGTTCCTCGCGCCGCGAGTCGGCCGAGCCCACCAGCGGTGAAAATAGCACCGCCGCGGCCAGGACATCGACGCCTAGCAGGACCGCCAGCGCGGTCTTGATGTTTTTCCGGGTCTGCCGCAAGTCTGGCATCAGGGCGTGCTCCCTTTGGAATTGGCCGTTTTCGGGGTGGGCGCCGGGGCAGCCGTCGCGGCTGTCTCAGGAAGGTAAATCCCGTCAATAGCGAATTGAACCGCATCTCCGCTGCCCGATGTAGCGGCACTTTCCGTCTCGACATAAGTCTGCGTGAAATGTCGCGAATCTTCCATGCGGCGAGCCAGTTCGAGGGCCCGGTCGCGATCGCCCGCCACTATCATCTTCAGCGTGAGCTGATTGTCCGCATCCAGTTCGGGATGAATCGAAACCAGGTGGACCCGCGAGGGCATGACTTTCTCGAGATCTTCCAGCACATGCGTCCAGGAAAGTGACTTGCGCTCGATCAATTCGTTGAGCAACTGGGACTGGTCGCGCGTCGTGCGATTCTCCCGCTGGCTGAGAAACGATTCGGCCTGCTGGCGCGTGCGGTCGCACTGGGCGATCTGAGCGCGCAAGCTGGCAATTTGGGCATGGTCACGACGGGCCGCAAACCAATCAGTGACGGTGAACGTCAACAGGGCGAGTGTCAGGATCGCCGCCGCCACCAGACCCGTTCCCCAACGCAGCCAGAACTGCCGCGCGTCTTGATAAGGCTGGCTGGCGAGATTGATGTTAAGACGCATATTTAAATTCAGGGGGCCAGGGGCTAGGGGTCAGGGTTTCGCGGTCAGTAGGTCCTTCTGGTCCCTGACCCCTGATCCCTAACCCCTGCACCTACGAAATCAAAGCCCCCACCACTGCTGCCATTCTCCAGCGCGGCACCGTGGCCCCGGTGCCAGCTCCCAACTGCGAGGAACTCACCAGCTCCTGCACTTCCGCGCCGGTCTGCGCGCGCAGAGCGGGGGCGGCATTGCCGATGTCCGAGATCCCTGCGACGAATATCTTTTCGACGTTCAGGTGATACGTGTCCTGAAAAAATACCACGGAGGGGTAGACTTCCTCAGCCAACTGCTCTCCCGTAATCGTAACCCCGCGCGTGTTTTCGAGGGTGCGAAACAGCTGAAGCAGTTCTCCATTGAGGATCGCGATGCTGGTTGTGCGAGCATCCACCTTCACTACCAAGGTGGGACGCTCGCCCTCCGCGATGCCGAGTGCCGCCAGCATCGACGGCAGCACTACGCCGGGGCTGAATCCAGCATCACGGAAAGCAGCCTCATAGTCCTCCACCACGCTGGCCAGGGCAACCGCCGCCACCACTCGAACTCCGTCATTTGTTTTCTGCGCGTGATAGGAAACTCTGGCCTTGTCCACGTCGAAGGGCAGAGACTTCTTCAAACGAAACCGCACTACACTGGCGGCTTCTTCAGAGTCGGCCGGCAAGGTATCGAATTCCAACAGCACCACCCGCACCGCCGCGTCCGGGACTACTGCAATCACATCGTGGGAGCGTCCGGCTACACCGCCCAGGGCCTCATGCACGGCCGCACTCACCGCGTCCCGCTGGCGCAAGTTGCTCTCCACCAGGTCGGGAACCACGCTGCCCGGAGCCAGTTCGCGCGCGGCACAGGCTTCCAGGCTGCGGCCATCTTCTGACAGCCGTCCCACCAGCACGCGGTCGGCGGCGATTTCACACGCCAGCCTGGGTTTTGCCGGGTTGGAACCAGAGCTCATTTCAGGAGTCAACTCTTTCTATAATTCAAACGCCACGGCGTCTTAATTGCAATACCTGACAGGGCACTAGCGGGGTCAGGGGGCAGGGAATAGGGGAGGGTCTTCAACGGTCACCGGCGAATTGGAATTTTCTGACGCCTATCCCCTGAGCCCCAGCCTCTGCCTTTCTACCGCATGGCCTCGATGAAGGTGACCTTGTTGATTTCTTTCAAAGTGGTCAGGCCAAGCCGGACTTTGTCCAGCGCCGATTCACGTAGAAAACGCATGCCCTCTTCGCGGGCGGCGCGGCGGATTTCCGACGTCGGCCTCTTGTCGAGAATCATTTCGCGGATGCGGTCGCTCAAATCCAGCAATTCGTGAATCGCGGTTCGGCCGCGGAAGCCGGTTCCCGCGCACTCGATGCATCCCGGCCCTTCATACAGTGCCACCCTTGACCATTGCGCCGGATCCAGTCCGCTGGCTTCCATCACCTCTGGCGCGTAATTCACCTGAGTCCGGCAGGATTCGCAGATTAATCGCACCAACCGCTGCGCCAGAATGCAATTTAATGCCGAGACAAAGTTATAAGGTTCGACGCCCATGTTCAAAAACCGGCCAATCACATCAACCACGTTGTTTGCGTGGACCGTGGTGAAAACAAGGTGGCCGGTGAGCGCGGATTGAATCGCGATCTGCGCCGTCTCTGTGTCGCGGATTTCGCCGACCATGATTTTGTCCGGGTCGTGGCGCAGAATCGAGCGCAAGCCGCGGGCAAACGTCAGTCCTTTCTTCTCGTTCACCGGAATCTGCGTAATGCCGCGCAGTTGGTATTCGACCGGGTCTTCAATCGTGATGATCTTGTCTTCGTCAGTCTTGATCTCATTCACGGCGGCGTACAGCGTCGTAGTCTTGCCGCTGCCCGTCGGTCCCGTGACCAGCACCATGCCGTAAGGTTCTTTGATATAGCGGCGAAACTTGCGCAGATCGTCTTCATCAAAACCAACCACGTCGAGCGTGAGCGACTTAAACTTCTCGCTCATCGACTCTTTATCGAGCACACGGAGCACAGCGTCTTCGCCGTGAATCGAGGGCATAATCGAAACGCGGAAGTCGATGGCGCGACCGTTGTACTTCACACGGAAGCGCCCGTCCTGGGGCACGCGGCGCTCGGAGATATCCAGTTCGCTCATGACTTTGATACGCGAGATCACGGTCGAGTGGTGTTCCTTCCCGATGGGCGGCATGGCCTGAGTCAGCACACCGTCGATGCGGAACTTGATCACAACTGAGTCGTCGCGCGTTTCAATATGAATGTCAGAGGCTCGCCGCTGCAGCGCGGTGAAGATCGTAGTATCGACCAGCCGGATGATCGGGCTGGTGTCGCCCGCCGCCGTCAGCTTGTCGATGGTCAGCGTCTCTTCGGCGCCCGTAGCCTCGTCTTCCCGGATGATTTGAAAGCCTTCGCTGGCTTCTTCCAGAACGCGCTGCGATTGCTCGGTCTTCTTGAGAATGTCCGAGATCTGCTTCAGCGTCGCCACTTTCGTCAGGATCCGCTTCTGCAGCAGCAGGCTGATCTCGTCGATCATCATCAGCTGACTCGGATCGGCGATGGCTATGGCCAGCTTGCCGTCCGCCGTCTCTTCCAAAGGAACGAAGTTATAGCGGAACATCAGCTCAGGAGAAAACTTCTTGAACAGCTCATGGTGAAGCTGGAAGTCGGTGAGATCGACAAACTCGCAGCGATAGCGCCGCGCCACGTCCTGGGCGCGTTCCAGGTCGGTGATGGGATTCCCCGTCGTCACCAGCTGCCCGCCGTTTTCGCCGTTTACGAAAAGTGATTTCTTTTCCGCCATCGCCATTTCTCAAATCTCCGCACTGTCTCCCGTACAGCTCAGTGCGCTCCCTGCATTCCTAAGCTGAATATCGGCAAATACAGTGAAATCATCACCACACCCACAAAGACCGCCATGATGATCAGAATCAGCGGCTCGATCAATGCCATGGAAGCGCTCAACGCCGTCTGCACATCTTCTTCATAAAACTCGGCCACCGAATTCAGCATTGCCGGCAAAGCCCCTGTGGACTCGCCCACTTCGAGCATTTCCACCGCCAGGTCCGGAAAGATATTCTGCTCTTCCAGGCTGCTGGCCAGCCCTTGGCCTTCGCGAACTCTCACGCTCGCCCGCATCACGCCCTTCAGAATGCGCCGACTGGACATCGAACTGCCCGCCGTTTCCATCGACGGTACCAGCGGCAGCCCGCCCTGTAGCAATGTCGAGAGCATCCGCGAAAAGGTAGCCACCTGGTGCTTCAGCCGGATCCCGCCCAGCAAAGGCAGGCTCAGGATCACGCGGTCAATCTGATCGGCCCCGCGATCCGTCTTCCGCCATTGCCAGAACAGAAACCCAGCCAGCACCGCCCCACCAACGAAGAAGGGAAAGTACTTCTGCGCGTTGACGCCCACCGCCAGCATGAACAGTGTGATCGCCGGCAGTTTCGCATCCAGGCTGTTGAACAGCTCCGCGAACTTAGGCACGACATACGTAAATAGAAACATCACCATGATGATCACGACGGTGACCAGCAGCGTGGGATAGATCAGCGACACCGCCAGTTTCTTGCGGAAGGTCATCGCCAGGCGCTGAAAGTTAATGTAGCGGCTCAGCACTTCATCAATGTTTCCGCTCTTCTCTCCCGCCATCAGCGTCGTGGTGTAAATCTTCGGCACCACGGCATGGGTGGCAAAGGCATCCGACAGCAGTTCTCCACCCTTCACGCGTTCCCGCACGTTCTCCAAAATCTGGCGCAGATTCGGATCTTTTTGCCGTTTGATCAGCAGATCGAGCGAGTTCAGAATCGGCAGCCCGGCCTTGATCAGTGTCAGGAACTGCTGGTTAAACACCAGAAACGAGCTGTGCTTGAGTTTGCGCCTGCCACGCACAAAGCCGGTGGAAAGCAGCCCCTGGGGCTTAACCCAGTGCACCAGATAGCCCTGCGAAGCAAAGCGATCGCGCACCTCGGCCACGGAGTAGCCCTGCTCCACTTGCTGGTGGGTGTGACCCCGCTCGTCCGCGATTTTTACGACAAATTCGGCCATTTTCCCGGGTTTTCTTCTCTTCCTATGTGCGCAAACTCTCTCGCTTCAGTCTAACATTCCGCTTCCCATCCTGACCTCAGATCACCCGCGATTCCCAGCTTCTCCAGTATCGCAGGTAACCAGGGGCGATGTGGGAAGAGCACTGCTTCCACACGCTCAGGATACTGCTATCCGTCACACCCAAACTTCAAGGTCCTATTCCACCTTCAACCGTCTCCGTTCCCGCCGGCGGACTGAACTGGAACCGCCCCTCCGGAATTGGCAAGTCCTCTTTCTGCTCGCTGAACCGGTACTCAGTCACCGATCCATCCGCTTCATTAATTACGATGCGCTGAATCCTGTGCTCCGGAGTCACCTCCAGCAAAATCGAGCTAACCCGATCAGCCAGGGCGGTCGGTACTCCCCGCAGCACAACATCCCCGGCATCCACCGGCGCCACATCAGGAGCCAGCGACAACCCCTGCAACTCCTTTTCCAGCTTGCTCTTACCCAGCAAGAACGCAAGTGGAGAACGAACATCATCCAGTTTCCGGGCGTCCGTCTTGCGCGCCTGCCGGTCGCCCGGGATGTAAAACCACGCATCTCTCCCATCGCTGACAAACAGCTTCTCCCTGGGAGAACGGTACTCCCACCGCATCTTGCCAGGTTTTTTCATCCCACCCTTAGCCAACCACAGCGTGCCCGACTCCGTCCGCTCCATCCCCGCCCCGCGATACTTCTCGGCAAACTCCGCCTGCAGGGTGCGCAGGTGGTTGTAATGCTCGTCCACGGCCCTGGCGATTGAAGAGACGTCTTCGGTCGCGGCGAGTGCCAACATGACCGAAGCAAGCAACAACGCGAGGGCGAGTAATCTCATCCGTCCGATTTTAAACCCTCGTTCTGAAGGCATCAGATTTCTGTGCGCAGCGCCAGGGCGGATGCGCTTCAGCGCTGCGGCATAGGCTTATCGGATTTGCGTTACACATAGATGTGTGTAACAATCTACACATGGCCACCAACCTAGCCCTAGATGACAGCTTGATTGAGGCAGCCTGCCGCGCTGGCGGTCACAAGACCAAGAAAGAGGCGGTCACGGCCGCTCTGGCGGAGTATGTCAGGCACCGCGAGCAGCTTCGCATTCTCAAAGCCTTCGGCACCGTTGATTTCGATCCCACTTACGATTACAAGGCTGAGCGCCGCCGAAAGCGTTCCCGAACGAAGATTTCCTGACTGGTTCTCCGAGCATGATGGTCCTCGTCGACACACCCATCTGGTCGCTGGCTCTTCGGCGAAGCGTCTCAGCCTTGAATCCCCGAGAGCAGATCCTGACCGCTGCCCTTCGAGAACTCATCCGCGATCGGCGCGCAAGAATCATAGAGCCGGTTCGCCAGGAGCTTCTTTCCGGCATCCGCCCCCAAACCGTGTTCCAACAAGTGCGCGAGCGGTTGCGCGCTTTCGACGAGCCGATTCTTGAAATTGCCGACTACGAGGACGCTGCACACACTCACAACCACTGCAGAACCCGAGGCATCGCTGGATCGCCAACCGACTTCCTGATCTGCGCCGCCGCCATTCGTCGCGACTGGCAAATATTCTCCACTGACCACGACTTCACCCGCTACGCGTCAGTGATCCCCATAAGCCTCTACCGGGTAAACTGAGAACCGGAGAACTGCTCTCAAAGCTTCTTCGCATTTGTTGCCAGCGAATCGCTTAGAATGAAGCCAGCTTGGCGGGTGAATATGCCGTGGGTGACCATGCGATGAACGATGACGCCATCACCATCTCGCCGGGACCGCGCTTTCGAACCGCCATGATCCTGGCCATCGTTGCCGACGCACTGCAAATCATCGTGTTCCCCGCATTCGTCGAAGGCGCCATCTCGCCAGCCGACGACATCCTCGATCTCGGCATCGGAGCCGCCATGATTAACCTTCTCGGCTGGCATTGGGAATTCCTGCCGACGTTTTTGGCCAAACTCGTGCCCGGCGTTGATTTAGTTCCTTTCTGGACGCTGGCGGTCGCAAACGTCTATCGCAAATCAAAGCGGATGGCAGAGACCACGGAAGAAAGCCACCAGGAGCACCCCAAACTCCAGGAGCACCCCAAACTGGAAGACCCGCAACGTTCGTGATGTTTTCCTTGAACTCCTCCGACGTTCAAAAATCGCTGATAGCGCGCATTAAGGTCAATGAGTGGTAAATGGATGATTACGACGGTGATCTATCGGAGAGCAGGGAAAGATCGAAGAATAGAGTGCGATGACGGTTCTATCTCTCGACAGAAAACTCTTCCTGGTGCCCCGGGCGATTCTATTGCTTGGGGTGGTGATGCTGTGCATTCCGGTCACCGCTCAGACACAGCCTGAACGATTTTTGCCCGAATGGCTGCGTGCCGGCGGCACCGCCCGGGCTGCCACCTGTTCGGTTCAGCCCAAGGAAGTGTGGGTGGGCGAGCCAGTCACCGCGACCGTCACTCCCAGCAAGTTCAATCCCAAACACGCGCTCACCTATGTCTGGAACCCCAGCAGCGGAGGAGGTAGGATCATCGGCACAGACATGATCACGCACATCGCCACCACGGACGCGGCCCCCGGCAACTACATCGTTACCGTCCACGTAACCGACGCCAAAGAGAAGAAGAACAACGAAGTGATATGTTCGGCGAACTTCATCGTGAAGCCCTTGCCGCCGAAGAACCCACCGACCATGTCACTCTCCGCCAACGCTTCGAGCCTGCAGGTAGGTGCAACCGCGAATTTGTCAGCCAACTGCACCAGCCCTGACGGAGTTCCGGTCTCTGTCGCCAACTGGACTGCCAGCGGCGGAACCGTTTCCGGTGCTGGCCCCTCGGCCACACTGAACACCACTGGCGCTACACCGGGTTCCGTCACGGTCGGCGCCACCTGCACCGACTCGCGCGGGCTAGGCGCCCAAGCTTCCACCGAGGTCATAGTGGAGAACTCCCCTCCATCTCAGCCAGTCCCTGAGATCGAAGTGACCGAAGCACGCCTTGCCCTGCACAGCATTTATTTCCCGACTGATATACCAGCGATTAGTAATCCCGATGACGGGCTGGTTGATAGCCAGCGGGAAACTCTGGTTGCCCTTGCCGCCGACTTTAAGAAGTATCTCGAAATTAACCCGGGGGCGCACCTGATGCTGGAGGGCCACGCCGATCCGCGGGGCCGCACCGAATACGATCAGGAACTCTCCGAGCGCCGTGCCGCCCGGGTCAAAAGCTTCCTGGTCGAACAGGGAATTCCTGAGAGCAACATCGATACCAAAGCTTTTGGCACTCGACATGCCCTTAGCGAAGCTGCAGTGAAGGATGCGGTCGAGAATAATCCTCAGCTCAGCCCGGAAGATCGTCAAAGGGCGCTCAGCAACATGCAGACGATCGTTCTCGCCAGCGATCGCCGCGTGGACATTACCTTGAGCACGACTGGCGAGTCGTCGGTCCGCCAACTCCCACTGAATGCCGCGGATGCTTTGACTCTGATCGGGGGCTGGGAAGACGAGGCAAAAAAGAAGATAGGCGACCCTGTGCCCGACAAGAAGACCTACAAGTGACGCCCATAGCAATTTTGCTCCTGATCCCGGCTGGAATCTCACCCTTCATAGCCCTCGAAGACGGTGCGCTGTTCGGATTGTTTCCAAGCAAATTTCCACAGAAGGAGCTGCGAATCGGGAGCTAGGAGGTGAGAGGACAGAGGA
>Ga0307476_10000451_pt1 | contig 32521 bp, 36 predicted proteins | sample atmos_gasesECM2C_2_FD_203314 | JGI IMG/M metagenome (GOLD analysis project Ga0307476, IMG submission 203314) | Hardwood forest soil microbial communities from Morgan-Monroe State Forest, Indiana, United States - atmos_gasesECM2C_05 | ecosystem: Environmental > Terrestrial > Soil > Temperate...
GAGCTACCGCACGCACCTCGCCCATACGCCGCCGTCGACGATCATGACCGGAACGACGACGCAGCTGATGCTCGATCTCGCCGACATTCTGCACGGACTGGAACCGGGAACCGCTGCAGCAACGCGTGCAAGGTTCAGGCGACTGACAGCGAGCGTGGTCGTATTCGCGGCCGGCTGTGCCCTTGCCGCCTTGCTCTATGCGAAGTGGAATGCGTGGTGTTTCTGCCTGTTGCCGCTTCTCGGACTGGCCGCGCTGACCTTCCGCAGGGAGATCAACGAAGCGGACCGGTAGCCGTCTGCGGTGTCGGATTTGCTGCACCGGCCGCGACGCAGACCGGGGTCTAAACTTCGTCATCGGGTGCCACGCTCGGCCCGAATTGGAGATGTGCGCCAATGCTGCAACTTCGGCCCAATTGCGAATGCTGCGATCGCGACTTGCCTCCGCAGTCGACCGATGCACTCATTTGCTCGTTCGAGTGCACGTTCTGTCGCTCCTGTGCAGAGACTGTCCTCAAGGGAATTTGCCCGAACTGCGGTGGTGAATTGGTGACGAGGCCGCGTCGTCCCGCCGAGAAGCTCGCCCGGCACCCCGCTTCAGCGCAGCGGGTCGTGAAAGCCGGCGGCTGTACGGATGCGGCGTAGAGGTCTCAGCAATGCGACTCTGGACCCTTCACCCGAAGCATCTCGACGCCAAGGGCCTGGTTGCACTTTGGCGAGAAGGCCTGCTTGCGCGCGCAGTGCTCCGGCGCGCCACCAGGGGATACCGCAATCACCCCCAACTCGAGCGTTTTCGCTCACACGCATCGCCCCTCATCGCGATCAACACCTATCTCAGAGTCGTGATGCTCGAGGCACAAAGGCGCGGCTATTCATTCGATCGACAAAAGATCGGTCCAGGACGCCGCGGTGTGGCGCTCAGTGCAACCCACGGGCAGCTTGCCTACGAGTGGAAGCATCTCCTCGCCAAACTGCGCGGGCGCAGTCCGGCGCTCTACGCCCAGTGCCGCGAAGGTGCGCGTCCCGAACCTCACCCGCTGTTCGAGATCGTCCAGGGTGGCGTCGAATCATGGGAACGCCGAGCGGCGCGGACGTCGAGCCAGCGCGGCAGGGATCGGGTCACAGGTAGGGTCCAAAGGTAAAGAGCAATGCGCTATCCGCGGACTGACGGGGCTGGCGCTTCGAGACTTCCCACCGGGCTCATGCAGCTCGCAAAGCCATATGGCAGCACTGACCCGGCATGGCTGGCCCTGCGCCTGCGCCTGTGGCCGGATGCATCGGCGCCCGAACATCTGTCCGCGATGGCTGACTCGATCGCACGCGGTCACTACGTACGTATGGCCATGACGGACAGCGACGGCGCCGTAGGGTTTGTCGAGGCGTCAAAGCGAGTGGACTACGTCAACGGCACGAGTAGCTCGCCAGTGGCTTTTCTGGAGGGGCTGTACGTCGCACCGGATTTTCGCCGCCGAGGCATTGCACGAGCCCTCGTGCAGTCGGTAGTGGAGTGGGCGCGGCACGAGGGCTGCCGTGAGCTTGCCTCCGACTCTCTGCTCGACAATCCGGGCGCGCATGCAGCTCACCGCGCATTGGGATTCGAGGAGACCGAGCGTGTGGTCTACTTTCGGCAAGCGTTGCAGGATGCCTGACACTCACCGCGAGCAGCACCACGGACTGATCAAGCCTGGGTGCGACTGGGGGGCCGATGTCCGTGAGCTCCGAGCGCCGGCATTACGCCATCATTTGAGCACCCATCGGGCGGGCGCATCTAGGGCAAGGACGGCCGGGTCATGTTCGGGGTAGTTGCACCATTCGATGGTGCGTGGTCGTGATTGCACCATGGGCGGTCTCGAGAAAGCAGCAGGCGCAGACGACCGGCAAGGGGCCGGCAAATGATCATCGTGGGTAGTGAGTGCCTCGACTCGTTCGTCGATGTCTCGGGCGGGCGCATCTTCGTACGCCGCTGGAGTGACGGCCTCAGCAATCGCCCGCCGCTCATCCTTCTGCACGATTCGCTCGGCTCCGTCGAGCAATGGCGCGATTTCCCCGCTGCGCTGGCGCAAGCCACGGGCCACCCCGTCGTTGCGTACGACAGGCTAGGGTTCGGAAAATCCACGCCGCGGATCGAGCGGCCGTCCTTCGACTTCATCCGTGAGGAGGCCGAGACGTTCTTTCCTGCATTGTGTCGTGCGCTCGGCCTGACGCGCTTCATACTATTCGGGCACAGTGTCGGCGGTGCGATGGCTCTGGTGATCGCGTCCGAGCAGAGCGAGGCCTGCGAGGCGGTCGTCACTGAAGCCGCGCAGGCATTCGTCGAGCCGCAAACCTTGACCGGCATCCGCTCCGCCAGGGCGGCATTCAGTGATCCCGAGCAGTTTGAAAGGATCGTCCGATGGCACGGTGACAAGGCCCGGTGGGTCCTGGACGCCTGGACGGAGGTCTGGCTCTCACCGCGGTTCCTGACGTGGAGTCTCGATCGCCATCTTGGCAACGTCACGTGCCCGGTCTTGGCGATTCACGGGGACCTGGATGAGTACGGCTCCCTCGCGTTCCCGCGCCGCATCACGAGCCAGGTACAAGGTCCCTCTATGATGGCGATCCTCAGTGGCTGCGGCCACGTTCCCCACCGCGAGAAGAAAGACGAGGTGCTGCGATGGGTCGCGGATTTTCTCGTTGAGGCGGCTCAATAGCGAGGTACTCTGATATGACCGCAAGAACCGGGCGCTGTCTGTGCGGTGCCGTGACCTTCGAGCTTACTGCCGAACCTCTCGTGACCCGCGTCTGCTGGTGTCGTGACTGCCAGCACCTCGCCGCGAACGGAACGGTGAACCTGCTGGTGCCGGCGGAGGCACTCGTCGTTTCGGGCGCGCTGTCCGAGCACACGAAGAAGGCGGGCAGCGGCAACCAAGTCACACGGCAGTTTTGCCCAGGGTGTGGCACGCATCTCTTCGCCAGATCATCCGGATTCCCGCAGTTCCGGGTTGTTCGCATCGGCAACCTGGACGAGCCATCGTCGGTCCGTCCGCGCTTGAACATCTGGGCCTCCAGCGCACCGAAGTGGGCGTGCCTCGACCCGACCCTGGAGCGAGTGGAGCACCAATCAGCGCCACCCAGACAACCGTCAACCTGACGTCGGCCTGACGCGCCTTTACTATGATTCGCCCCCTTGCCGCCTGCAACGAGGTTCATCATGCGCTGGCTGTACCTCTTTCTCGCTCTCCTGGGCACGGCGCTGCCCTATTCCCAGTTCCTTCCCTGGGTTGCCGAGCACGGCCTGAACCTTCGGCTGCTCTTCATGCAGTTGTTTCTGGGACATGTCAGCGCGTTCTTTGGGCTGGACGCAATCGTTTCAGCGTTGGTTCTGTTCGTTTTCATTTTCCATGAAGGCACGCAGCGTAAAATAGGCATGCTCTGGCTGCCTGTGGTGGCGACCTGCGTCGTTGGCGTCAGTTGCGGCTTTCCGCTGTTTCTGTACTTGCGCGAATGCGCCCCGCGGAAAGGCGCCTGACACAGTGAGGACCTTGCGACAATCTCGTCGCACTGAGTCGACCGGACGAATTGTCGCCACGGCTGATCGCCTACGCCACGAAGCGAGCGGCGGCGTCTGAGATCCGAGATGGTGGAGCGCAGTGATGCCTGAGGACCAGCCGACCGCGTCGCGCCGCCAGGGATTCGCGCGCCTCGCCAGCGGATTGCTGTGGGCCTTCACGCTCGCTTTCGTGGTGGCAGCCGTTCAGGTCGGAAGGGCGCTGTGGTCACATAAGGTGTGGATGAACTATCGTGGCGACGTGGTCTCGCTGACGGCGATGCGCGGAGAGATGATCGTCTTCAGCCTGGGTGCAATTTTCTGTGCGCTGCTCGCCTGGCACTGGCACCGGATCTGGCGACGCCCGTCCTAACGAATGAAGATCCCGCAGTCGGCCCTCGCGCTCCTCGCCACCGCCGCGGCGGCCCAACCTGCTGTGGCGAATGCACCCGCGGTCGTGAATGCCCTGTCCGATGCGACGCTGCTGGCTTACGCCTCGAGCGCTTATGACAGGCGCCAGATGACCTCTCTCCATGTGGTTCTCGGGCAGAACCACGGAGCGACCGTCATAGCAGATTTCCCCTGCTCCGACCTTTGCCCCGCATACACCGTGCGGATAATTCACTACGACGTGCCCCTATCCAGGTGCTCGGCCGTGGGGGGCGTGGAGAAAGCGATCCTGGTACCGCTCTCAATTGCCTCGGCCGAGAGGACCTTCTGTTTCCCCAAAGTGCTCGCAGATCATTGGGACAAGTATGTGCGCTAGTGCGTCGGCTATCGATTGCCGCAATTGCCACGATTGCGGATGCTTGAGGACAATCGGCAGCCGGTAGAGACCGCAGGACACACCCATCATGGCCAAAGCTTATTGGATCTCCGCGTACCGTTCGATCCGTGACCCGGCGGCACTTGCTGCATACGCGAAGCTCGCCGGTCCCGCCCTGGAAGCCGCCGGCGGTCGCTTCCTGGTGCGTGGTCTACCGGCATGCGTCTACGAGAATGGCGTCGCGGAGCGCACCGTCATTCTCGTTTTCGACAACGTTGCACAGGCAGTTGCCGCGCACGACAGTCCCGCGTATCAGCGGGCATTGAGTGCGCTCGGCAACGGCGCCGATCGTGACCTGCGGATCGTCGAGGGCGTCGAATGACGAGCAATACCATCCTCGGCCTGCGAACCGTGATTTACCCTGCACTGGATGGCGGCCGCGAAGCGCTGGTACCCGGAGGTCCTCGGTGCTGGATCGCCCTGTGGGCAGTGCGGCTGCTGCTGCGCGGCCCCGCGTCCGCGGATCGCTGAACGGTCGGCGTATAACCTGCGATGCATTGACCTGAGGAGGAGACTGCAGTGGGCGACTCTCCTATGTATCACGAAGGTATGCGCCGGCTTCAGGAGCTGCGCGAGACGCGCCCGCTCGCGGATCGACTCGAGCAGGTCACCGTGCGCAGCGCATTCACCGAGGAAGACCGTGCCTTCATCGGCCGGCAGTGCATGTTCTTTGCGGCTACAGCCGACGGCGAGGGACGTCCGGAGTGCTCCTACAAGGGCGGCCTGCCCGGCTTCGTTCGCGTGATCGATGAGCGCACCCTGGCCTTTCCCGACTACGACGGTAACGGCATGTATCGATCCTGGGGCAATCTGCTCGTCAACCCGCAGATCGGCCTGCTGTTTCTCGATTTCGTGACGCCAAAGAGGCTGCGCGTCAACGGCACCGCGCAGATCAGCAGCGATGATCCCCTTCGCGAGGAATGTCCCGGCGCCGTATTCATCGTGCGCGTCTTCGCGAAGCGTATCTTTCCGAACTGCCCGCGCTACATTCACAGGATGCAGCTCGTCGAATATTCCACCTACGCGCCGCGCCCGGATTACACGCCGCCGGTACCGGCCTGGAAGACCTTCGATGCCTTCCGCGATCACCTGCCTGCCCGAGACCGCACCGACGACAAGCCTGCCTAGCGATCCATTCGCGTAGCGCCCACGCCTACTCGGCCTCTGCCCTGATCGGCCTGCTCATCAGCTCGCGCACCGCCTCCTTCGCCGCAAGATGCTCGAAGAGCACCCGGTACACCATCGCACACAGCGGCATCTCGACCCGCGCACGGCTGGCGACGGCGACGATGGCGCGCGCCGCCGCATAACCCTCGACGGCCTGTCCGATGTGCGCCAGCGCGCTCTCCACGCTGCGGCCCGAGGCGAGCAGCAACCCGAAACGGCGGTTGCGCGACTGGTCGTCGGTGCAGGTGAGTACCAAATCGCCGAGCCCGGCGAGCCCCATGAAAGTCTCGGCCCGGGCTCCGAGTGCGAGGCCGAGGCGTGTCATTTCCTTGAGACCCCGCGTGATCAGCGCGACGCGCGTGTTGGCGCCAAAGCCTAAGCCGTCAGAGAGCCCGGCCCCCACTGCCAGCGCATTTTTAACCGCCCCGCCGATCTCGACTCCCATGATGTCGGTCGAGGTGTAGGCGCGGAAGTTGGCGGAGGAGAGCTCGCGGGCCAGAGCTTCGGCGTAGGTCGCATCTGGAGACGCGACCGTCATGGCGGTTGGGAGCCCGGCCCCGACTTCGCGCGCGAAGGTAGGTCCGGACAGAACAGCGACGCGACGGTCGGCGCCGAGTATCTCGCGCGCGACCTGGTGTGGGAGCTCGAGGCTCTCCTGCTCGAAGCCCTTGGTCGCCCACGCCACGTGCATGTCGGGGACGAGAAGGGGGCTAAGCTCGGTGAGCATCGCGCGAAACGCCTGGCTCGGCACGACCACCAGCACATCGCGCGCAGCGGCGAGAGCGGCGCAGAGCTGCGGCTCGACGAGGAGCGAAGGCGGAAATCGGGCGCTCTCGAGGTAGCGCTCGTTGCAGCGGCTCACCGCCATTGCCGCGAGGCGCTCGCGGTCGCGGCCCCACAGCCGAACCGTGCGCCCACCGCGCGCGAACTGGATCGCGAGCGCGGTTCCCCACGAGCCTGCGCCGACGACCGCGATCGGCACCTCATTCGCGGAGTGCGTAGAGCGTGTGGTCATGACCTGCTCGTGGCTCGGACTGGAAGAGTCGCGGCTGCCGTGCCTTGCATGCGGGCGGCTGTGCGGCGTCAGGCTCTCAGTTGGTCATGGTGGGCTGTGTCTGGTTCGCCGCATAGAGAGCGTCGAAATTCACCGGCGGCAGCAGGAACTGCGGGAAACCGCCCTGACTCACGAGCTGCGAGATGGCGCAGCGCGCGTAGGGGAACAGTACGCCGGGGCACACCGTGCTCACGGCGCGCTTGAGATCGGCCTCGGGGAGGTTGCGGATGACGAAGAGCCCGGCCTGCTTCACCTCGACCAGAAAGATCGTGGTCTCGCCGTATTTCGCCGAAACGGTGACCGTCAGCACGACTTCGCGCACCTCGGGGCCGAGAGAGGTGGAAGCGGTCTGCAGGTCGAGGTTGATCTGCGGATTCCAGTTGCCCTCGATGCGGGGACCATTCGGTGACTCGTAGGAGCAGTCCTTGAGGTAGACATTCTGCAGAGCGAGTACCACGCCCGTATCGCCCGGCGTACCGGAGGGAGGGGGAGCGGCGGTTTCGTTAAACATGATGTTCAGACTCCGATTGATTTCAACATGGCGTCGAGGCGACCGGCGGCATCGAGTGCATGCAGCTCATCGCAGTCGCCCACGTATTTGTCGCCAATGAAAACCTGCGGGACGCTGCTGCGGCCGCTGCGCGAGCGCATCTCCGCACGAGCGCCGGGCACCACCTCGACATCGATTTCCTCGATGGTGACACCCTTGCTCTCGAGGAGGCTGCGCGCCCGCATGCAGTAGGGACACCAGCCGGTGACATACATGAGGACCTTGAGCGTACTCATCGGCGATGAGCGGGTACTCGCGACTTCAGCTGCGCGTCACGGGGAGGTTGTCGGCGCGCCACGCCGCCAACCCGCCACGCAATGCGACCGCACGCGTGAAGCCCTGCGCGGTGAGCTGACGCGCCGCGGCGCCACTCAGGGAACCGCTGTCGTCGTAGACCACGACAACCTTCTCCTTGTGCTTCTTCAGAGTGTCGGCCGCGCGCAGGATCTCGTCGCTCCCCATCCGGCGCGCGCCAGCGACATGGCCGGCCTGGTACTGCTCCAGCGCGCGCAGATCGAGCAGCAAGGCACCCTGATTCATCAGGCGAATCGCCTCCTGGGGCGACACCGACGCGCCTCTGTGCGAGTGTGCGCGCAGCTCGTACGCGACGATGAATGCCGCCAGGGCCGCCGTCGCGGTCCCGAGCCAGGGATGGTGACTCAAGTACTCGAGCAGTCGATCGACCGGCAAATGCAAGTCTCCCTGACAGGGCAAAAGGGCGCGCATTATACCGCCCTATGCCTTCTGGCACGCTCAGGCCACCGCTGCCCGCATGGCGTGTCCGCCGCCTGCGGATTCGATTGCTGGTCACCGTTTTATGCGCACTCGCCGCTGCGGTGCCTTACACCGCTGCGCCCACGGAGCGTTCGCAAGCCGACGCCCGCCGCGCCGAGGAGCAGCTCCAGGCGGTCAAGGCCGAGATCGAGCGCGTCACCCGGGAAGTAGGCGCGGAGCAGGTCGAGCGCGATCGCCTGACACGGCAGCTGCGCGGTGCCGAGCTGTCGCTCGGCAATGCACGTGGAGCCTTGCTCGACCTGCGTCATGCACGTGCGGAGGGTGCGGCGCGCCGTACGGCACTCGCGGCCGAGAAGCGCGCTCGCGAGGCGCAACTCGATCAGAACCGCGACGCACTGGCCGGGCAGCTGCGCGCCGCCTATGCGATCGGACGGCAGGAGCCGTTGAAGCTGCTTCTCAACCAGGAGGATCCGGCGCGCGCCGGGCGCATGTTCGTCTACTACAGTTACTTCGGGCATGCTCGCGCCGGACAAATTCGCCTCATCGCCGACGACGTCACGCGGCTCTCGCAGCTCGAGAGCGAGCTCGAAGCGCAGGACCAGAAGCTCGCCGAGCTCGAGAAGGCGCAGCGCGCGCAGCTCGACGAGCTCGAGCAGGCGCGCGAGCGGCGCAGCGTGGTGCTCGCGAACCTCGAAGCCACCTCGCACACGCGCGCGCAGAACCTCGAGCGGCTGCGAAGCCAGCAGTCGGGGCTCGAGAAGTTGGTGCGCGAGTTGCGCACGGCCATGGAGCGCTTCCCGGTGGAGGGCAACGATGCCTTCACGCGGCTGCGCGGCAAGCTTGCGTGGCCCGTCAGCGGACGGCTGGTCGCACGCTTCGGCGAAGCACGTGCCGGAGGCGTGCACTGGGACGGTGTGCTGGTCGAGACGGAGCGCGGCGCACCCGTGAAGGCGGTCTGCCAGGGCCGCGTGATCTATGCCGACTGGCTGCCGGGTCTCGGACTGCTGGCGATCGTCGACCACGGCGACGGATACCTCAGTCTCTACGGCCACAACGAGCGCCTCTACAAGGCTGCCGGCGAGCAGGTCGCGGCTGGCGACACCATCGCCGCGTCGGGGGATAGTGGCGGAAGTGCCCGCCCGGAGCTCTATTTCGAGATCCGCAAGGGCGGCAAGCCGGTCGACCCCCGCCCCTGGTTCAAGGCCGCAGCCCCGTAACCGCAGTCCCCTCACCCAGCCCCGTAACCTGAACGCCCGCAGCCGGTCTGGGCAGCACGCTCGCCGGTCCGGGCGGGTCGCCCCGATGTGATTGGGGTCAATGTTTTGCCCCCGGGGGGTTGGCTCCCTTGGTGGATTCGCCAACTCGCGCAAGGACGTAGCGACCAAGAAGCGCAATCGTGTGCGCTGGAACTTAACAGATACCGGGCCCGCTACTACTAAGGATCATGAGCCCGCCTCCGGACAGCACTCACGCACCCGGCCAGCCCGGCGTGCGCTTCGAGCCCTACGTGCGACTCGTGCGGTCGCTGATGCCGCGCACCTTCTCCATGGCCATGTTCGGGCCCTCCGGGGACCTGCTCTGGTCGACCGAGACGATGACGGGCCCGGACCTGATGAACATCGTCGAGGACGCGCTGTCTGCCGTGCGGTCCGACCCGGCAAGCGCCGGCCAGGTGCGGGTGCTCGCCGGGAATCATCCCGTCTATCTCTACGCCCTGCGCGACGATGCGAAGCAGTTGCTGGCGCTCCTCGCGCTCGTCTGCCGCGCGCAGGAGTCACAGGACAAGCGCAACCAGGATTTCTCCTTCGCGTCCGCGCTCATTGCGCCGGCACTCGAGTGTCTGCGCCGGGAGCTCATCTCCCACGCCACCATCGAGGAGCTGAACCAGACTGTGGGCGGTCTCGACAAGGACCTGACTCTGCTGCTCGCCCACGGGACGAGCGAGCGGAGCCCGGGCGTCGAGGATGGCGCCAACGAGTTGCAGCAGCTGCTGCTGCAGACCATCGAGCACCTGATGGCGCGCACCGGGGCACTGCTGGTGCCAGAGAAGGGCGTCATGCTGGTTCGCTCGGCGTCCGGCGCGCCGCCCGATACACAGTTTCTGATGCGCGCCCACCGGCGGCTGCTCACACTGGCGCAGAGCCAGCGCGAGCCTGTCATCTTCAACGAGACGCTGCTGCCCGCCTCGCCCGACTCCTTTCCCTACCGTGTGCTCTCCTGCCCGCTGCACTCGCGCGCGGGTCGCGCCATCGGTGTGCTGGTGCTGCTGCGCGACGCCTCAGCCGAGGGCTTCAGCCCGCGCGATGCGCACGTGGCCGAGATTCTCGCCCGCAAGGCGATCGGCGTCATCGAGAGCAATTACGACGCCCTGAGCGGACTCTACACGCGCCCGGCACTCGAGCGGCGCATGCGCGCACTGGTGACGGCCAAGGGTAAGCAGCCGTGGAGCGCGCTCTACATCAACGTCGACCAGCTGCACATCATCAACGAGAAGTTCGGCATGCACGTCGCGGACGCGCTGCTCGGACAACTCGGCGAGCTGGTCCGTCAGCGCCTGCCGCCCGGCGCCTTTGGCGCACGCATCTCCGGCGATCGCTTCGCCGTGATGTTGCCAGCGGAGATCGGCGATGCCGAAGGGTTCGCCGAATCGCTGCGCGAAGGCAGCGAGCGACTGGTGCTGAACCAGGGTGAGGGGCACCTGCCGATCTCGATCAGTATCGGCGTGGCCCCGCTCGAGGCCAATCAGCCGGAGCTCTCGCACGCGCTCGCCGCTGCCGAGACCGCCTGCAAGGCGGCCAAGGATCGCGGCCGCAACCGCGTGGAGGTGTACCGGGCGAGCGATGTCAGCATCGTGCGCCGTTTCGCCGACATCGGCATCGTCGGCCGCCTGCACCAGGCGATCGAGCAGGGCCGGCTGCACCTGAACGCGCAGCTCATCCTGCCCTTCGCCACGGCCGAGAGCGCCCGCCCGCACTACGAGCTGCTGCTGCGCATGATCGACGAGGAAGGCCGCACCGTCGGCCCCGACAGCTTCTTGTCCGCGGCGATGCGATATCAGTTGATGCCGGTCATCGACCGCTGGGTCATCAATCACGTCATCGAGGCGCTCAAGCCGCGCGCCAGCATCCTGGAAGGAAAGGCACTCGGCTTCGCCCTCAACTTCTCCGGGCAATCGCTGAGCGACGACGAGGTCTGCGACATGCTGGTCGAGCGGATCGGCAACAGCGGGCTGGATCCCGAGCTCTTCTGTATCGAGCTCACCGAGAACGCCTCGGTCGCAAACCTCGGGCGCGCCGAAGATCTGATCCGGAGACTTCGCCGGCTCGGCTGCGGTGTAGCGCTCGATGATTTCGGCACCGGGCTCTCCTCGCTGTCGTGTCTGCGGCAGTTGCCGGTCAGCATGCTCAAGATCGACGGCAGCTTCGTGCGCGACGTGTTGAAAGACCCACGTGCGGAGTCGATGGTGCGCGCCATCGCTCAGCTTGCGCGCAGCATGTCGATCACCACCGTCGCCGAATACATCGAGACCGAAGCGATCGGCACGCGCATCGCCGAGCTCGGGGTCGACTACGGGCAGGGCTTTGCGATCGGCAAGCCCATTCCGCTCGCGGAGCTCCTTCTCGAGCTGCCGATGCCGAGCCCACCGGCCGAGCTGGCCCGGGCAGGCCTCGCGGCGAGCGCCCCCGAAGAGCTCACTCCCGGGCGCTACAGGGGATCGGCGCACTGAAGCGCGGCCGCCAGCCGTCGGCACCGAGTCGTCGACCGTACAGCGGAAATCAACAGCAGGACAGGCGGGAACGGACTACGATGTTGACGATCAGAATCAGACGATTGCTCTCGCGACCCGCCCGTTCCCCGGGTGCATGGAAGCGCGAGACGGGGGCTTCGGGCATGTGGATGCGTTCGCGCACGCTGATCGCATTGGTCGCCGGCGTGGGGCTGGGATTCTGTGCGGCGCTCACGAGCGGCGTGCTGGCCGACCGTCAGGTCGAAGGCCTTCGGGCCGATACCTCCCACGCCGTACCTCGCGCGGGGCTGCCGTGGCAGGAGGCGAGTCTCTTCGCCGAGGTTTACGAGCGCATCAAGCACGATTACGTCGACGACGTCGATGACCACACCCTGATGGAGAAGGCGGTGCGCGGCATGGTCGCCGCCCTCGACCCCCATTCCGCCTACCTGGACAGCGAGGAATTCGACGAGATCCGGCTCTCAACCATGGGGTCATACCCGGGTGTGGGTATCGAGGTCGAGGCCGAGGACGGCGTGGTCAAGGTGCTGAGGCCGATCGACGGATCGCCCGCTCAGCAGGCCGGGCTCCGTCCCGGGGATGAGATCGTACGGATCGACGACGCCGATATCGGCGCCGACCTCGCCGGGGCGATTGCGCGCATGCGCGGTGCTTCCGGGAGCCTGGTGACCCTCACGGTCCATCGCGACGGCGCACCCAATCTGCTGCAGTTCGCTCTGCGTAGAGCACAGGTCGAGGTGCACAGCGTCGCGCAGCAGACCCTCGAGCCGGGTTACGGGTACCTGCGCGTCAGCAATTTCAGCGAGACCACCGCTCAGGACGTGAATAGAGCCATTAATCGCTTAAAACGAGACAATCCGTCGGGAATTAAAGGTCTAGTGCTCGACCTGAGAAACAATCCAGGGGGCGTGCTCGAAGCGGGTGTAGCCGTCGCGGATGACTTTCTGGACGCCGGGGTGATCGTGACCGCCGACGGCCGCACTTCCGAGGCGCGGTTCCGGATGGACGCCACGCCGGGTGATCTGATCGATGGTGCCCCGCTGGTCGTACTGGTGAACGGTGGCTCCGCATCCGCCTCAGAGATCGTCGCCGGGGCGCTCAAGGATCACGGGCGCGCGCTTCTCGTCGGACGGCGGACCTACGGCAAAGGCTCGGTGCAGACCGTCATGCCCCTCGCGCATGGCGGGGCGGTGAAGCTCACCACCTCGCGGTACTTCACGCCCTCGGGCGCCTCGATCCACGGCAAGGGCATCGTGCCGGACATCGTGGAAGAGGGACCCGGCCAGACACCCGCCGAGATCCTCACCTTCAAAGGCTCACAGCCCCTGACCGTCCGCGATGCGGACGTTCGGGCCGGGCTCGACGTGCTCAAGGGGCGTGCCGATCAGCCGGGCCTGACCACGGTCGCGATGCACGCGGTCGTCCCCTGAGCGACTGATTCCCCGGCCGAGACCGAGCGCTGCGGCGTCGCGCCTGCGCGCGCTTGCCCGTATCCTCCGCCGCCATGCTGGCCTGGCTCATCGACTTGGTGCTGCATCTCGACCGCCATCTGGTCGAGCTCCTGGCCCGCTACGACCTGTGGATCTACCCGATCCTCTTTGCGGTGATCTTCGCCGAGACGGGATTCGTGGTGACACCCTTCCTGCCCGGTGACTCGCTTCTCTTCGCCGTAGGGGCGCTGGCCGCAGTCGATTCGAGCGGTACGCTGCGCGCCCCCCTCGCGAGCCTCGCGCTGGGAATCGCCGCCGTGCTCGGCAACGTAGTGAACTACAGCATCGGGCGTGCGATCGGGCCCCCAGCCTTCAGCGGCCGCTACCGCCTTCTCAGGGTCGAGTATCTGAGGCGTACCGAGGATTTCTTCCGCCGCCACGGCGGGCTCGCCATCGTCCTCTCACGCTTCGTGCCGATCGTGCGCACCTGCGCACCATTCGTGGCGGGCATCGCCCGCATGCCCTATGGCCGCTTCCTCGCTTACAACCTCGCCGGCGGCTTCGGATGGGTGCTGCTCTTCATATGGGGTGGCTATCTCTTCGGCAACATTCCGCTCGTGAAGCAGCACTTCGGCCTGGTCACCATCGCCATCATTCTGGCCTCGCTCGTGCCTCTGGCGAGCACGCTGCTCAGGCGCCCGAGCCCGACGCCGCCCGCCTGAGGCACAATGGCACTCATGAGCGACAAGGAGCGGGGCTACGCGCACCGCGTGGACGTCCTCGCGGACGCGGACCTGATATGGAAGGCGCTGACCGACTCCGCGCTGCTTTCCCGGTGGTGCTCGCCGAAGGCTTCAGTTCGGCCGCGCGCCGGAGGACTTTTTCGCGCGAGCGTTGATCCTCAGACGGAGCTCGAGGCGCACATCGATGTGTTCAATCCGCCTCGCCGGCTGCGCCTCATCTACCTTCCCGCCCCTCAGCTGCCACCGGCCGGCAGCGTGTTGGCCGATGATTTCATTCTCGAGCCGATGCCCGGCGGCGGCACGATCGTCCGACTCCTCGGCTCGGGTGTGCCCGCGACCCCGGAATGGGATACTCAGTATCGCCGGCTGCGCGTCGGCTGGCAGCAGGCCATGACCCGCCTCAAGGTATTTGTCGAGCAACAGGCCCGGGGTGGGGAGGGTGCGCGAACGGGAGGGAGGCGATGAGGGGATTTCTGCTGCGCGCGCTGATCTGCGCGCTGGGGCTGTGGCTCGCGAGCCAGTGGGTTCCCGGCGTGTACTTCGCGTCCCCGGCTACGCTGCTCCTTGCAGCGATTCTTCTCGGCATCGTCAACGCCATCGTGCGTCCGATCGTCTTCATCCTGACGCTGCCGCTCACGATCCTGACTCTCGGTTTGTTCCTGCTGGTGCTGAATGCCGCGATGGTGGCGCTCGTGGCGGCGATACTGCCGGGCTTTCATCTGCACAGCTTCAGCGCCGCTCTTCTCACCTGGATCATCGTGTGGATCACCGGCTGGATCGGCTCGGCGCTGATCGGCCGCCGCGGCTTCGAGCGCTACGCGCGCCGCTGAGCCGGCGCAGGCGCCCGCTATCGGGCATCAAACATCGGGCGTCGGTCGGACATCGGGCGTGGGCGTAGGACGTCAGGCAGCGAGCATGCGGCCCACGCGGCGATAGAGCAGCCAGGTCACGATCACGAAGCCTGCGCCGGCGAGCCACTCCGAGGCGGTGGTGAACGAGTCTCCCACCAGGGCGATCGGGAACTGCTTGCCTGTGAAGGCCACCATCGCGGTGAAGAGCACGGCAAGCACGCTCTCGCCGACGATCAGACCGGAAGCGAGCAGTACGCCCAGTTGTTTGGTGGCGTCCGGTCGCCTCGTCCGCTGCGCGCCTTTGTCGAACCACCAGCCCACCACGGCGCCCACGGTGACCATCAAGGTCGCTGCGGTCGGCAGATAGATGCCGAGGCCGACCGCGAGCGGCGGCAGGCGCAGCGATTTGGTGGTTTTGGAGAGCACCCAGTCGAAGGCGACGATGATGACCCCTACGATGGCGCCCCAGCTCATCAGTTGCCATTTCTCCGGATCGTTCTGGATGACCGCCTGGGCGAGGGCCGAGATGAGACCCGCCTGGGGCGCGGGCAGTGCGTGGGCGGTGGCGCCGGGGGCGCCTGCAAACCCGTAAGCCTTGTTGACGAGGTCCAGCACCGGCGGGATGACCAGCGCGCTGGCGATCACGCCGATCACCAGCGCCCACTGTTGTTTCGAAGGTGTCGATTCCACCAGCTGGCCGGTTTTCAGATCCTGCAGGTTGTTGTTGGCGATGGCCGCCACGTTGAATACCACCGCGGTGACGAACAGCGCGTAGGCAACGAGCGCCTTGCCCATCTGCGGAGGGAGTGAGGACTTGACGGTCACGACTAGGAACAGCGCCGTGGTGGCCACAACCAGGATGCCTATCCCGGAGAGCGGGCTGTTGGAAGCGCCGATCAGTCCCGCCATGTAGCCGCAAACCGTCGAGACGAGGAATCCGACGACCACGACGATGAAGATGCCGCCGATGGTGAGGAGCAGCGCGTGGTCGCCGAGGCCCGCGCCGCTGGCGAAGTTCCACAGCAGCCAGCAGATGGGCAGGATGCAGATCAGCGACACCAGGCCGACCTGGTCCACGGGAATGTCGTGCTCGGTGCGCGCGAGGGTATCGCCCTTGCCCGCCTTGCGTGCGCGGGAGGAGGCGATCGCGCCTTGCAGGCCGCCGATCACGGGCTTCACCAGCTTGGCGAGGGTCCAGACGGCAGAGACCGCGATGGCACCGGCGCCCACGTAACGCACGTAGTGGCTCCAGGTGGCGCCCGCCAGCTCCCCGGTGTCGCCTGCGGCCGGATGCAGTGCGCTGAAGTGAGGTACGCCCCAGGCCCAGCCGATGAGGGCGCCGACGAACATGGCGATGCCTACGCAGATGCCCACCAGGTGGCCGATGCCGAACAGCGCGAACGAGAGCTGAAAGTCGAAGCCGGTGACCGGGGCTCGCGCGTCGTTGCCGAGGCGGAAGTTGTGGGCGACGTCCCCCAGGAAGAGACGCGTTTGGATCGCGACCAAATACAAAGCCGAGACCAGCGAGCCCAGTAGCACGGCTCTCAGTCCCGCGCCGCCCGATTCCACCGAATCCTTGTCGGCGACGTCCCCCGAGCCGACCTTGATCACCTCCGCGCACGCGGTACCTTCGGGATACGGCAGGTCCGACGTCGTCACCAGCGCGCGGCGCAGCGGTATGGAATACATGACGCCGAGGATGCCGCCAGCTGCGCAGATGGCGACCGACTGCCAGTACGGAAAGCCGGTCCACCAGCCGATCATGATGAAGCCGGGCAGCACGAAGATGATGGAGGAGAGCGTGCCGGCGGTGGAAGCGACCGTCTGCACGATGTTGTTCTCCTGGGCGCTGGTGTTGCCGAGCCAGCGCAACAACGCCATGGAGATCACGACCGCCGGGATCGAGGTCGAGAAAGTGAGCCCGGCCTTGAGCCCGAAGTAGACGTTGGCCGCGGTGAACACCACGGTGAGCAGCACCCCCAGGCCGATTGCGCGCAGCGTGAGCTCCACACGCGGCTCCTGCACTGCGCCCGCCCCCAGCGCCCTCGATTGGCTGCTCATGTAGTTTTTCTCCGGCTGTGCCGCGCACATGGTCGCAGACATGGTGGGGCATCGCCACAGGCGCCGCCTTGCGCGGTATGCTGTGCGCGCCCAGGCCGCGTACAGGGGCCAAGGGCTGCGTCGGGCGCGTGTGATGTCGGGGTTGCCGTGATCTCGGGGTCGCCATGATCAAGTTTCTGGTGGGCTTCATCGTGGTGGCGGCCGCTGTGTTGGCCGGCTTCAGCTGGCTCAGCCTGCACTGGTCCTACTCGGACGGCGAGCGGGCGGGGTTCGTGCAGAAGTTCTCCCGCAAGGGCTGGATCTGCAAGACCTGGGAGGGAGAGCTCGCGATGGTGACCCTGCCCGGCACGATGACGGAGAAGTTCGCCTTCACGGTGCGCGACCCGCAGGTCGCGGATACCCTGAACACCAACATCGGCCGGCGCATGACGCTGCACTACGAGCAGCGCAAGTGGATTCCGAGCTCCTGCTTCGGCGAGACGGAGTACTTCGTCACTTCGGCGCGGGTGACCCCGCAATAATGCTCGGCCAGTAAGGCCCCGCCCGGTGGCGGCGCGACGCGCGGCCTCCGCCGATCCGAGCAACTCTTCACATACAAGGATGCCCCATATGCACCACTCGCGTCTCTGCGCCGTGCTGATCGACTGCAACGTGACAGACGTCGATGAGGCCGCGCGTTTCTGGGCCGCGGCGCTCGGGCGCCCGCTGGATACCAGGCACCCCTCGAGCCGCGGCAATTATCGGATGCTCGAGACTCCCGCCGGTGAGCCGATCGTCGAGGTGCAGCGCGTGGATCACGAGAGCCGGGTGCACATCGACATCGAGTCCGATGACATTCCCGCGGAGGTGGCGCGCCTCGAGAAGCTCGGCGCCAAGGCTGTCGCGCGCGTCAACACCTGGGTGGTGATGCAGGCCCCGAGCGGCCAGCGCTTCTGCGTCGTGCGGGTGCAGCGGCCCGACTTCCCGAAGAATGCCAATCGCTGGGATTGAGGCGCCTGGCGGCCGGCGTCAGCAGCAACATCACCGCTCCCGCGATCACGCCGTACCAGAAGATGCGCAGGAAGAGCGCCGGGAGCGATTCGAGGTGGCTCGCGTCGTACTGACCGGTGAGCTGACCGGCGAGGTTGCCGCCGAGCGCGAGCGACAGGAACCACATGCCCATTGCCTGACCGACGAAACGCGGTGGAACGAGTTTGCTCATGTTGGACAGGCCGACAGGCGACAGGCACAACTCCCCGCATACGTGCAGGAAGTAGGTGCCGAGGAGCCATGTGGGCAGCACCAGGCGGCCGGCCGGCACGTGCTGCGCGGCGAAGTACATGACGAGAAATCCGAGTCCCAGCAGCAGCAGCCCGACGCCGAACTTGGCGGTCACCGGTGGATCGCGGTCGCGCTTGCCGAGCGCAATCCACAGCGCCGCGAATGCCCCGGCGAAGATGATCACGAACAGAGAATTCACCGCCTGCAGCACCCCTGGAGGCATGTTCCAGCCGAGGACGTGCAAGTCGGTGTAGCGGGCGGCGAAAAGGTTGAAGGAACCGCCCTGCTGAAAATACCCGGCCCAGAACGTGACCGAGGCGACGAACAACGCCACCATCACGAGCACTCGCTTGCGCTCGGGGTTGGAGAGCCCGGCGAAGAACAACAGGTATATGAAGTACGCCACGGCGAGAAACGAGAAAGCCCAGGTCGCAAAGGAGGCGAGCAGCGCGCCGTCGATGTGCACCGCGCCGGTCACGGCCAGCAGCACTGCAGCGCCGAGAAGCACGAAGAGCAGCACGACCGGCGTCCACGAGGCGCGCTCCGAGGCCGCAACGGCGAGCCCGGCTTCGCCGAGAAAGCGCCGCGTCCACAGGAACTGCACGACACCGAGCGCCATGCCGAGCGCCGTCAGAGCGAAGCCGAAGCGCCAGCCGAAGGCCGTAGCGACTACGGGGACCAGCAGTGGGCCGAGAAAGCCGCCGGTGTTGATGCCCATGTAGAAGATCGAGAAGCCCGCGTCGCGCCGCGCGCCGCCTTCCGGATAGAGCGTCGCCACCAGCGCGCTCACGTTGGGCTTCAGCAGCCCGACCCCCATGGCGATCACCAGCAGGCCGACGAAGAAGATCGCTGTCGTGCCGAGTGCGAGCAGGGTGTTGCCGAGAGCGATCAGTATCCCGCCGGCAACCACCGAGCGCTGCGCGCCCGCCAGCCGGTCGGCAATCCAGCCACCCAGCAGGCCCAGCAGATAGGTGCTGCCCACGTAGAGACCGTAGATCGAGCCCGCGGACTTGTCGTTGAGACCGAGCCCGCCGCTTGCCGCGGGTGCCACCATGAACAGGATCAGCAGCGACTGAACGCCGTAGTAGGTGAAGCGCTCCCACATCTCGGTGAGGAAGAGCGTCGCGAGCCCGCGCGGCTGGCCGAGGATAGTGCGCCCTTCCATACCCATCCCCCTGCGCGCTACGCCGTCAGTTTTCGGTTGGTTTCTCGGCGGGCTCCGGGTTCCTCTGGCGCGAGAGAATCCGTGCCATGAGGATGCCGCCCTCATAGAGCAGATACATCGGTATCGCGAGCGAGCACTGCGAGATGGCATCGGGTGGGGTAAGCAGCGCGGCGAGGATGAAGATGCCGATGAGCACGTAACCGCGGTGCTCCTTGAGCTTCTCGACCCGCACGATCCCCATGATCACGAGCAGCACCACCGCCACCGGCATCTCGAAGGCGAGCCCGAAACAGAAGAACATCGTCAGCACGAAGTCGAGGTAGTTGTTGATGTCGGTCATCATCGCCACCCCCTTCGGGGTGGTGCTCGCGAAGAACTGGAACATCACCGGGAAGACGAAGTAGTAGGCGAACGCCATGCCGACGTAGAAGAGCGCGATCGACGAGACGAGGAGCGGCACCGCGAAGCGGCGCTCGTGGCGATACAGCCCCGGAGCGACGAACGCCCAGAGCTGATAGATGATGTACGGCATCGCGAGGAAAAGCGCCGCGAAGAAGGACAGCTTGAACGGCGTGGTGAAGGGCGACATGACGCCCGTGGCGATGAGGTTGCTGCCCTGTGGGAGCTTGGCAATCAACGGTTGTGCGACGAAGCTGAAGAGATCGTTCGAGTAGTAAACGCACGGCATGAACGCAATCCCCACCGCGACCATTGCCCGCAGTAGCCGATCCCGCAGCTCGAGGAGGTGGGAGATCAGGGTGCCTTCGGCGAGCTTCTCAGGTTCCTCGCTCATAGGTGCGGGATGATTGCTCGGCGGGTGAGTGCGCCGCCGCCGAATCCGCCGGCGCCGCCGCCGATTCTGCTGCCGGTGGCGGCTCGGGGCCTGGGGGCGGCGGCGATGGGGTCTGCGGCGGATCCGTTTCCGGCGTCATGTGCGCGGGCTCCGGCGGCGTTTGCGGCGGCTCGTACGGCGGGGTAGCCGCCTGCGCCTTGCGGGCCTGCTCGAGTTGCACCTCCTCCTCGAGCTGCTCGCGGAACTGCCGTGCCATGACACGCGCGCGGCCCGCCCAGCGCCCGATCTCGGACACGACGCGTGGAAGCTTTTCCGGTCCCAGCACGATGAGTGCCAGGACGAAGATGATTACGATCTCCGAGAATCGGCCCTCGAACAGATCAGACGCTCCGTTCGGTCGGTTCGGGCTTTGCGTCGCTCTTCTTTGCGGATTCCGGGAACTCGGCGTCCGGACTGTCCGAGCGAATCTGCTTGGGCGGGTTGCTCGCCTCTTCTTCGCCCTCGCTCATGGCCTTCTTGAACCCACGCACGGCATGTCCGAGATCGGAGCCGACAGTCCGCAGCTTCTTGGCGCCGAATACAACGAGCACCACGAGCAGGATGACCACCAGCTCGCGCATTCCTAAACCACCCATACGTCAGCACTCCACACGTCCGCCGCCGGCGGAACTAACTGGAATCATAGGTCAAATGAGCCCCCGGAACCCCATAAGTTCGCTCGGGCCAGGACCTACTTCACGCTCCGGGCGCTCCCGGAGCCCCAAAAAGCTCAGGCCGTGTCGAGCCAGAACGTCACCGGCCCGTCATTGACCAGCGCAACCTTCATGTGAGCGCCAAATACACCTGCGGAAACAGGAGCATAGGCGCTCCGCGCTCGGTCGAGCAGCGCCGTGAAGAGGCGTCGTGCCTCCTGCGGCTCCGCTGCGGTGCTGAAGCCTGCGCGGGTACCCTTCTTCGTGTCGGCGGCAAGGGTGAATTGCGGGACGAGCAGCAGGCCGCCGGCGACATCGCGTACCGAGAGATTCATGCGCCCTTCGCTGTCCGGAAAGATGCGGTACGACAGCAGCCGCTCGAGCAATCGGTCGACTGCGGCGTCATCGTCGCCACGGCGCACACCGATGAGCGCCAGTACGCCGCGGGCGATCTCGGCGACGACCTGCCCGTCGACGCTGACCCGCGCCTCGCTGACACGCTGGATAAGGCCAACCATCAGTGGTGCCGATTGCACCACATTCGGGTCAGTCCGGCTGAGTCGCCGGCCCACGCGGGGCAGGCGTCGGTGCCGCGATCAGCGCGTACCGGCGATGCCCCTTCTCAGGTTTAACTACTTGCCGACCGCGGCCTTGGCGTCTTCCTTTGCCGCCTTCGCATGGGCCTTGGCTTTGGCCTTGTGGACCTTCGCCTTCGCCTTGTCGATCGACTTGTTGGGCTGCGATGACATCGCGCCCTTCACCTCGTCGCCGGCCTCCTTTGACCGCTCGGCCGTCGCCTGTCCGGCTTCCTTGACGGACTGCCCAACTTGCGCCAGCGCACTCGTCGAAAGAACGGCGGCGGCCAGCGCGATTACGAGTCTCTTCACGGGTAACCTCTTTGGAGCTAACACACGGGCGTAAGCATACTGACAGCCAAGCTGTCGTAACGTCAGCCACGGACGCCCCGCCCCGTGGTGAATTTCGCACGTGCGAGTAGGACGCAGCTGACGCGCGCGCCGTGGCCGTGATCAGGCGGCGCTCGGGGGCCGTGTGGCATTTGCCCTGCCGAGTCCGTAAGATTCGGGGCCGTTTTTAGGGCCGCGGAGTGACCATGCCGGGTCGCGGGGGGGCTTCTCGAGTGCGCGGATTGCCGATTTTCGGGGTCGGCGCATGCTTGGCGGTCAGTGCAATGCTGTTCGCGAGCCACGCATGGACGCAGCCGCGCCAGCCGGAGAGTCAGCCCCCACCGCAGCAGACGCCCCCGCAACCGACCGCACCGCCACAAGCGCAGATGCAGGGCGATGCCCATCGCGGCAAGGCGATCTCGTACACCTGCCTCGGCTGTCACGGCATCGATGGCTACCGGAACGCCTATCCCAATTACAGCGTGCCGAAGCTCGAGGGTCAGAACCCGCAGTACCTCGAGGCCGCGCTGCACGGTTATCGCGATGGCGATCGTGCTCACCTCACGATGCACGACCAGGCCTCGACGCTCTCGGACCAGGACATCGCCGACATCGCCGCTTACTTCGCCGGTACACCGCTCAAGTCGACGGGTAAGGCGCCGACGAGCCTGCCGAAGGCCGCGATGCTCTGCACGTCCTGTCATGGCCCGGACGGTGTGGCGGTGGCCGTGATCTACCCCTCCCTTGCCGGCCAGCACGTGGACTACCTCGAGCGCGCGCTGGATGAGTATCAGAAGGGCGGGCGCAAGAATCCGGTCATGAAGGGCTTTGCCGCCACGCTGAAGCCGGATGACATCACCGTCATCGCTGCGTACTTCAGCGGTCTCAGCCCCTCACTTCAGACCGAAAAGCGTCCCTACAGCCGCTTCGGCGCCGAATGAGGCCGTCCTGCCTTGCAGGCGTGCCGCGCGACCCCATGCTGCCCCGCAGACTCCAGGCGCACAGCTGACCTTAAGGCTCCCATAAGGAGCGCTGCCTAAGGTACGCGTCAGGAATCCGTAACCCCTTTGACGGAGCGAAGACCATGAAGATGCCGAATTTCATCAGGAAACCGCTGATCGCTGCGGTCCTCGGCGCCGCCACGATCGCACTGCCGGCAGGCGCTCTCTATCTGGCCGGCTCGACGCACGCCGTCGCGACGGCGGCCCCGGCGCCCGTTACGCCGGTGCCGGCGGTAACCAACGCGGGCGCCGTGCTGCCGGACTTCAGCTCTATGGTGCAGAAGTTCGGTCCCGCGGTCGTCAACATCACCGTTGTAACGAAGACGCCGACCTCGTGGAGCCGCGGCGGTGACAACGGCGACAACGGCGACGAAGAGGGAGACGACAGCGGCAATGGCAACGGCAACGAGAACGACCCGTTCGGACCCAACAGTCCGTTTGCGCCTTTCTTCCGCGGGATGCCTTTCGGCTTCCAGTCGCCGCAGCCGGCGCCTGTACACGGTGAAGGCTCGGGCTTCATCATTCGTCCGGACGGCGTCATCCTCACCAACGCGCACGTCGTAAATGGCGCGAGCGAGGTGACCGTGCGCCTCACCGATCGGCGCGAGTTCACCGCCAAGGTGATTGGCGTCGACACCCGCTCCGACATCGCGGTGATCAAGATCGCGGCCAGTGACCTGCCGACGGTCAACGTCGGTGACTCCCGCACGCTCAAGGTTGGCCAGTGGGTACTGGCGATCGGCGCGCCGTTCGGCTTCGAGAACAGCGCAACGGCAGGCATCGTCAGTGCCAAGGGTCGCACGCTTCCTGACTCGGGCTACGTGCCGTTCATCCAGACCGACGTGCCCATCAATCCGGGTAACTCGGGCGGACCGCTCTTCAACATGGAAGGCCAGGTGGTCGGCGTCAACTCCCAGATCTACAGCCGCAGCGGCGGCTACATGGGCGTGTCGTTCTCCATCCCGATCGACGTGGCGATGCAGGTCGCCGGTCAGCTGCAGACGACCGGTCACGTCAACCGCGGCCGACTCGGCGTGGTCATCCAGAACGTCTCGCAGGGCCTTGCCGACTCCTTCGGCCTCCCGCGCCCTGAAGGTGCGCTGGTGTCCTCGGTCGAAAAGGGTGGCCCGGCCGAGCATGCCGGGATCGAGACAGGCGATGTGATCCTCAAGCTCAATGGCACGCTGCTCAAGGATTCGAGCGAGCTGCCGGTGCAGATCGCGAGCCTGGCGCCCGGTACGGCGGTCAATCTCGAGATCTGGCGCAATCATGAGACGCGCGACGTCAGCGTGAAGCTCGCCGCCATGCAGGACAAGCGCACGGCCGCCAACACAGGTTCGCACGAGGAGGGGGGCAAGCTCGGCCTCGCCGTGCGGCCGCTGACTTCCGACGAGCAGCGCGAGGGTCATGTCAAGGGCGGGCTGGTGGTCGAGCACGCGAGAGGGCCGGCCGCGGATGCCGGCATTCAGGCCGGCGACGTGGTGCTCGCCGCCAACGGCGCGCCCGTGACGAGCGCCGACGAGCTACGCGGCGCAGTGGAGAAATCCCATGGGCACATCGCGCTCTTGATACAGCGTGGCGAGGCACGGATCTTCGTGCCGGTCAGGGTTGGCTGAGGCAGCTGAGACGACACTGCCTAAAAGCTAGAAGCTGACGAAGCAGTCGACCCGATCGAGGCGGCACGAAGGCCGTTCGGTCAGGTCGACTGCTTCTCAGGGTCTGTATATGAGGCTCGTCGGATGGGGTCTTAGGCGTTGGTCACCAATGCCGCCATGAGCTCATTCACCGGCAGTGCGTCGAGCTGCACGGGCTGGGCGAAGAGCGCCTTGATCCGCTCGGCCTGCTTGGCACTGAAGCGCGCGGCCACCGATGCTTCGAACTTCCGCTTGAGGAGTGGCCACCCTTCCGCGCGCCGGCGTCGGTGGCCCACGGGAAAGTCGACCTGCACCCGCTCGGTGGCGCCACCGCCACGGAAGAACACCTGAACCGCATTGCCGATGTAGCGCTTGTCGGCAGCGTAGTAGTCCCGGGTGAACGCAGGGTTCTCGCGCACCTCGGTCCTGGCACGCAATGCATCGATGCGCGGGTCGCCCGCCACGCCATCCTCGTAATCTGCGGCCGTCAGGCGACCGAAGATGAGCGGTACCGCCACCATGTACTGGATGCAGTGGTCGCGATCGGCGGGATTGGCGAGCGGGCCCACCTTGTCGATGATGCGCACGCCGGGCTCCTGGGTCTCGATCACGATGCGCTCGATGTCGTTGAGGCGCGGCGCGACCGTGGGGTGCAGCCGGATCGCCGCCTCCACCGCGGTCTGCGCATGAAACTCCGCGGGGAAGGAGATCTTGAAGAGCACGTTCTCCATGACATAACTGCCGAAGGGTTGCGCCAGAGTGATCGGTTTGCCCTTGAAGAGAACGTCGCTGAATCCCCAGGTCTTTGCCGACAATGCCGACGGGTAGCCCATCTCGCCGGTGAGCGCGATGAGCGCCAGCCTCACGCCGCGACTGGTGGCATCGCCCGCCGCCCAGCTCTTGCGCGAACCGGTGTTAGGCGCGTGACGATAGGTCCGAAGCGCTCCCCCGTCGATCCAGGCGTTGGAGACGGCGTTGACGAGCTGGCTCTCGCTCGCGCCGAGCAGGCTTCCCACCACCGCGGTCGAGGCCACTCGCACCAGCAGCACGTGATCGAGTCCCACTCGATTGAAGCTGTTCTCGAGCGCGAGCACTCCCTGGATCTCGTGCGCCTTGATCATGGCGGTGAGCACGTCGCGAACCGTGGGTGGGGTGCGGCCGGACATCACGGCGAGGCGCGCCAGGTAGTCCGCAGTCGCGAGAATCCCGCCGAGGTTGTCGGAGGGATGTCCCCATTCGGCGGCGAGCCAGGTGTCGTTGAAGTCGAGCCAGCGGATCATCGCGCCGATGTTGAAAGCGGCCTGCACCGGCTCGAGCTCGAAGGAGGTGCCGGGGACGCGGGCCCCGCCTGGCATCACCGCCCCCGGCACCACCGGACCGAGCAGCCGCCGGCAGGCGGGGTACTTCAACGCCAGGAAGCCGCAGGCGAGCGTGTCCATGAAACAGTAACGCGCAGTCTCGTACGCGAGATCGCTTTGGACGGTAAAGCCGTGCGCGTAACTCGCGATGGCCGTCAGTACGGCATCGGGCGGTGGACGCTCGGCGGAGCGGATATCGTGCGCTGACAAAACGGCGATCCTCAGCCGCGCCTGGCGAGGGGAACGAACTTGAGGTTCTCGGGACCGGTGTAGTTCGCCGCCGGTCGGATGATCTTGCCGTCGGCGCGCTGCTCGATGACATGCGCTGCCCACCCCGTGGTGCGGGCGATGACGAACAGCGGCGTGAACATCTCGGTCGGGACGCCCATCATGTGGTAGGAGACTGCGGAGAACCAATCGAGATTCGCAAACATCGACTTGGCCTCGAGCATCACCGACTCGATGCGCTCGGCGATGCGGAAGCGATCCATCTCACCGGCCTCGGCAGCGAGCTTGCGCGCGACCTCCTTGATCACCTCGTTGCGCGGATCGGAGAGCGTGTAGACGGGGTGGCCGAAGCCGATGATGACTTCACGCTTCGCCAGCCGCGCGCGGATGTCGGCCTCGGCGGCTGCGGGCGTGTCGTAGCGACTCTGGATCTCGTAGGCGACCTCGTTGGCGCCGCCATGCTTCGGGCCGCGCAGCGCCCCGATCGCCCCCGTGATGCAGGAGTAGATGTCGGCACCGGTGCCGGCGATGACACGCGCCGCGAAGGTCGAGGCGTTGAACTCGTGCTCCGCATAGAGGATGAGTGAGGTATGCATGGCGCGCACCCAGGAGTCGGATGGCGCGCGGCCGTGCAACAGATGCAAAAAGTGCCCGCCGACCGAGTCGTCGGCGGTCTCGACCACGATACGCCGGCCATCGTGGCTGAAGTGATACCAGTAAACCAGCATCGAACCGAGAGAGGCGAGCAGGCGGTCGGCGATGTCGCGTGCGCCGCTCGCGGAATGATCAGCTGCCTCCGGCAGCGTGCAGCCGAGCATCGATACCGCGGTGCGAAGGACGTCCATCGGATGGGCCGAGGCTGGTATCGCCTCGAGCGTCGTACGCACCGGGGCGGCGATGCCACGCAGCCCCCGCAACTTCGTCTTGTAGGCGTCGAGCTCGGCGCGGTTGGGGAGCTTCTCGTGAATCAGCAGATAGGCGATCTCCTCGAACTCGCAGACGTTGGCGATCTCGAGGATGTCGTAGCCGCGGTAGTGCAGGTCGTTACCGGTTCGTCCGACGGTGCAGATCGCAGTGTTGCCGGCGGTCACTCCCGAAAGCGCGACCGACTTCTTGGGCTTGACGGCGCCGCCCCCGCCCGTCGCGTCGCCCGTCGCGTCGCCCGTCGCGTCGCCCGACGTGTCCCTCATCGTGTCCCGTCCTTGCCAAACAACTCGTCGAGCTTTTGCTCGTAAGCGTGGTAGCCGAGCACCTCGTAGAGCTCATCGCGGGTCTGCATGTAGGGCACGACGCTCTGTTGCGTGCCCTGACGGCGGATCGCTTCGTAGACGACCGTGTGAGCCTTGGCAGCCGCGCGGAATGCCGAGAGCGGATAGAGCACCAGTCTCACGCCTGCGGCTCCGAGCTCGCTCAGCTTGAACAGCGGCGTCTGACCGAACTCGGTGATGTTGGCGAGAACTGGTACGCCGACATTGGCGGCGAACTGCTGGAACTCCTCGAGCGTCTTCAGCGCCTCCGCGAAGATCATGTCCGCTCCCGCGCGCACGCAGGCCTGCGCACGGTCGAGGGCCGCTTGCTGCCCCTCGACGGCGTGTGCGTCGGTGCGCGCCATGACGACGAAGGCATCGTCGGGCCGCGCATCCACTGCAGCTTTGATGCGATCGACCATCTCCGCCACGGGCACCAGCGCCTTCCCCGGTCGATGGCCGCAGCGCTTGGCCGAGACCTGATCCTCGAGGTGCAACCCGGCGGCACCCGCGCGCGCGAGCTCACGGACGGTGCGCGCGATGTTGAAGGCGCCGCCGAAACCGGTATCGGCGTCGACGAGGAGAGGCAGCGTCGTCACGGCGCAGATGCGGCGCACGTCTTCGCACACGTCGCTGAGCGTCGTCAGCCCTAAGTCCGGCAGTCCGAAGGAGGCATTGGCGACGCCGGCGCCGGAGAGATAAAGGGCACGGAAGCCCGCCCGCTCGGCGAGGAGCGCCGCGTAGGCATTGATGGTCCCGACGATCTGCAGCGGCCGCTCCGCCTCGACTGCGGCCCGGAGCCGCGCGCCGGCGCTGGGTGTAGGTTCAGACATGACGGGACCTCGAAGGGAAGAGCGATTATGCCGGCCGCTCAGCCGATGCGCACCACCGTGCGTCCGGTCACCCCTCCGTCGAGGTACGCCGGGAAGGCCTGGGGCAGCTCGTCGAAGGGAATGCTGCGCGTCACGATGCGGTCGAGATGTCTCGGCCGGAGATCGGTGGCGATGCGCTGCCACACGGCGAGCCGCACTTCGCGCCGGGTCGCCGAGGAGTTGATGCCGATGAGCGTCACGCCGCGCAGGATGAAAGGCATCACCGTCGTCTTGAGCTCCGGCCCCGCGGCGAGACCGATGCTGGCGATGTTGCCCCAGAAGTCGACCGTGCGCGTGAGCCACGCGAGGGTATCCCCGCCGAGATTGTCGATCGCACCGGCGAAACGCACGTTCTCGAGCGGACGCGAGCCGAAATCGATTTGACGGCGATCGAGCACCTCGCTCGCGCCGAGCTCCTGGAGGTAACCGTTGGCGGCCGCTTTGCCGCTTATCGCGACGACGCGATAGCCGCGCACGCTGAGCATATCGACCGCGACGCTGCCGACGCCGCCCGAGGCACCGGTGACCGCGATCGCCCCACCGCCGGGGTTTTGCCCGTTGTGCTCCATTCGATGGATGGCGAGAGCCGCCGTGAACCCGGCGGTACCGAGCGCCATCGCCGTCGCCGCGTCCAGGCCCTGCGGCATGGGGATCACCCAGTCGCCCGGGACGCGCGCCCGCTCGGCGTAACCCCCATCGTGGGTCTCGGAGAGCCCGCAGCCGGTCACCAGCACCGGATCGCCGGCACGGTAGCGAGAATCGGACGACGACTCGACGGTGCCCGCGAGGTCGATGCCGCCCACCAGCGGGAAGCGGCGCAGAATCTTTCCCGCACCGGTGGCGGCGAGCGCGTCCTTGTAATTGATGCCGGAGTGCGTGACGCGGATCACCACTTCGCCCGCGGCGAGGTCTTCGAGGTTGAGCATCTCGAAGCGCGCCGCGATCCGGCCACCGTCTGTGTGGATGCGAAAAGCTTTGAAGCGGCTCATACCTTCAGCTCCTGGGTGCGTGTGCGCTCGCGCTCGAGCCACGAGATGAGTCCCTGCGTGTTGAGAGTCAGGTCTCCGGCGAGCGCCTCTCCCAGCTCTGCAACGGACAGGGTGCTGCCCTCGCGCCGCGCCAGGCGCAGCCACAGGGCGAGCATATCCGCGCGAATGCCGCTCGTCGGGTCGGCATCGTCGGCGTGGGCACGCGCGATGCGCGCCAGCTCCGGAATCTGCTCCTTGAGGAGCGCAGCGAGACGTGGCACGCCGGTCACGCGGCTGAAGTGCATAAGGTACATCGATTCGGGCCGGTAGCCGAGCATCCGGTCGATGGAGGCGACGTGTGCTGCGGGATCGAACTGTGTCGGCACGGTGGAGGGCACGATGAACGCGCCCTGCACGGTGTCGAGTGAGCGGTAGGAGATGCCGAAGGTGTCCCCGGTGAAGATGCTGCGGTGAGCCTGATCGACGACCACGTAGTGATGCTGGGCGTGGCCGGGCGTGTGGACCAGCTCGAGCGTGCGGTTGCCGAGCTGAATGCGTTCGCCGTCCGCGACTACGCGCACGCGCTCCGGCGCGATGGGCAGCAGTTGTCCGTACAGGCGCTCGAAGGCTTCATCGCCGTACACGCCTCTGACCCCCGCGATGAGCTTCGTCGGATCGATCATATGAGGCGCGCCACGGGGGTGCAGCAGCGCACGGGCGTTCGGCAGCTCGCGCATCAGGAGGCCCGCTCCGCCCGCATGATCGAGGTGGACGTGGGTGAGGAGCAGGTAATCCACGGCGGATGGCGGGATGCCGAGCTCCGCGAGGGCCGCGAGCAGGTAGGGAACACTTGCGTTGGTACCGACATCCACGAAGGCCGCGCGACCCTCGTCCTCGATCACGTGCGCGGCCGCATGACCGGGATAGAGATACTCAGCATCGATCGCGGTGATGCCGTGCGGATGGCGATAGAGCGTCGGTCTCATGGGAACAGCCGCCTTGAGGCGCGGCGAGTGAGCAGTTGCACGCGAACCCATCCTACACGGTACATTACCCCTGACGCATGACCGGCCATTCCGATCATCGCCCTGTGAGGGGGGCACTCATCGCCTGCGCAGCGCTTGCGGTGACGGTGCTGACCTCATCCGTTCCTGCCGGTGCGCGGCCCGCCGCCCCGCCCTACATCCCGCCCAGCTTCACCACGCCGCAAGCCGTCGGACAGGCGCCGGCTCCTTTTCCCGGACAGTCGGCCGCACAGGCGCCAGGGCCGCCGCCTGCGTTACCACCTCTGCCCGGATCCTCCGTTACCCGAGTTGCCGCCGCGACATCTCCGGCGCAGACGGCGGCCGCTGCGCGCCGCGAGAGCGGCTCGCTGATCTTCGACGGCGTGCCGCCGCCGGATCCGAACCTCGAGACGCGCCTCTCGCACTACCTGCAGTCGCGTGGCGCCACTTTCCTCGACTGGATGGCCGACGGGAGCCTATTGATCTCGACTCGTTTCGGCGAGACCGAGCAGGTGCATCGCGTCGCAGCGCCCCTCACCGAGCGCGAGCAGCTCACGTTCTACCCGGACGCGATCGAGTGGGCGCGCGCGGCAAAGAGCGGCGCAGGCTTCGCCTTCCTCAAGGACCACGCGGGCGATGAGAATGCGCAGGTCTTCTACCAGGGAGCCAACGGTGAGGCGCGTCAGATCACGAGCGGCGCTTCCATCCACGGCAGCCTCGTCTGGGCGCACGATGGCAAGCGTCTCGCCTTCTACGGCAACGACCGCGATCCGCTCAGTTACGACGTCTACCTGGTCGATGTCGCAGCGGGCCATGCGCCGCAGCTCGTGGTCGGCGGCGGCGACGACACCTGGTATCCGCTCGACTGGTCGCCGGATGACTCGAAGCTTCTCGTGTGGAAGTACCTCTCGATCAGCGAGAGCTACCTGTACCTCGCGGACGTTGCCACCGGCGCGCTGACTCCTGTCGACGACAAACCGCGCAAGGCCGGCATCCGCGGCGCGAAGTTCGCCCCCGACGGCCGCGGCGTCTATGTGATGACGGACGAGGACGGCGAATTCACGCAGCTGAAGCTCAAGAATCCGACGACGCACGAAGAGCGGCGCATCTCGCCCGACGTCGGTTGGGACGTCGAAGACTTCGATGTGAGTCCCGACGGTCGCTATGTCGCCTATGTTCTCAACGAGGACGGTCGCAGCCGGCTCACCGTGCTCGATACACAGGCCAACAAGACGCTCGCCGCTGCCGCGCTGCCCGAGGGTCGGATCGGCAATCCACGCTTCGATCGCACGGGCAGCCGGCTGGCCCTGTCGGTGGATGGCGCGACCGCTCCTCGCGACGTCTACGTCTACGACCTCGAGCACCAGAGCACGGCTCGCTGGACGAAGAGCGAGGCCGGCCCCATCGACCGCGCGCGCTTTGCAGCGCCGGAGCTGGTGCGCTATCCGACCTGGGATCGGGTCGACGGTCATGCGCGGCTTATGTCCGCATACGTCTTCCGTCCGCCAACTACCGCGCCCGTACCGGTGGTGATCGACATCCACGGAGGGCCCGAGTCGCAGTTCCGTCCCGAATGGGACCCGTTCCTGCAGTTCCTGGTCAACGAGCTCGGCTACGCCGTCATCGCGCCCAACGTGCGCGGCTCGACCGGCTACGGCAAGACCTTCATGGACCTCGACAACGGCATCCTGCGCGAGGATGCCGTGCGCGACATCGGCTCGCTCCTGGTGTGGATCGGCGTCCAGCCGGGCTTCGACCGCCAGCGCGTCGCGGTGATGGGCGGCTCGTACGGCGGCTATCTCGCGCTGGCCTCGCTCGTGTACTACGGGGAGCGCTTGCGCGGCGGGGTCGACCTGGTGGGCATCAGCAACTTCGTCACCTTCCTGCGCAACACCGCGGCCTACCGTCGCGACCTGCGCCGTGCGGAATACGGCGATGAGCGCGTCCCGGCCATGCGTGCCTTTCTCGACCGTATCTCGCCGCTCACCAACGCCAGTCGGATCCGCAAGCCGGTGCTGGTCGTGGCCGGGCTCAACGATCCGCGCGTCCCGCCCTCGGAGTCCGAGCAGCTGGTGTGGCAGGTACGCTCGCGCGGCGGCGAGGTCTGGTACCTCGCGGCCAAGGATGAGGGACACGGCTTCAGGAAGAAGGCCAACCGCGACGCTTATCTTCTGACGGCGGCGAGTTTCCTGCAGAAGCTCGCGCAGTAGTAACTTGAGCTGCTCAGACGGCAGCACAGACGGGAGACAGACCATGCTCTTCAAGACTCGAGCTCACGGGGCGACGATGGCGTTGCTCACAGCCGCCGCGGCCCTCGTGGCAGTCGTCGCCGTGGTCGCGGAGGCGGCTCCCGCGGATCCGCTGGCGGCGGCGATCGCCAGCCCCGCACGCACCACGAAATTCGTGGCGCGCGACAAGTACCGCCATCCGTTGGAGACGCTGCGGTTCTTCGGGCTGCGACCGAATCAGACCGTGGTGGAGATCTGGCCGGGCGGGGGCTGGTACATGGAGATTCTCGCGCCGTACCTGCACGACGACGGCAAGTACTACGCGGCGATCTCGGCTCCGAGGGCGGCAGGTGCATCCCAGGAGGACAAGGAGAGCGCGACGTCCCTGCACAAGCGAATCGGCGATGATTCGGCTCACTATGGGAAAGTGGTCGTCACGGAGTTCCATCCACCGCAGCTGATGGAGATCTGCCCGCCA
>Ga0307476_10000452_pt1 | contig 32460 bp, 29 predicted proteins | sample atmos_gasesECM2C_2_FD_203314 | JGI IMG/M metagenome (GOLD analysis project Ga0307476, IMG submission 203314) | Hardwood forest soil microbial communities from Morgan-Monroe State Forest, Indiana, United States - atmos_gasesECM2C_05 | ecosystem: Environmental > Terrestrial > Soil > Temperate...
CAACTCACTGGCGCAGGCCCGCGCCGACGGAGAGCGACTCGATCAGACGCTCGAGCGGACCGACGAGGTCGGGCTCGACGTGAGCTTCCGCACCGACGACGACTCGGTGTTGGCCCAGTCAATGTCACCGCTGCTCAAGTTGGGGGCGCTGGTGGCCTCGATGCCGCAGGCGCGCGTGCGCATCGACGGCTACGCCGACTCACGGGGCTCGGATGCCTGGAACGACGCCCTGTCGTTGCGCCGTGCGCAGAGCGTCGCCGCGGTGCTGGCGGCTGCCGGTGTGCCGAGCGAGCGCCTCGTGCTGGCAGCGCACGGCAAGCACCAGGCAGCGCCCCTTGACGACGACCTCGATACCTACGCCCTCGAGCGGAAAGTGACGGTGCGACTGCAGCTCGATCGAGTGACGCCGGGGTCGCAGGTGGTCCGTCGTGACTAAGGGGCACCTGTGGGAAGTCGGTGCGCCGCGGAACGCTGCCTCCGCGGCACACCTTCGCGCTAGAATTTCCTGGTATCAGCATTTGCGCGGCAGTGTCATGACTCATTCCATCGTTCGACTCGACGGTCCTCTCGACGCCGAGCTCTCCGAGCCGCCCTCCGACCGTCTGCTCGCGGGACATCCGCAGCTCGAGGTGCGCAACTTCTTCGCCGACTCGAGCCAGCAGTTCTTTGCGGGCCGCTGGTCGGCGACCCGCGGCAAATGGCGCGTTCGTTATACGGAGAACGAGCTGTGCGTGCTGACGGCCGGACGCGTCATCATCGAGAGCGACCGCGGGGATCGCCAGAGCTTTGCTGCCGGCGATGCCTTCGTCGTCCCCGCCGGCTTCTCGGGCACCTGGGAAGTCATCGAGGACTGCACGAAGATCTACGGCATCTTCGAGGCGCGTAGCTGAGAGGACATAACCCGCGCCGAGATACATAACCTCCGCCGAGCTTGACGCCGCTCGCAGATCCTCATCGGCTCGCTTCAGTCGCGGCCGGTAAAGATGGGATCGTGCGCGGGTGTGGCGAGCCCATCGGCTCCGGAGGTGTTGTCCGTGGAGACTATAACTATCGTTGCTTCGCGCAGCAGCGCATTCAGTCTGTCGGAGATGGAGCTGCTGGTCGCCAGCGGCGTGGTCCTGGCGCTGCTGGCATGGGTCGTTCTGGCGCGCTTGCGTCACGACCGACACTCGCCCGCCATCCAGGAATAGGTCAACCGCGGCCGGCGCGTTACGCCGCAAACCGCGGATCGTGCGGCGGAGGGGCTGGGTCGCGCGACCAGGCAACGTGCATGGACGCGGAAGGGGAGGCGCGATGAGGTCTTTTCTTGATAGTGAACGATTCAGTTCACTAACGAGGGAAAGCCCCGGCAAACGCGCCCGCCGCCGCCCCGCTCGCGGCGCTAGTGCGTGAGCAGTACCTCGCTCAGCGTGCCGAACATCTGATCGATCTGCGCTCGCTCGACGATGAGCGGTGGGGCGAGCGCGATGATGTCTCCGGTCTGGCGCACCAGCAGTCCTCGCTCGAAGCACTTCACGAAGGTATCGAAGCCGCGCGCGCCCACCTTGCCGGGAAGCGGCGAAAGCTCGACTGCCGCGACGAGCCCATAGTTACGGATGTCGATCACGTTCGGCAGCGGACGCAATGCATGCGCGGCCTCTTCCCAATACTGCGAGAGCGATTTGGCGCGCGTCAGCAACCCCTCGCGTTCGTAGATGCCGAGCGCGGCGAGCGCCGCGGCGCACGAGGTCGGGTGTGCCGAGTACGTGTAGCCGTGGAAGAGCTCGATGCCGTCACCGCCCTGCATGAAGGCCTCGTACACGGAGTCGCGCACCAGCACGGCCCCCATGGGCACGCTGCCGTTGGACAGGCCTTTGGCGCAGGTGATCATGTCGGGGGTCACGCCGAACTCCTGCGCGGCGAAGGGCGAGCCGGTGCGGCCGAACCCCGTGATGACCTCATCGAAGATCAAGAGGAGCCCAAAGCGGTCGCAGATCTCGCGCAGCCGCTTGAGATAGCCGCGCGGGGGCACGAGCACGCCAGCCGATCCGGCGATCGGCTCGACGATCACGGCGGCGATGTTCGAGGCATCGTGCAGCGCGACCAGCCGCTCGAGCTCCCCGGCCAGATTCTCGCCGTGCTCGGGTATTCCGCGCGAGAAGGCGTTCTTCGCCAAATCGTGCGTGTGCGGGAGATGATCGACGCCGGGGAGCAGCACGGGCGACCACACCTTGCGATTGTTGGGGATGCCGCCGACCGAGATGCCGCCGAAGCCGACACCGTGGTAGCCGCGCTCGCGCCCGATCAGCCGTGTGCGTGAGGACTCACCGCGCGCCCGATGATAGGCGAGGGCGATCTTCAACGCCGTATCCACCGACTCGGATCCGGAGTTGGTGAAGAACACGTGTTGGAGACCTTCAGGGGTGATCTTGGTCAGCTCGTTGGCGAGGCGGAACGCGGGCGGATGGCCCATCTGAAATGTCGGTGCGTAGTCGAGCGTCTCGAGCGAGCTGGCCACTGCCTGCACGATCTCGCGCCGCCCGTGACCGGCGTTCACACACCAAAGTCCGGCGGCCGCATCGAGCACCTGACGGCCCTCGGGCGTCCAGTAGTGCATCCCACTGGCCTTCGCGAGCAGTCGGGGCTTGGACTTGAATTGCCGGTTGGCGGTGAACGGCAGCCAGAGGGCTTCGAGTTCAGGGCGGCTCAGCGTGGCAGTTTCGGACATGGCTAAGGTCTCGTTGTGAAGGGGCGAACGGCATTGGACCGAAGGGCTTTGGGGCGCGCCAAATGATAAATAAAGTGGACAATCCAGGCCAGCGCAGCGATATTTGCCGCGCCATTGTCTAAGATCCTAAACACTGCCATGAATATCGATGTCGGGGCCCGCCTGCGCAGCGTGCGGACCAGCTTCAGCCTTTCCCAGCGCGAGCTTGCCCGTCGGGCCGGGGTCACGAATGGCTTGATCTCGCTCATCGAGCAGAACCGCGTAAGTCCCTCGGTCAGCTCGCTGAAGCGCGTGCTCGATGGGGTGCCGATGTCGCTCGCGGAGTTCTTCACGCTCGACCTGAGCGCAGCCCCGCAGGCGTTCTACGCCGCCGACGAGCTGGTCGAGCTCGGAAGTCCCGAAGTGTCGCTGCGGCTCGTGGCCGCACAGCGACCTGGACGGCAGCTCACGCTGCTGCACGAGCGCTATGCACCGGGCGCCGGCACCGGCGATGAGATGCTGGCGCATCGCGGCGAGGAGGGCGGCGTGGTCGCTCGCGGTCGCATCGAGCTCACCGTCGGCGGCGCCAGCCGCGTTCTCGGTCCCGGCGAAGCCTATTATTTCGCGAGCCAGCTGCCGCATCGCTTCCGCAACGTCGGACGCGAAGCCTGTGAGATCATCAGCGCCTGCACTCCCCCGACCTTCTAGAACCAACGACCGCCATGAACGCACAGCCGCAATCGATCTCCTGGCACGACCGCGCCCGCATGCTCGAGCTGCGCACGCAAGCCTTCATAGACGGGCACTATCTCGATGCCGCCTCGGGAGCGACGTTCGATTGCATCAATCCGGCGACGGGCAAGCTGCTCGCGCGCGTCGCCGCCGGCGAGGAGGAGGACATCAACCGCGCCGTCGTTTCCGCGCGCGCCGCCTTCCGCAAGGGGAGCTGGTCCAACCTTGCTCCCGCGAAGCGCAAGAAGATCCTGTTGCGCTTCGCCGAGACGATCCGCGAGCACTCCGAGGAACTCGCACTGCTCGAGACACTCGACGTCGGCAAGCCGATCGCCGACAGCCTGAAGATCGACATTCCAGGCGCGGCGCGCTGCATCCAGTGGTACGCGGAGGCGATCGACAAGGTGTACGACCAGGTCGCTCCGACCGGTCCTGCGGCGCTCGCGCTCATCACACGCGAGCCGCTCGGCGTCGTCGGCGCGATCGTGCCGTGGAATTTTCCGCTGCTGATGGCCGCATGGAAGATCGGCCCGGTGCTCGCCGCCGGCAACTCGATGGTGCTCAAGCCTTCGGAGAAATCCCCCCTCACTGCGTTGAAGGTGGCCGAGCTCGCCATCGAGGCCGGCATTCCGCCGGGCGTGCTCAACGTCGTGCCGGGACTCGGTCCGGCCGCCGGCAAGGCACTGGCGCTGCACATGGACGTCGACTGTGTCGCTTTCACTGGCTCGACCAACACCGGCCGCTCCGTCATGCAGTACGCCGGGCAATCCAACTTGAAGCGCGTCTCGCTCGAGTGCGGCGGCAAATCGCCCAATATCGTGCTGGCCGACTACCCGGATCTCGACAAGGCTGCCACCGCCGCCGCGTACGCGATCTTCTTCAACCAGGGGGAAATGTGTTCGGCGGGGTCCCGCTTGCTGCTGCAGGAGGGCATACAGGAGGCGGTGCTCGAGAAGGTGCAGGCGATCGGCCGCACGATGCAGCCCGGCGATCCGCTCGATCCGCAGACGCGGCTCGGGGCAATCGTCGATGAGATGCAGATGAAGCGCGTGCTCACTTACATCGATTCCGGGCGTAACGACGGTGCGCACGTGCGCTTTGGCGGGCGGCGCGTGCGTGAGGACAGCGGCGGCTACTTCGTTGAGCCGACGGTATTCGATGCGGTGAAGCCGGCGATGACGATCGCTCGCGAGGAGATCTTCGGCCCCGTGCTCTCCGCGATCACGTTCAAGACGGTCGACGAGGCGGTCGAGATCGCCAACGACGTGGTCTACGGACTGGCCGCCGCGGTGTGGACGCGCGATGTCACCACCGCGCATCGCGTGGCGCGCGCGCTGCGCGCCGGGACCGTGTACGTCAACTGTTACGACGCGGACGACCTCACGGTACCTTTCGGCGGCTTCAAGCAATCCGGCATCGGGCGCGACAAGTCGCTGCACGCGCTCGAGAAGTACACCGAGCTCAAGACCACCTGGGTCGATCTGTCGTGAAGCGGATGGGCTCATGCAGGAGCCCGGACCGGTATCGCTGAGCCTCATCGCGAGTGCGCCGCGCGGGTTCGGCGACCTGCTCGCTCGCGAGCTCGCTGCCTGTGGCGCGACTGAGCTTCGCGAGCGATCGAGCGGAGTAGCCTTCCGCGGAAATCTCGAGTGCGCCTACCGCGCCTGCCTCTGGTCGCGCATCGCCAACCGGCTGTTCCTCGAGATCGCCCATTTCGAGGCACGCAATGCCGCGGAGCTCCATGGGGCGGTGCGCGCCGTCGACTGGACGGCGCATCTTGCGCCGGGGGCGACGCTGGCGTGCGATTTCAGTGGTCGCCATCCGGCAATCACCCACAGCCACTTCGGGGCGCTGAAGCTCAAGGATGGGATCGTCGATGCGCTGCGCGAGAGGACCGGCACGCGCCCCGACGTCTCGCGCGAGCGACCGGACGTGCGCGTACATGCACACGCGCGCGGCTCGGATCTCACGCTGGCCATCGATCTTTCGGGCGAGAGCCTGCACCGGCGCGGCTACCGCGCCGGCTCGGCGGAGGCCCCTCTCAAGGAGAACGTCGCCGCCGGCGTGCTTTTGCGCGCCGGGTGGGCCGAGCTCGCCGCGCAGGCCGCCCCGTTTCTCGATCCACTCTGCGGTTCCGGGACTCTCGCGATCGAGGCGGCGCTGATCGCGACCGATCGTGCGCCGGCTCTGCGACGCGACTATTTCGGCTTCCTCAACTGGCGCGGGCACGACGGCACGCTCTGGGCGCGCCTGCTGGAGGAGGCGCGATCGCGCGCTGCGGCGGGGGAGGCGAGAGGAGCCTCGAATATCCACGGAACCGACCGCGATCCGCACGCCGTCCGCACGGCCGCCGAGAATGCCGCTCGCGCCGGAGTCGCTCGCTCTGCGAGCTTCGCGGTCGCACTGCTTCGAGATGCCGCCCCGCAGGCGACGGACCGGGTAGCGGGCCTGCTCTCCACGAATCCGCCGTATGGCGTGCGGCTCGAGGACCGGGAAGGCGCTCGGGCGGTGCATCGCGAACTCGGCGAGGTGCTGCGCGAACGCTTCGCTGGCTGGACCGCTGCGGTCCTCACCGGGGCGCCAGAGCTCGGCAAGGAGCTCGGGCTGCGCGCACACCGCACGCACTCCGTGTGGAACGGAGGCCTCGAGTGCCGGCTGCTGCGCTTCAAGGTTTTGCCCGAGAGCCTGCGCGCTCCGGGCATGCTCGGTCGCGGGGTGGCGCACCTGAAAGAGACCCCGGGTGCGCGCATGTTCGCCAATCGACTGACGAAGAATCTCAAGCGCCTGCGCAGCTGGGCACGCCGCGAGACGGTGAGCTGCTACCGCCTGTACGACGCCGATATGCCGGAGTACGCCTTCGCGATCGACCTGTATAACGCGATCGACCCGCAAGAGGACTGGCTCTACGTGCAGGAATACGCGGCGCCCGCCGAGATCGAGCGCGAGGCGGTGCACAGGCGCCGCGGCGAAGTGCTGGCCGTGCTGCCCGAAGTGACCGGCGTCGGTCCCGAGCGCATCCGCGTGCGCATCCGCCGCCGCACGCGCCGCGGCGAGCAGTACGCGAAGCTGAGCGAGCAGGGGCGGTTCCACACCGTTCTGGAGGGCGGCCTGAGATTCCAGGTCAATTTCGACGATTACCTCGATACCGGGATCTTTCTCGACCACCGCCTGACGCGCGCGCGTTTGCGCGCGGCGGCACGTCAGGCGGATTTTCTGAACCTGTTTGCCTACACCGGCACTGCGACCGTCTACGCCGCGGCGGGCGGCGCAGCTTCCACCACGAGCGTCGATCTCTCGCGTACCTACCTCGACTGGGCCGGGCGCAATCTGGCCGCGAACGGTTTCCGCGACGCTCGCCACACGCTCATCCAGGCTGACTGTCGCGAGTGGCTGAAGGATGCGGCCCGCCAGCCGCAGCGCTTCGGGCTGATCTTCCTCGACCCGCCGACGTTCTCGAACTCCAAGCGCATGGACGGGGTGCTCGATGTGGCACGCGATCACGCGGTGCTCATCGACGACTGTGCGGCGCTCCTCGCTCCCGGCGGGCTGATCGTGTTCTCGACCAACTCACAGCGCTTTCGGCTCGCGAGCGAGATCGGCGAGCGTTACCGGGTGCACGATGTGTCGGCAGCGACCGTGCCGACCGATTTTGCGCGCAATGCGAAGATTCACCGCTGCTTCGAGATCCGCCACGGACCCGCGGCTGACTCGCGAGCTAACGGCTAATACGCGGTGAGCGGCGTCGATGTGGCCGCGGTGACCCCCGCTCCCCCGAGAGCGGCAAACTGGACCGGGATGGAGACATCCTCTCCCGCGACGTTTCTCCACACCGCGAAGTGCAGATGCGGCCCGGTAGTGAAGCCGGTATTGCCGGAGTTGGCGATGTACTCGCCGAGGCTTACGTGCTGACCGATGCGCACCCGGATCGAGTCCCACTGCAGGTGTGCGTAAACGGCGATTGTGCCGTCATCGTGGAGGATCTCGACGATGTTGGCCTGATCGAGCATTGCAGCCATCGCTCCGCCGCGGAACGAATCGTGTTGCACGTTGATGGCAACACCTTCCCGGGCTGCATACACCGGCGTGCCGTCGGGCAGAGCGAAGTCGATCGCGTACTCGGTGTCGGGGGTCACGTGCGTGATCCGCACGGGATACGCTTGAGTCACCGTGTAGGTCGAGCCGACTGCAAACGGCGCCCGGTACGGCCGTGGCGGCTGATGGATTGCGTCCGGCGAGCCGAGCGCTACTTTCCAGGAGAAGCGTAGCGCCGAGTGGCCTCCGTGTCGCCCCTCCCGCACCACCTTGTCGTGCTCACCCGGCTCGAGGCGCACCAGGTACTTCGCTCCGGCCGGCATTCCCTCGAGCTCGGACTGCTCGATCGTGATGCTGATGGTGGCGACGCACAGGCAGTTGCTGTTGGCGACCAACCGCGCGACGTCATCGTGATCGATGCGCGCCACGGTGACTTGCATAGCCCCGGGCTCATGCGCGAGCGGGATCGACGCGCGGGTGGTGCCGTTGGCGGCCTCCGGCCGGTCCGTGAACACCCATTGCCCATTGGCATCCCGCTGGCGGTAGGCGCTCTGCGCGTGCGCACCGGCCGCGGATAGCAGCAGCGCCAGGACGACCGCGTTGATCAGCCAACGGAAAACAGGATGGCCGCGGTGCATGTGGATGCCGGCGGTCAGGAGACTCAAGGCCGGGGAGCGGGCCCGTCGTTTCGCGGCTAGCTGCCGCAGGCCGCCGTCATCGCCCGTTGCGCCTGCACACGCATCGCATCGGCCTCCTCGTCGGAGTAGTAGGAGCGACTGCCATCGGCTTCGATCTTGAAGAGGCGGTTCGAGTCCCTGAGGCGGTTGAAGTTGTTGCGCGCGTTCTTGCACGCGGTCTCGTGCTGGCGGTCTTCGGCCGCCTTGCTCTTTGCATCCTCGGCGTCCTGCCGGGCGCGTTGCGCGTCCTCCGCTTTGAGGAGCTGCTGCTCCTTCGCGAGGCGCGCAGCTTCCGCCGGATTGCCTTCCTCGACCTTCAGCGAAGTCTTCGGCGAGGTCTTGCTGCTACCGCGATCGGAGTAGGTCACGTGGCCGTCGGCATCGACGGACTTGTAGACTTCCTGGGCCGTTCCCGGCGGCGCGGATACGAAGAGCATCAGCAGCACGAGGGCGGCGCCCCGCCGGGTAGACTTCAAGTTGAGGTGTTGCTGCGGCATCCGATCCTCCGCCATCCCATCCAAGGATAGTTTCGTGCGCGACTTTCCCAGATGACCCCCGTCACAGAAGTGAACCCTGTCACATAAGTGAAGCCCGGTCGATGCCTTTACACCCGCGAGCCCCACCCCCGAGAATGGGCTCATGTCTGAGCGAGCGCGCGCACCTGTCGTGGCGATCGTCGGCGCCACGGGTGCCGTCGGCGTCGAGCTGATCCGTTGCCTCGAGCAGCGCGAGTTTCCACTCGCGGAGCTGCGGCTGTTTGCCTCGGCACGGTCGGCCGGCAAGAATCTCAAGTTTCGCGGCCAACCGCTCCCGGTTCGGGAGTTGAGCGACGACAGTTTTCGGGGTGTCGACGTCGCGCTCTTCTCGGCCGGCGGCGTGATCTCCAGGCGCTTCGCACCGATCGCGGTGCGCGCCGGCACCACGGTGATCGACAACTCCTCGGCTTTTCGCATGGATGCGGCGGTTCCGCTGGTGGTGCCCGAGATCAATGCGCACGCCATCCGCACGCACCGCGGCATCATCGCCAATCCCAACTGCTCGGCGATCATCTCCATCACGCCGCTGTGGCCGATTCACTGCAGCAACCGCATCGAGCGGCTGATTATCGCCACCTACCAGGCTGCCTCCGGCGCGGGCGCAGCCGCGATGCAGGAGCTGCGCGAGTCGACGCGCGCGTATCTCGAAGGTCGCGCCTACGAGAACAAGGTGCTGCCGCACCCCTATGCCTTCAATCTTTTCAGTCACAACACGCGCATCGATCCCATGACCGGCTACAACGAGGAAGAGACCAAGGTCAGGGAGGAGACACGCAAGATCTTCGGCGACACGCAGATCCGCGTGGCGGCGACCTGCATCCGCGTCCCGGTGCTGCGCGCGCACGCGGTGGCGATCACGTTCGAATGCGAGCGGCCGATCAGCCCTGCCGAGGTGCGCGAGACGCTGCGCACGGCTCCGGGCGTGAAGCTCGTGGACGATGCCGAGCGTAACTACTTCCCGATGCCGATCGATGCCTCCGGGCAGGATGCGATTCTCGTCGGCCGTATTCGCCAGGATGTGAGCGACCCGAGCGGGCGCTCGATCTCGTTGTTCGCCGCCGGGGATCAGCTCCTGAAGGGCGCCGCGCTCAACGCCGTGCAGATCGCCGAGCTCCTCTGAGGAACGGAATCAGCGCCGGCACTTCGGCGCTGTAGCGCTCATATTGCCCCGGGAAGGTCTCGCGCATGAAACGCTCCTCGGTACGGAGCTTACGCAGGAACGAGGCGACGATGAGCGCCATGCCGACGAAGGCCCGCACGATCCCGATCGTGACTGCCGTACCGAGCAGCGCGACGATCAACCCGCTGTAGATCGGATGTCGCACGTACGCGTAGGGCCCTGAGCGAATCAGTTCGTGTCCCTCCTTGACCGTGACCGAGCCGCTCCAGTTACGCCCGAGCACGACGCGCGCCCACACCGCGAAAGCGAGACCCGCGCAGAGCAGTGCCAGGCCGATCCAGTAGGCCGTCGGCGAGCGCGGCCAAAGGCGCTCGACCAGCCAGCCCCCTGGCCTGCGGGGCCACGCAATCAAGAGGCAGCCGGTGACTCCGAGCAGCACGTAGACATAGCGCGAGGCAAGCGGCTCGCGGCGCACGGTCGTCTTCGCGCGCAGTGCGCAGACGAACCAGTAGATCGCCCAGGCGAACCACAGCCCGACGATGATGTGCCGGCCAAGATATGCATCGTGCAGGTGAACTGACTCCGCGGCAGGCGCGCGAACGTCGCGCTGCGCCTAAAGCAGATCGCGGATGCGATAGTAGAGCATCGCCAGCACGAGTGCGGGCCGGCGCAGTGCCGCCCCGCCCGGAAAGTTGGCGTGCGGAATACGGGCGAACACATCGAAGCGGCCGGCGGTGCCGCTGACGGCCTCTGCCACGAGCTTGCCGGCCATACCGGTGAGGGCGAGCCCATGTCCGGAGAAGCCCTGCAGGAAATAGACGTTGGGTGCCAGACGGCCAAAGTGCGGCGCGCGGTTGAGCGTGATGTCCACATTGCCGCCCCAGGCATACTCGATCCGCACGTCTGCGAGCTGCGGGAACACACGCACCATGCGCGCGCGGGTCGCGGCGGGCGCATCGAAGGAGCGCAGTCCGGAGTAGTTCACACGCCCGCCGAACAGCAGCCGGTGATCGGCCGAGCGGCGAAAATAGTCGAGCACCCAGTTCATGTCGCAGGCCGCGACGTTCTGCGCGATCAGACGCCGGATGCGATCCTCGCCCAGGGGCTCGGTGGCGACGATGTACGTCGCCACCGCCATGATCTTGGAGGCGAGGGCGCGGACGGTCTCGCTGAGGTAGACGTTTCCGCACAGCACCAGGAAGCGCGCGCGCACTTCGCCCGCACTCGTCCGCACGCGCACCTGCGCGCCGCCGGGCGTGAAGTCCCGGGCGCGCGTTCCCTCGAAGATGCGCACGCCGAGCGACTCGGCTCCCGCGGCGAGCCCGAGCGTGTAGTTGAGCGGGTGCAGGTGGCCACTGTTGCTGTCATACAGCGCGCCGAGATAGCGGTCGCTCGCGAGAATGCCGCGCAGCTCCTCGCGCGGCATGTAGCGCACACTCTCGTAACCATAACGGTCGCGGAGATCGGCGATCTCTTCGTGCAGCTCACCGACGTGCCGCGCCTTCACGGCGGTCAGCAGCCAGCCGCTCTCGAAGTCGCAGTCGATGGCAAAACGCGTGATCAGTCCGCGGACCAGCGTGAGCGCCTCGGTCGACACGTCCCACAGTGCTCGGGCCGGCTCCGCTCCAACCAGCCGCTCGAGCTTCGCTTGCCCCAGGGCGAGACCGTAGATCACCTGCCCGCCGTTGCGTCCCGAGGCGCCCCAGGCGACGCGATGCTCCTCGAGCAGGACGACGGAGAAGCCCTTCTCGGCCAGGTGCAGCGCCGTCGAGAGACCGGCGATGCCGGCGCCCACCACGCAGACGTCGCAATCGACCGTGCCCTCGAGCGCCGGCCGCACCGGGGCGCTGTGTGCGCTCGCTGCGTAGTATGAGTTGACGTGCGCAAGGCCGCCCATGGCTGGCGGACTCCTGGTGTTTAGGATTTTCGCAACGCACGGACGCGCGCGAGGTGCGCAGAATACCGGCGTCGAAGGTCCATCGGCAAATACGAGAGGGTCGCCTGGCAGGGTCTAACCCCCATTCGGCGGCCTCTAGCGCACTTATCTGGCGGACGCAAGCCGAGGCTTCCGCGCGGCAGCTGTGGTCTAATAGGCCATACAGTTCGGAGACCTGTCGGGAGCGGTTCGTTTAAGATATTAAACGTTCTGGCCCGGCGCTGGCCCCATGGCACCCGCCCGCCCGCTCATTGGAATCCCTGCGGATCGCCGCATGCTCGGCGACCACGCGTTCCACATGGCCGGCGAGAAATACGCTCAGGCCGTGATCGAAGCCGCCGGCGCTGCGCCGCTTCTCATCCCGGCACTCGCCGAGGAGCTGCGATTCGAAGAATTGCTCGACCGGCTCGACGGACTGCTCTTCACGGGCAGCGTGTCGAATGTCGAGCCGCACCATTACCACGGGCCGCCGAGCGCTCCTGGAACGCTCCACGACCCGGCACGGGATGCTACGACGCTGCCGCTGATCCGCAAGGCGGTGGAAGTGGGGGTACCCGTGTTCGGGATCTGTCGCGGTTTTCAGGAGATGAACGTTGCCTTCGGTGGAACACTCCATCAGCGCGTCCATGAGGTGCCAGGTCATCTCGACCATCGTGACGATGAGAGTCAGCCGCTCGAGGTGCAGTACGGTCCGGCGCACGAAGTGGCACTCGAGCCCGGAGGGCTGCTGCGCAGGATCACCGGCGAGGAGCGCGTGCGCGTGAATTCCCTCCACAGCCAGGGGATCGAGCGCCTCGGCAGCGCGCTCTCGGTGGAGGCGCGCGCGCCCGACGGATTGATCGAGGCGTTTCGCGTGACCCGGGCGTCAGGCTTTGCGCTTGCCGTGCAGTGGCATCCGGAGTGGCAGGTGATGTCGAATCCGTTCTCGCGCGCCTTGTTTGCCGCCTTTGGTACGGCGGCCGCCGAGCGAGCGAAAGCAAAGTGAGGGGGCTCCCATGGTGAGTGAGATCCGGCAGTTCTTCCGCGATCACGGCATCCAGGAAGTGGAAGCCATCATCCCCGATATGGCCGGCATCGCCCGCGGCAAGATCATGCCCGCGGAGAAGTTCGCCGAGGATGGCGGCATGCGGCTGCCCGAGAGCGTATTCCTGCAGACGGTCACCGGCGACTACCCGCCGGAGACGGGCGACGCCATGAGCCCGGCGGAGATCGACATCATTCTCAAGGCGGATCCCAAAACCGTACGGCGTGTGCCATGGGCGGCTGAGCCCACTGCACAAGTAATCCACGACTGCTTCTATTCCGACGGCCGTCGCGTCTCGATGGCGCCCCGGCACGTGTTGCGCAACGTCATCGAGCTCTACGCGCAGCGCGGCTGGGAGGCGGTGGTGGCGCCGGAGCTCGAGTTCTACCTCGTCGAGCAGAACAAGGACGCCGACTATCCGCTCAAGCCGCCGGTGGGACGTTCGGGGCGCGCCGAGCCCGGACGGCAGTCCTACAGCATCGCCGCGGTCAACGAGTTCGATCCGCTCTTCGACGATATCTACCAGTTCTGCGAGGACCAGGACATCGAGATCGACACGCTGATTCACGAGGATGGCCCGGCGCAGATGGAGATCAATCTGATCCACGGGCCGCCGCTCGATCTCGCCGACCAGGCGTTTCTCTTCAAGCGCACCGCGCGCGAGGCAGCGCTGCGCCACAAGATGTACACCACCTTCATGGCCAAGCCGCACGCGAAGGAGCCGGGCAGCGCCATGCACATCCACCAGAGCGTGGTGGACGTGAAGACGCGCAAGAACATCTTCAGTAACGCCGACGGCACACCCTCGCAGCTGTTCTTCGCGCACATCGGCGGACTGCAGAAGTACCTGCCGGCGGCGATGGCGCTTTTTTGCGCCAACGTCAACTCCTACCGTCGGCTGACCCGCTACCTCTCTGCGCCGATCAACGTTCATTGGGGCTACGACAACCGCACGGCGGGACTGCGCGTGCCGATGTCCGATGCCGAGGCACGGCGGGTCGAGAATCGCGTCGGCGGCGCCGATGCCAACCCCTATATCGCCATCGCGGCATCGCTCGCCTGCGGCTACCTCGGGATGATCGAGGGGGCGCAACCTTCCGATCCGATCGTCGGCAGCGCACATGACCTGCCCTTCGGCCTGCCGCGCTCGCTCGATGAGGCACTGCGCGAGCTGCGCGGCTGCGAGCCGCTCGTGAAGTTGCTCGGCGAGCCGTTCGTCGAGGCATTCACCATCGTCAAGGAAGCCGAGTACGAGGTGTTCCTGCAGGTGATCAGCTCCTGGGAGCGCGAGCACCTGCTGCTGAACGTCTAGGCGCGCGGCACGCGTGTACTGGACAACTGCGTGAACCGCGCGCCACTCGTCGTCGCGATGCCGCTGGCGATCCTGGCGCTGCTGCAGGCGTGTGCGCGGCCCGAAGCGCATCGCGCTGGCAGCGATACAGTCGAAGAAAAGGTGCTGAACGTCTACAACTGGTCCGACTACATCCAGCCCGCCGTGATCACCGATTTCGAGAAGGAATACGGCATCCACGTCAATTACGACGTCTTCGACTCGAACGAGATCCTCGAGACCAAGCTGCTCACCGGGCACACCAACTACGACATCGTAGTGCCGTCCGCGGCATTTCTGGAGCGGCAGGTGCAGGCCGATGTCTATCAGAAGCTCAACAAGGCCTGGTTGCCGAATCTGAAGAATGTCGATCCGGACGTCGAGCGCCATTTATCGAAGTACGACGGGGGAGTACAGTACAGCGTCGATTACATGTGGATCACCTCGGGCGTCGGCTACAACACGAGCGAGATCCGCGCGCGTATGGGGGATGCTCCGCTCGACAGCTGGCGCATGGTGTTCGATCCGCGCATTGTCGCCAGATTCGCCGACTGCGGCGTGTCGATGCTGGACGCCGCCTCAGAAGTCGTCGGGACGGTGCTGCTCTATATCGGCCGCAACCCCAACAGCGATTCCCAGGAGGACCTCAAGGCCGCGGAGAAGGTGCTGCACGCCATGCGTCCCTACGTGCGTTACGTGGACTCCTCGCGTTACATCGACATGCTCGCCAACGGCGACATCTGCCTGGCGCTCGGCTGGTCGGGCGACGTGAAGCAGGCGCACGATCGGGCCAAGGAAGCCGGGAAGGGCGTTGATCTGGCGTATAGCATCCCCAAAGAGGGAGCGATCGCCAATTACGACGTACTGGCGATTCCGGCCGATGCCCCGCACGTGCGCAACGCCTACCTGTTCATCAACTATCTGCTGCGTCCCGACATCGCGGCGAGGTCTTCCAATCTGATCAAGTACGCCAACGCCGTCCTGCCGGATATCCAGCCCCTCGACCCCGCGGTGCGCAACGATCCCGGTGTCTACCCGCCCGCCGACGTGCGGGCACGGCTGGTCCCCGAGCGGGCCCGGCCCGCGTCCTATCAGCGTCTCCTCACGCGCATGTGGACGCGATTCAAGACCGGCAGTTAATTTGAGCCGCTGCAAATCCTTATCAGGCTTCACCAACAACGCATGAACGCTCTTCCTCAGTCGAACGCCACCGGGACGGCCGCCGCCGGGACGGATTCGGCCTACGTGCGCATCACGAACCTCACCAAGAGATTCGGCGACTTCGTCGCGGTCGATAACGTCTCACTCGACATCCGCCGCGGCGAGATCTTCTGTCTGCTCGGCGGCTCGGGCTCGGGCAAGACCACGCTGCTGCGCATGCTGGCGGGCTTCGAGTCCCCGAGCGCCGGCTCGATCCTCATCGACGGCTTCGACATGAGCGCGATTCCGCCGTACGAGCGGCCGGTCAACATGATGTTCCAGTCGTACGCGCTGTTCCCGCACATGAGCGTCGAGAAGAATGTCGCCTTCGGGCTCGAGCAGGAGGGACTCTCGCGCGATGCGATCCGTCGCCAGGTCGGTGAGATCCTCGACATCGTCAAGATGGGCGCATACGGGGCCCGCAAGCCCCATCAGCTCTCCGGCGGACAGCGGCAGCGCGTGGCGCTGGCGCGCGCCCTGGTGAAGCGCCCCAAGCTGCTGCTGCTCGATGAGCCGCTCGCCGCGCTCGACAAGAAGCTGCGCGAGCATACGCAGTTCGAGCTGCTCAACATCCAGCAACGGCTCGGCGTTACCTTCGTCGTGGTGACCCACGATCAGGAGGAGGCCATGACGCTCGGCCAGCGCCTCGGAGTGATGAACCACGGCCGCATCGCGCAGGTGGGCACGCCTTCGGATATCTACGAGTCACCTGCGACGCGCTTCGTGGCCGACTTCATCGGCTCGGTGAACATGTTCGAGGGCAAGGTGAGCGATGAGGGCACGGACTTCGTGCGCATCACCTGCGGCGAGCTCGGCTGCGAGGTGCGCGCCGAGCGCACCGTGACCTGCGCGCGCGGCGCGACGGTATGGACGGCGATCCGACCCGAGAAGATCACCATCGGCCGCCAGCCTCCCGCAACCGATCCGGCAGGCACGGAGGAGAATGCGGTGCCCGGCACGGTGCGTGAGATCGCCTACATGGGGGACATGTCGATCTACCTGGTGCAGATCGAGTCGGGGAAGCTCCTGCGCGTCACGCTGCCCAACACCACGCGCGGTGCCGACCGGCCGCTCAGCCGGGAAGAGCGTGTGTGGCTTTCCTGGCACGGCTCGAGCCCGGTAGTGCTCACCGAGTAGGCAAGGGTGGCGCAGCTGAGTCGGGCCGCCGGACGGCGGCTGGTCGCGGGCGTGCCCACCTTGTGGCTGCTGGTGCTGTTCCTCGTTCCGTTCCTCATCGTTTTCCGCATCTCCTTCTCCGAGGTGCGCCTCGCGATCCCGCCGTACACGCCGCTGATCTCGTTCCATCACGGCACAGCGGCGCTCGAGGTGCACGCATCCGCGTACTCGTTCCTGTTCACCGACCCGCTGTACGTGAGCTCCTATCTCTATTCGCTCAAGGTTGCCGCCGTCTCGACGCTGTGCTGCCTCGCGCTCGGCTACCCGATGGCTTATGCCATCGCGCGCTCGGCTGCCGCGACGCGCGCGGTGCTGCTGATGCTCATCGTGCTGCCGTTCTGGACGTCGTTTCTGCTGCGGGTCTACGCCTGGATCGGACTGCTGAAGAATAACGGCGTCATCAACAATGTTCTGCTGTACCTCGGCGTGATTCACCATCCGCTCGCGCTGCTGCAGACCGATTTCGCGGTCTACATCGGCATCGTCTACTCCTATCTGCCGTTCATGATCCTGCCGCTGTACGCCAATCTCGAGAAGCATGATCCGGCGCTGCTCGAGGCCGCGGCCGACCTCGGCGCGCGCCCCTGGCGGGCTTTCCTCTCGATCACGGTGCCGCAATCGCTTCCCGGCATCGTCGCGGGGTCGCTGCTGGTATTCATCCCGGCGGTGGGCGAGTACGTCATCCCGACGCTCCTCGGACGTACCGATCAGATCATGATCGGCCGGGTGCTGTCGGATGAGTTCTTCGAGAACCGCGACTGGCCGGTGGCGAGCGCGGTGGCCATCCTGATACTCCTGCTGCTCGTCGTGCCGATCATGCTGTTCCAGCGAGTGCAGCGGCGCGAGCTCGAGGGCGCCAAATGAAGACGCGCGGCCTGCTCGCACGGTGCATGCTGGTCCTGGGACTCGTGTTCCTCTACGTCCCGATCCTCTCGATGATCATTTTTTCGTTCAACAACTCGCGCCTCGTGACCGTGTGGGACGCGGCGCACTCTCCGACGCTCAAGTGGTACGTGAACCTGCTGCACAACGGACAGATCCTGCGCGCCGCGTGGCTCTCGATCCGCATCGCGCTGACCTCTGCGAGCTGTGCCGTCGTGCTCGGTACGCTCGCCGGCATCTCGCTGGCGCGCTTCGGTGCCTTTCGCGGGCGGCTGCTGCTCGCCGGCATGACGACCGCTCCGATCGTCATGCCGGAAGTGATCACGGGCTTGTCGCTGCTGCTGCTGTTCGTCGCGCTGGAGCAGCTCATCGGCTGGCCGCGAGGAACCGGCGCCGTCACCATCACCCTGGCGCACATCACTTTCTGCATGGCGTACGTCACCATCGTGGTGCAGTCGCGCCTCGCCGGTTTCGACGAGTCGCTGGAAGAGGCCGCCATGGACCTCGGCGCACGGCCCTTGCGGGTGTTTTTTCGCATCACGCTGCCGCTCATCCTGCCGGCCATCGCCTCGGGCTGGCTGCTGGCGTTCACGCTCTCGTGGGACGACCTGGTGATCACGCAGTTCGTGGCCGGCCCCGGTTCGAGTACGTTGCCGATGGTAATCTTCTCCAAGGTGCGCTTCGGCGTGACGCCCGATGTGAACGCACTGGCGACCATCATGGTGCTGATCGTGGCGAGCGGCATCGCCGTCTCGACAGTCTGGATGCGCTATCGTGAACAGCGCCGTCTCCGCGATCTGCAGCTCGCGGCTGCGGCCAACCTGTGAGGCACCGCCTATGGCACTCGTGCTGGGAATCGACGTCGGGGGCTCTTCGGTAAAAGCGGGACTCGTGGACGTTGAGGCCGGCCGGGTGAGTGGTGAGCTCATCTCGGCCGCGACGCCCCGGCCCTCGCCGCCGCAGGCGCTGATGCCGGTGATCGCCGGGCTGGCCGCGCGGCTGCCGGGTCCGAGCGGCATGGTGGGCATCGCCTTCCCGAGTGTCATCAAGCACGGCATCGTTCGCACCGCTGCCAACATCGATCCCTCCTGGATCGGTACCGACGGTGCGGCGCTCGCCGCGCGCACGCTCGGCCGGCCGGCGATGCTGCTCAACGACGCCGACGCCGCCGGCGTGGCCGAGATGCGCTGGGGCGCAGGGCGGGGCACGAGCGGGATCGTCATCATGGTGACGCTCGGTACCGGCATCGGCACCGCCATCTTTTGCGACGGGCTGCTCTTTCCCAACACCGAGCTCGGACACCTCGAGCTGCGCGGCATGGACGCCGAGAAGTGGGCCTCTGCCCAGGTACGGACCGCCGAGGGGCTGGACTTCCCGGCCTGGAGCGCGCGCGTCAACGACTACCTGCAGCGGCTGCACGATCTGTTCTGGCCGGACGTGTTCATCCTCGGCGGGGCGGTCAGTGAGCGCTTCGACGAGTTTGCACCCCTCCTGCACTCGCCGGCGGTATTGCGTCCTGCGCACTTCGCCGGCCAAGCGGGCGTGGTCGGAGCGGCGCTGGCGGCCGCAGAAGCTGTCGCCTGAGAGATTCCACCTGAGAAACTGAGGAACCTGCAGCGGTGGCGAGCAAGCTCCCCGAAGTCGGCACGACGATCTTCACGATCATGTCGCGCCGCGCCAGCGAGCTCGACGCGCTCAACCTCGGCCAGGGCTTCCCGGACTACGACATCGATCCGCGCCTCACCGAGCTGGTGAGGGCGGCAATGGCCGCCGGCCACAACCAGTACGCGCCCATGGAGGGTCTGCCGCTGCTGCGCGAGCGGATCGCGGCGAAGCTGCACGCTTCCTATGGACTGAGTGTCGATCCCTCGAGCGAGGTCACCGTTACGCTCGGGGCGACCGAGGCGCTCTACTCAGCGATCCAGGCGCTGCTCGCAGCGGGCGAGGAGGCAATCGCCTTCGACCCGGCGTACGACTCCTACGAGCCGGCCGTGCGCCTCGCTGGCGGGCGCTGCGTGCGCGTGCCGCTGATGCAGCCCGGATTTCGCTACGACTGGGACCGGGTGCGCCAGTCGGTGAGCTCGCGGACTCGGCTGGTGCTGTTCAATAGTCCGCTCAACCCAGCCTGCACGATCGCCAGCGCGGCCGATCTCGATGCGCTCGCCGCGCTGGCCGACGAGCACGATCTCGTGGTGATCTCCGACGAGGTCTACGAGCACGTGGTGTTCGACGGCGCGCGACACCATTCCGTATTGACTCACCCGGGTCTGCGCTCACGCAGCGTCGCGGTCTTTTCCTTCGGCAAGACGCTGCACGCCACCGGCCTGCGTGTCGGCTACTGCATCGCGCCGGCACCGCTCACGCAGGAGTTGCGCAAGGTTCACCAGTTCAACACCTTCAGCATCTCGCACCCGCTGCAGCATGCGATTGCGGCCTACCTCGAGGAGCGTCCCGATTGCGGCAGCGGCCTCACCGATTTCTTCCAGGCCAAGCGCGACCGGCTGCGTCGCGCGCTCAATACTTCAGCTTTTCGTTTGCCGGCGGCGCAAGGAACTTATTTTCAACTTCTCGACTTTAGCGCCCTCGCGCCCCCGGATGATCTCGCTTTCGCTGAGGCGCTGCTGACGGGCGCGCGCGTCGCCACGATTCCGCTGTCGCCATTCTACGCGGTACGCGAACCGCTGCCGTTCGTGCGGCTGTGCATCGCCAAGCGCGACAGTACTCTCGATGAGGCCGCGGCGCGGATGAACGGCTTCGCCGCGCGGGCGGCTGCGGGCTGATGAGTACGCTGCGCGTCGTGCTCGTTCAGCAGCCGCTCGTCTGGCACGACCCCGCGGCCAACCGCGCGCGGTTCGAGGCACTGCTGACCCCGCTCGCCGGCCGTGCCGATCTCGTCGTGTTGCCCGAGACCTTCACCACCGGTTTCAGCATGGAGGTCGAGCGCATCGCTGAAGCTGCGCAGGGAGAGACCTGCGAGTGGCTGACGCAGCTCGCGGCGCGGCTCGACTCTGCGGTGACCGGCAGCGTTGTCACGCTCGAAGGCGGCCGCTACTACAACCGCCTGCTGTGGGCCGCGCCGGGGGCCGGCCTGCGCCATTACGACAAGCGGCACCTGTTTCGCATGGGGCGCGAGCACCTGCACTTCACTCCCGGGCGGGCGGCCTGGAGCGTCGTCTGGCGCGGCTTTCGTATCTGTCCACTCGTGTGTTACGACCTGCGGTTCCCGGTGTTCAGCCGGCGCCGCGCCGAGCTCGATTACGATGTTCTGCTGTACGTGGCGAACTGGCCGGCCGCGCGTGCCGAGGCCTGGCGTGCGCTGTTGCGGGCGCGCGCCATCGAGAATCAGGCCTACGTCATCGGTGTCAATCGCGTCGGCGCAGACGGCCGCGGCGTGCCGTACGCCGGCGACAGCGCGGCAATCGATTTTCTCGGCAAGGCGCTCGCAGAGGCCGGTAGTACGCCGGCGCTCGTCAGCGCGGAGCTCGTCGCCGCGCCGCTGGCGGCGTTCCGCGCGAGTTTCCCCGCCCATCTCGATGCTGATCGCTTCACCCTCGAGTCCTGACGGGTCGCGTCCGCCGTGAAGAAGCCCACACGAGTCAATCACCCCCGCCCGGTGGAGCTGCCCACGGACAATCATCCGCTGGTGGCGCCGATCTATCAGAGTGTCAAGTTCGAGTTCGACACGGCGGAGGACACCGAGGCTTACCTGCGCGGCGAGCGGCCCGGGTTCTACTACTCGCGCGCCTCGAACCCGACGACGCGCGCGCTCGAGCAACTGCTCGCGGAGCTGCAGGAGCGCGATGACTGCCTGGTGACCGCCACCGGCATGGGCGCGATCGCTCAGGCGTTGCTGTCGCTCACCAAAGGCGGTGACCACATCATCGGTTTCTTCGAGAGTTACAGCCCGAGCCGCCACTTCATCAGGCGCATTCTTGGCCGATTCGGCGTCGAGCATACGCTGCTGTCGATCGAGGACATGGTGGGGCTCGAGCGTACGCTGGCCGCGCGTCCTACGCGCCTCGTCTACTTCGAGAGCCCGACCAATCCGGTCACGAAGATCGCCGATCTTGCCGTGCTCACGCGCCTGGCGCACGCGGCGGGGGCGCTCACCGTGCTCGATAACACGTTCGCCGGCTTTCATCAGCACGCCCGCTACGACGTCGACGTATTCGTCCACAGCCTGACCAAGTACGCCTCGGGAGCGGGTGATGTGATGGGCGGAGCCGTCATCGCCCGCTCGGAGCTGATCCAGGCCATGCGCGGCGACTTCGGCGTGCTGGGCGGCGCGCTCGATCCGCACGCCGCCTTTCTGATACTGCGTGGGCTCAAGACATATTTCATCCGCTATCGCAGCCAATGCGAGAGCGCGCTGCACATAGCCCGGCGGCTCGCTGACCATCCGGCAGTAGCGCGCGTGCACTATCCGGGGCTGCCGAGCCATCCGCAGCACGCTCTCGCGGCGCAGCAAATGGAGGACTTCGGCACCATCGTCAGCTGCGACCTGCGCGGCGGGGCAGCCGCGGCCCGACGCTTCGCGGATACGCTCGAACTGTTCGCGATCGCGGCGAGCCTCGGATCGAGCGAATCGCTGGTTGTAACGCCACCGCTGATGGGTCACCGTGATTTGAACGCAGAGCAGCGACGCATCGCGGCGCTCACCGAGGGCACCATCCGCCTCTCGATCGGTCTCGAGGACGCCGAAGATCTGCTCGCGGATCTCATGCGCGCGCTGGCCGTCGCGGCTTCCTGAGGAGCGCGCGCCGAGCCAATGCCCAAGTCATAGCTGCAGCCGGCGAAAAACGAAGAGCGCGCGTGTAGGAGTGGACACGTAGGCGCGCAGGCACGCTTGAATCAGACGAACCCCACTTGCGCTACACACGTGCGGAGCGTATTTCCTCATTTGCATGCAAAAGCCTCGGCACAACGGTGGAACCGTCGTGTGCTCAAGAAAGTCTCAGGACACTAACCGGCTGCAGCAATCACAGGAAGTAACCTAATGAACATCGAGCCTCCCGGAATTCCTTACAACTTTTCCGATCTCGAGCCGGCGTTGTCGCGCGATACCCTGGTGTTTCACTCCCTGCGTCATCAGCGCGTGTACCTCGATCGCATGCTCGCCATGGTGCGAGGCACGGCCTTCGAGGCGATGGCTCTCGAAGAGCTGATTCGCGTCACCGAGCGCACGCCGACGCAGCATGCGATCTATCGCTGCGCGGCCGAGGTGTGGAATCACAATGTCTTCTGGCACTCGATGCGACCGCGAGGCGGCGGCGCCGCGACCGGCCTGGTCGGAGAGCGTCTGCGCGATCACTACGGCTCGCACGAGGGGTTCGCGCGACGATTCAAGGACGCGGCCGGCGCTCACTTCGGCAGCGGCTGGGTTTGGCTCGTCTGGCGTCACAACGCCCCCGAGATCGTCACCACGCGCAATGCCGGTACGCCGCTGGTGCGCGGCGACACCGTGCTGCTGGCCCTTGATCTTTGGGAGCACGCCTACTACCTCGACTACCAGAACCGCAGAGGCGCTTACGTGAGTGCCTTTCTGGATGAGCTGGTCAACTGGGACTTCGCCAACAGCAGGCTTGCCGAGGCGCTGGCCACTGCCGAGACCCGGGCGGCGGCGACCCGCCCGCTGGTGCTCCCCGAAGTGGACCGCCCGAGCCCGGTGGTCACGATGCAGTGAGGCGAAACGGATGGAGTGAGGCGAGAGTGCGGCGGCGTTCTTCTGCGGTGATCGCTCTGCTGAGCCTGCTCGGCGCGTCTGCCTTCGTCCGTGCCGCCGCGCCCGATGTGCCGGCCGCGCAGCCGGCTGAGTGGCGCTCGTACGACATGCTGGTGCGCCTGCAGAATCTGCCGCACACCTATTCCTGTGATGACCTGTGGTACAAGCTTCGTGACGTGCTGTTGAAGCTCGGGGCGCGGGCCTATATGACCCTCACCCCGTACCACTGCGGGATTACCGGCGGCGGTCCGGCTACCTCACCGAGCCTGGAGCTCAAGTTTCAGCTGCCAATGGTGCTCACCGGCACGGCGACGCGCTACGCGCAGATGTCCGTGATAGATGAGGCCGTGCGCTTGGCGCCAGGATCTCCGCCGTCGCTCACCGACAAGGACTGTCAGTTAGTACGTCAGTTGCAGGGAACGCTGTTCGTTGCGCTGCCGCTGCACGTCACCGCCGCGGAGTTCAAATGCACGGGAGCTCAACCCTCGTTCGCGCTCAATCTGCAGACGCCGATAGCCGCAGGTCGCGAGGCGGCGGCACAACCCCCCTCGCGCCGCTGACGGTACGCCGTCGAGGCTCCCTCACAGGCTGCTGGCGACGCGCACGCGGTGCGGATGGTAAGGCAGCACCTCGAGCACCTCGCCCTCCGTCAACCGTTGCTGCACGCCGCGCCAGTAGGCGGCGGTGAGAATTTCCGCGTGCATGCGCAGCAGCGCCGCCCGCTGCTCATCGTTGAATGCGAGGAAATTGATGAAGGTCTCGGGGAACACGTCGTTGTCGGCAACGTAGAACCACGCCTCGCCGCGCATCTCATCCTCGTCGTTCGCGGGGGTGGGGACGTCACGGAAATTGCAGTCGGTGACTGCGCAGAGCTCGTCGTAATCGTAGAAGATCACCCGGCCGTGGCGCGTGACGCCGAAGTTCTTCAGCAGCAGATCGCCCGGGAAGATGTTGGTGCAGGCAAGATCGCGGATGCACTGCCCGTAATCGAGCACCACCCGCTCGGCATCCGCTGCCGGCGCGCCACGCAGATACAGGTTGAGCGGCATCATGCGCCGCTCGATGTACATGTGGTCGAATACCAGGTCGTCGCCATCCTCGTAGACCGACCCCCCGGCTTCGTGCCGCAGCTCCTCGAGCAGTGAGGCTTCGAAGCGCGCACGCGGAAAACGCAGGCGGCGAAACTCCTGCGCGTCCACCAGCCGACCGGCACGGTCGTGCACGAACACCATGCGGTACTTGGCGATCACCTCTTCGCGCAGCACGGTCTTCGGCGGCGGAAAGCGATCGCGGATCACCTTGAACACCACGTCGAAGGACGGCAGCGTGAAGCACACCATCACCAGCCCGCGCTCGCCCGCGGCATGCACGAATTCATCGCGGGTGTGCGCGAGGTTGCGCATCAGCTCGCGGTAGCGCTCAGTCTTGCCCTGCCGCGCGCGACCCAGCACCGTGAAAAGCTCGCTCACCGGCTTGAGTGGCAGGACGGATTTGAGAAAGACCACGGCTTCGGCGACACGCTCGAGGTCGACGTGATAGTAGGAGCGCGTGAAGCTGAAGACGATGCTGACGTCCGCCTCGGCGAGCATAACGGCATCCACCAGCAGTCCTCCATCGCCGTTCTTGAGCGCAATCACCAGCGGCACCAGGAATCCGCGTCCAGCCAGCCGGCCGACCACGTAGGCGCGTGATAGTTGGTAGAAGACCGGACGGATGACCTCGACTCGCTCGACCTGGCGCCGCTCGCCGCGCGCGCGCAGATGGACGCGCACCTCGCTGGCGACGTGCGCGATGCTCTTGTCGAGATCGCGCCAGGGCGAGCGGAAGCGCAGATCGCCGAGCAGATCCTCGAACAGCAGCGCCAGCGATCCGTGGTTGACGTAGGTATTGGTATCGACCGCGGAGTCGATGTTGGCGAGAGGATCGAGGTCAGTGGCGACGAACTCGATGTCCGGCGCCACGCCGACAGTTCCGAACAGCCGCCGGCTGATGGAGCTGAAGAAGGTCTTGGTGAACTCGGGGTCCGCAACGTCGGTGATCTGCGCGGCGAACTCGTGACGAATCTGCCGCCACAACTCGCGTTGCTGTGCCGCGGCGCCGAGGCGCTCGCGCAGCTCCGCGATGGTCTGATTGACGAAGCGGTCGTAGAGGTCGATGCGCTCGACGGCATCGCGCTGACTGCCTTTCCAGTCGCGGGCGTCGAAGCGCTGCGGCGCGCGGCGCGTGATGGCGCGAAATTCGGCGTTGTAGCGCGCGAACGCATCGACGATCTGACGCGCGCACTCGGATGGGGTGGACATCGAATATTCGATGCCGGTCAGTCGAAATCGGTCGGGAGCGCCGCATCGAGTCGATGCTGGTAGAGCCGCTCGATCTGCGAAGCGAGCACTCGCCCCGTGGACAGCTCCGGCAGCGCGTTCACGGCAAAGAACTCGACCGCATCGGTTTCGTCACTGCTCGCAGGACTGCCACCGGTCAACTCGCACAGGAAGAAAAGCTTGTAGATGTGATGAACTCCCGGTGGATGTGGATGACGGTTCTTGTCGACCAGCGCTGCCAGCTTCACGGCACGCGCCCGGTAGCCCGACTCCTCGAGAATCTCGCGCTCGACCGCCTCGGAGGGCGCATCGTTCACATCCACCCAACCGCCCGGCAGCGTCCAGCGGCCGTCGGAGCGCTCGCGCACCAGCAGCACACGATCGCCCTGGAATACGCCGCCGCGCACGTCGACCTTCGGGGTCATGTAGCCGCTTTCGCCTGCGAAGAATGCGCGCGCGTGCGCCGGCGGAATCTCGAGTTGAGAGGACAGGAGCTCAGTCACCAGCTCGGCGAGTCGCGTGTAGCGCTCGCGATCGAAAGGATCGCGCGTGAAGGCGAGCCCGTTGTGCGCAATGGCCTGCGCAGCTCGTGCCCACTCGAGCAGACCGCCGCTGCCACGCGCGCTCATGAGCGGGCGGGGCGCCGCGAGCGCACGGAGCGCGGGCGTGCCGAGTGCGGCGAGGGCGCAGGTCCCGGCCGCGCGGCAGCCCGCTGGCTTTTGCGCACCACGAGCTTCAGTCCCGACCAGGTATCGTCGACCGCACACACCTTGATATCGACCAGCCCGAGCGGCAGGGCGACCTCGCGCACCACGTCCTCGCTGATGTCGGTCGCCACTCGGGAGGCCTTTTTCGGCCAGCTCACCCAGATCGTGGCATCGTCGCGCATCGCGCGCCGTGCAGCGTCGAGCCGTTGCGCGAGCGCCGCCCGTGCGATGGCAAAGAGGTGCATCAGGTCGGTCGCCTCATCGATGCGACGCACCGTGCGCACTCCCGGAGGCAGCGGGGCAACGAGCTGCGCGTAATTCTCCGGCGCACCCTGCAGGTAGAGCCGCGCGCCGGGCCGGATGCCGAGCTTCCTCGCCAGCGGAGTGCCGGAGTAGCCGCTCGTCGGCATCGGTACAGCTCGCGTGCGGTGCGCAGCCGCGGCCGCCGCTCTACATGTTGCCGATCAGCGCATCGGCGAAGGCGCTGGTCGACACTTCGTGTGCGCCTTCCATGAGGCGCGCGAAATCGTACGTGACCGTCTTCTGGCCGATCGTGCGATCCATGGCCGCGACGACCGCGTCCGCAGCTTCGGGCCAGCCGAGATAGCGGAACATCATCTCGCCGGAGAGGATCAGCGAGCCGGGGTTGACCTTGTCGAGGTTGGCGTACTTCGGAGCGGTTCCGTGCGTAGCCTCGAAGACTGCATGGCCCGTGAGGTAGTTGATGTTCCCACCCGGGGCAATGCCGATGCCGCCAACTTGCGCGGCGAGCGCATCGGAGAGGTAGTCGCCGTTCAGGTTCGGCGTTGCGATGACGTCGAACTCGTCGGGCCGGGTCAGCACCTGCTGCAACGTGATGTCGGCGATGGCGTCCTTGACGATGATGCGGCCGGCTTTCTTCGCCGCCTCCATTTCCGCGTTGGCCGCCGGCTCGCCCTTGGCGGCCTTGGTACGGTCCCACTGCTCCCAGGTGTAGCTCTGCGCCGAGAATTCGCGTTCGGCGAGCTGGTAGCCCCAGTTGCGGAAAGCGCCTTCGGTGAATTTCTGGATGTTGCCCTTGTGCACGAGGGTGACGCTGCGGCGCTTGTTGCCGATCGCATAGAGGAGCGCCGCGCGGATCAGCCGCTCCGAGCCCTCCTTGGAGACCGGCTTGATGCCGATGCCGGAAGTCTCGGGGAATCTGATCTTCGCGTAGGCCTTGGGGAAGGCCTGACGAAACAGATCGAGAAACTTGCGGTTGTCGGGCGTGCCGGTCTCGAACTCGATTCCGGCATAGATGTCCTCCGTGTTCTCGCGAAAGATCACCATATCGACCTTCTCCGGGTGCTTCACCGGCGAAGGCACGCCTTTGAACCAGCGCACCGGGCGCACGCACGCATACAAATCCAGCATCTGTCGGAGCGCGACGTTCAGCGAACGGATGCCGCCGCCGACCGGCGTGGTCAGCGGGCCCTTGATCGACACCAGGTACTCACGGCAGGCCGCGACCGTCTCATCCGGCAGCCAGGTGTTGAAGAGCTTGTTGGCCTTCTCCCCGGCATAGATCTCCATCCAGTGGATGCGGCGCTTGCCGCCGTAGGCGCGTGCTACCGCGGCGTCCATGACGCGAACGCTGGCGCGCCAGATGTCAGGTCCGGTGCCGTCGCCCTCGATGAACGGAATGATCGGGTTCTCGGGGACCTGGAGCTCACCGTTGTGAAGCACGATCTTCGCGCCCTCACGGGGCGGTGCGACCGCGGGGCTGACAGCCGTCGACATGAGATTTCTCCTGGAAATGGACCGGCGATACTCGGCCCGCCGGCCGAGGAAATGCTAGCACAGGGCCGCTCGGCGGGCCGGGAGCGTGCTGAATCACCTCGGCGTGTGAGAGACTGGCCGCGACCTGCGTCCGGGGGCGGCGGCGGAACGAGCCACAAATGTCCGAGGTCAAGAACATAAGTAAGAGTGCGAGCGGGCCGGCGAAGACCTCGATACTGCGCCAGATGTGCGCCGTGCGGCCGATCGATCCTGCGCCGGCGGGCAAGAGCCGCCTGAAGCAGGTGCTCTCGGCACGGGCGCTCATCGCTATCGGTCTCGGCAGCACGATCGGCTCCGGTATCTTCGTGCTGACGGGTACGGTCGCCGCCAATCACACCGGTCCCGCGATCACGCTCTCGTTGCTGATCGCCGCATTTGGCGGCGGGCTCGCGGCGCTGTGCTATTCGGAGTTCGCGACATTCCTGCCCGTGCCAGGCAGCGCTTACAGCTACACCTATGCGACCCTCGGTGAGGCGCTAGCCTGGTTCATCGGCTGGAACCTGCTGCTCGAGTACGCGATCTCGGCGTCCGCCGTGGCGGTGAGCTGGTCGGCCTATGTCGTGAGCCTGCTCGCCGACGCGCACATCCACCTGCCCCAAGTTCTCGTCAACGCCCCGATCGGGCTCGATGCACACGATCACATTAAGCCGACCCACGCATGGATCAACATCCCTGCCGTGCTGATCATCGCCGCCATGACGGCGCTGCTCTACGTCGGCGTCCGCGGTTCGGCGGGCGCCAATAGCTTCATGGTAGCCATCAAGGTCGGCGTGATCGTCATCGTCGTGGTCGCGGGCCTGAGCTACGTCGACCCCACGAACTGGCATCCATACGTGCCACCCAACACCGGGATCCGCGGGCATTTCGGCTGGAGCGGAGTGTTGCAGGGGGCGGCGATCATTTTCTTCTCCTATGTCGGGTTCGATACCGCTTCGACCACAGCGCTCGAGGCGCGCAATCCGCAGCGCGACCTGCCGCTCGGGATCATTGGCGCGCTGGTGATCTCCGCGGTGCTGTACGTCGGCATGTCGGCGGTGCTCACCGGCATGGTGCCGTTTCAGAAACTCGACTCCGACGCCCCCGTGGCCATTGCGCTCGATGCTCACCCGCAGCTCGCGTGGCTCTCCTGGCTCGTCAAGGTGGGCGTCATCGCCGGCATGACCTCGGTGATCCTCACCTCGCTCCTCGGGCAGCCGCGCATCCTGATGTCGATGGCCGACGACGGACTGCTTCCGCCCGCGATCAGCCGCTGCCATCCACGCTTCAAGACACCGCACGTCGCTACCATCGTGACGGGCGTGTTCGCGGCGCTGATCGCCGCATTGTTTCCGCTCGATCTGCTGGCGGACCTCATCTCGATGGGCATCCTGCTGGCTTTTGCGGTGGTTTGCGCGGGTGTGCTGGTGCTGCGCCATACCCGGCCCGATGCCCATCGTCCCTTCCGCGTGCCCTGGGCGCCGGTCACTTGCGTGCTCGGCACGCTCGTGTGTCTCGGCATGACGTACTTCCTGTCCGCGGCGACCTGGCTGCGACTCGTGTACTGGACGGCGCTCGGCATGTCCATCTACGCCTTCTACGGATTCAGTCACAGTCGCCTGCGCCGATGAGCCGGTTGCTCGCGAGCACGCCGGCGGCGGACGGCTTCCGCATGCCCGCCGAGTACGCCGCACATGCCGGCTGCTGGATGCTCTGGCCGGAGCGGCCGGACAACTGGCGCGAGGCCGCGCGCCCCGCGCAGCTCGCCTTTGCTGACGTCGCGGCCGCAATCGCACGTTTCGAGCCGGTCACCGTCGGGGTGTCGACGTCTCACTACGCCAGCGCTCGGGAGCTGCTTCCCGAAGCCGTGCGCGTGGTGGAGATGGCGCACGATGACTCGTGGATGCGGGACGTCGGGCCAACCTGCGTCGTGAACTCGCGTGGCACGGTGCGTGGCGTCGACTGGCGCTTCAATGCCTGGGGAGGCCTCGAGGGCGGATTGTATTTTCCGTGGGACCAGGACGACCTGGTCGCGGCCAAGGTCCTCGAAATCGAGCGACTCGAGCGCTATCGTGCGCCGCTGGTCAATGAGGGCGGCGCCATCCACGTCGATGGGCAGGGGACGGCGCTGGTGACTGAGGAATGCCTCCTCAACCACAACCGCAATCCCACCCTCGATCGCGCCGCAGTGGAGGAGCAGCTGCGCGAATACCTTGGAGTGAGCTGCGTCATCTGGCTGGGCCGCGGAGTCTTCAACGACGAAACCGGGGGCCACATCGACAATCTCGCGTGCTTCGTACGGCCCGGGCAGGTATGCCTCACCTGGACGGAGCGCCGCCGCGACCCGCAGTATCGGATTTCGCACGATGCCTGGGAGCGGCTGCGCGATGCGCGTGACGCCCGTGGACGACGCCTGACAGTCAGCCGTCTGCCGATGCCCGGGCCGCTCAGCCTGCGAAAGCGCGAGGCGGCCGGCATCGTGGCGCGCTGCGCCACGCGGGCCCGCCGCGCCGGCGAGCGACTCGCTGCCAGCTACGTCAATTTCTACATCGCCAACGGTGCGGTAATCATGCCGCTCCTCGATGCGCGTACCGATCGGGCCGCGGCGCGGCAGCTGCAGCGGCTGTTCGTCGGGCGGCGCGTGGTCGGGGTGCCGGCGCGCGAAGTGTTGCTCGGTGGCGGTAACATTCATTGCATCACGCAGCAGATCCCGTCAGGAACGCGAACCCGGTCACCCTCTGCGCACTGAGGGCAGTTTTCGTCCCGGCCCTTGCGTTATGGTGAGGCTCATGCGTGCTTCGTGCCTGCGCCACTGGTGGCTCGGCGGCATATTGCTCACGGCTATGGTCGCGGCGCACGCGCAGGCGACAGTCGAGTCCGCTGCCGACCGTTTCATCGTCAAGCTGCGTGCGACGCCGACCTCGAGCGGCCGCGAGGCCGCGCAGCAGCAGGTCGGTGCGCTCGCGACACGTCATGGTCTCGCCGTGGTCGAGGCGCGACACATTGTCTTTGGCATGCATCTGCTCCGGGTGCGCAGCCGCCCCGGCGGGAGCAGCACGCTAACCCTGGCCGCGCTGCGCGCAGATCCCCAGGTCGAATTCGCTGAGCCCGACTATCGTCGCCACGCATTGACGACTCCGGACGACCCGCTGTTCGTCAACCAGTGGTACATGCAGGACGCGCAACCGGCCGCCACCAATGCGCTCGCGGCCTGGAACAACACCACCGGTAGCACGGGGCTCGTGATTGCGGACATCGACACCGGAGTGCGCTTCGATCACCCGGACCTGCGCAATGCCAGCGCCAACCGTTTGCTGCCTGGCTACAACATGATCTCCAACGCTACGGTCGCCAACAATTCCTACGGCCGCGGACCCGACGCGTCAGACCCCGGAGACTGGATCTCGCAGAGCGATCTGAAGAACTCCCTGTTCAGCGGCTGTACGGTGAGCAACAGCAGCTGGCACGGCACGCGGACCGCAGGAATCCTCGGGGCCATCACCAACAATGCGACCGGTATCGCCGGCATGACCTGGCAGGGATGGATCGAGCCGGTACGGGTACTCGGTAAGTGCGGCGGCTACGACTCGGACATCATCGCCGGCATGGCCTGGGCGGCCGGCAATCCCGTCGACGGCGTTCCGGCCAATCCGTACCCGGCAAGGATTCTCAACATGAGCCTCGGCTCCGTGGGCGCGTGCCCGGCGAGCTATCAGCAGATAGTCGATGAGCTGGTAGAGGAGGGCGTGGTCGTGGTGGTCGCAGCCGGCAACGAAGGTGGTCCGGTGGATGCGCCGGCCAATTGCACCGGTGTCGCCGCGGTCGCCGGCCTGCGCCAGGTCGGCAGCAAGGTCGGCTACAGCAGCCTCGGGCCGCAGATCGCAGTCAGCGCGCCGGCCGGCAATTGTGTCAACACGGGCGCCGGCGAACCCTGCCTGTTCTCGATCCTGACGATCACCAACTCCGGTACTACGGTCCCGCAAACCAACACCTATACCAGCGAGACCAACATCAATGTCGGCACGAGTTTCGCCACGCCGATCGTCAGCGCCATCGCCGGACTGATGCTGTCGGTGAACGGCAATCTCACCGCGGGGCAGCTCATCGCGCGACTCGAGTCCGGTGCGAGCACCCCGTTTCCGACCTCGCCTGATGCGGGCGTGCCGAGCTGCCACGTGCCCTCGGGGCCGGACGACCTGCAGACAGCCGAGTGCAACTGCACCCCGCAGACCTGCGGCGCGGGCATGGCGAACGCCGACGGGTCGGTGAACGAGGCGTTGCGCCCGATTGCTGCGATCGCGACTCCAGGGGCCTACAGCTCCGGGAGTACGGTGCTGCTCGATGCGAGCGGCAGTGCCGCCTCCTGCAACGCCGCAGTCGCCACCTGGCACTGGAGCGTGGCGGAGCCGACCTCGAATCCGCCCGTGCTCAGCAATGCGAGTGGCCCGAAGGCGAGCGTCGTTGCGCCACAGGCATCCCTTGCCTATACCCTCGAGCTGACAGTCACCGACAACTACGGGCGTACCGACACCGCCACCGTGGTCGTGAAATCGACCTCAGCCAGCTCGAGCGCGCCGCCGCGTGCCGGCGACAGTCCTTGTCTCGCGGC
>Ga0307476_10000453_pt1 | contig 32438 bp, 32 predicted proteins | sample atmos_gasesECM2C_2_FD_203314 | JGI IMG/M metagenome (GOLD analysis project Ga0307476, IMG submission 203314) | Hardwood forest soil microbial communities from Morgan-Monroe State Forest, Indiana, United States - atmos_gasesECM2C_05 | ecosystem: Environmental > Terrestrial > Soil > Temperate...
CAACGAGGAGATCCGCGTTCGCGAGGTCCAACTCATCGACAAAGACGGCGCCAACAAGGGCGTCACCGAAATCGAGGCAGCGATTGCCATGGCCCAGGAGGCCGGCCTCGATTTGGTCGAGATAGCACCGAACTCGGTGCCGCCGGTCGCAAAAATTCTCGATTACGGCAAATACAAATATCAGGCGCAGAAGAAAGCCGCCGAGGCCCGCAAGAAGCAGAAGGTCGTCGAGATCAAGGAGATCAAGCTGCGGCCGATGATCGATCATCACGATTACGACGTGAAGATGCGGTCGATGGAGCGCTTTTTCCAGGAAGGCGACAAGGTCAAGGTGACGCTGCGGTTCCGCGGCCGCGAAATGGCGCACCAGGAGCTCGGCTATAAGCTCTTAGACCGGGTCAAGATCGACACCGCGAAAATCGCCAAGATTGAGCAGGAACCGCGCTTCGAGGGCCGCCAGGTGGTCATGGTCTTGGCGCCGCGGTAACGCCCTCGCCGATTGCCTAAACCGCCCTGCTCTGCCATAACCGCGCCCTTCCCGCCGCCCGGCTGATTAAGGGCTGCCGTGGCGGCGGCGATGTGCTCACGCACACCCCGCTCATTTATGAGCTTTTTCGGCCACCCCCTCCCTTCCCTCCCCCGCTTGCGGGGGAGGGAAGGGAGGGGGCCGCGCCAATAGGAGAGCCAAATGCCCAAGATCAAGACCAAGTCGGGCGCCAAGAAGCGCTTCAAGGTGACGGGGTCCGGAAAGGTCCTCTATACGCAGTCGCGCAAGCGCCACGGCATGATCAAGCGCACCAAGAAGCAGATCCGCCAATTGCGCGGCACCAATGTGCTGTTCAAGACCGACGGCGACAACATCAAAAAGTACTTTTTGCCGAACGGCTGAGCCCCCACCCCACCCTCCCCCGCAAGCGGGGAGGAAACAAGGAGTGGGTGGTAGCGTACCGTTTCAACGTTCTGCGAGCTTTCAAAGGAGATCGACCATGGCACGCGTCAAGCGCGGCGTCACATCCCATGCCAAGCACAAGAAGGTGCTCAAGGCCGCCAAGGGCTATTACGGCCGCCGCAAGAACACCATCCGCATCGCCAAGCAGGCGGTGGAGAAGGCGGGCCAATATGCCTTCCGCGACCGCAAGCGGAAGAAGCGAACGTTCCGCGCGCTGTGGATTCAACGGCTCAACGCCGCAGTGCGCCCGTTCGGCCTCAATTACAGCCGCTTCATCGCCGGCTTGAGCAAGGCCGGCATCATGGTCGATCGCAAGGTGCTCTCGGACCTCGCCATTACCGAGCCGGCGGCGTTCGAGGCGATCGTCGGCCAGGCCAAGTCGGCGCTGGCCGCGTGACGTGTCATGATCGACCGCGCGTACGTCCAGCGGATGGCGCGTTACAATCGCTGGCAGAATGAGAACCTCTACGGCGTCGCCGACAATCTGTCGGACGACGAGCGCCGGCACGAGCGCGGCGCGTGGTTCGGCTCGATCCACAAGACCCTGAGCCACATCCTGTGGGCCGACCGCACCTGGATGAGCCGCTTCACCGATCTGCCGCCGCCGACGGTCGGCATTCCGGAATCTGTGTCACTTTATCCGGACTGGCAGAACCTCAAGTCCGAGCGCAAAAGCTTCGACCAGACCATGATCGACTGGGCCGACAAGGTCGATGGTGCCTGGCTCGCCGCCGATCAGACTTATTATTCCGGCGCCACCAAGCGCGACTGGACGCGGCCGCGCTGGATGCTGGTCACCCATATGTTCAATCACCAGACCCATCACCGCGGCCAGGTGCACTCGATGCTGACCCAGGCCGGCGGCCGGCCGGGCGATACCGACCTGCCGTTCCTGCCCGATTGAGCGCCGCCATGTCCGACATTGCACAGCTCGAACAAAAAACTCTCGCCGAGATCGCCGCCGCCGGCGACGACGCGGCGCTCGAAGCGGTGCGTGTCGCAGCGCTGGGCAAGAACGGCTCCCTCACCGCGCTCCTAAAAACGCTCGGCATGTTGCCGCCGGAAGAGCGCAAGACCCAAGGGCCGTTGATCAACGGAGTTAAGGACCGCGTCAATGCGGCGCTGGCCGCGCGCCGTGAGGCGCTTAAAGATGCGGCGCTGGAAGCGCGCCTCAACACCGAGAGCGTCGACGTCACCTTGCCGGTGCGCGAGGCGCCGGCCGAGATCGGCCGCGTCCACCCGATCACCCAAGTGACCGACGAATTGACCGCAATCTTCGCCGACATGGGCTTTGCCGTCGCCGAAGGGCCGGACATCGAGACCAATGACTACAACTTCACAAAACTCAATTTCCCGGAAGACCATCCGGCGCGCGACATGCACGACACGTTCTTCTTCAATCCGAAGCCGGACGGCACGCGGCTTCTGCTGCGCACGCACACCTCGCCGGTGCAGGTGCGCACAATGCTCAGCCAAAAGCCGCCGATCCGCGTCATCATTCCCGGCCGCACCTATCGCCGCGACTCAGATCAAACCCACACGCCGATGTTCCATCAGGTCGAAGGCTTGGTCATCGACAAGGGCTCGCATCTCGGCCACCTGAAATGGATCCTGGAAGAATTCTTCAAGGCGTTCTTCGAGGTCGATAAGGTCGGCATGCGGTTTCGGCCGTCGTTCTTCCCGTTCACCGAGCCGTCGCTGGAAGTCGACATCCAATGCCGCCGCGACAAGGGCGAAGTCCGTTTCGGCGAAGGCGAGGATTGGATGGAGATCCTCGGCTGCGGCATGGTGCATCCGAACGTGCTGCAAAACTGTGGCCTCGATCCCGACGAATACCAAGGCTTTGCCTGGGGCATGGGGATCGACCGCCTCGCCATGCTCAAATACGGCATGCCCGACCTGCGCGCCTTCTTCGAGGCCGACGTGCGCTGGCTATCGCATTACGGCTTCCGCCCGCTCGATTTCCCGACGCTGGCGGGGGGATTGAGCTCGTGATTCATTCCCCTCTCCCGCTTGCGGGGGAGGGTTTAACGGCGCACAGCGAGCGTAGCCCGCATGATGAAATTCACCTTCGCCTGGCTCAAGGAGCATCTCGACACCGACCATACGCTCGGCGAGATCACCGACAAGCTGACCATGATCGGGCTCGAGGTCGAGCGCGTCGAGGACATGGGCCAGCAGCTTAAGCCGTTCACCATCGCGCGCGTGGTCGAGGCCAAGCAGCATCCGAACGCCGACCGGCTCCGCGTCTGCATGGTCGATACCGGCTCCGGCGATCCGGTGCAGGTGGTGTGCGGCGCGCCGAATGCGCGCACCGGCATGAAGGGCGTGTTCGTGCCGCCGGGCGCCTACATCCCCGGCAAGGATATGACGCTACAGGTCGGCACCATTCGCGGCGTCGAGAGCCGCGGCATGCTGGTGTCGGAGTTCGAGCTGAAAATCTCCGACGACCACGAAGGCATCATCGATTTGCCCGACGATGCACCGGTCGGCGCGAGCTACGCGCAATATGCCGGGCTCGACGATCCGATGATCGAGATCAATTTGACGCCAAACCGGCCGGACTGCGCCGGCGTGCACGGCATCGCCCGCGATCTTGCCGCGGCCGACATGGGCAAGTTCAAGGATTCTTCGATCAAGCCGGTCAACGGCGAGTTCCCCTGCCCGGTCGCCGTGCAGATCGCGGCGCCTGAGCTGTGCCCGGCGTTTGCGCTGCGCCTCGTGCGCGGCGTCAAGAACGGGCCGTCGCCGGCATGGCTGCAAAAGCGGCTGACCGCGATCGGATTGCGTCCGATCAATGCGCTGGTCGATATCACCAACTTCATCACCTACGACCGCGGCCGGCCGCTGCATGTGTTCGACGCGGCGAAAGTGCACGGCAATCTCACCGTGCGCCGCGCGCAAAACGGCGAGACGCTGCTGGCGCTCGACGGCAAGACCTACGCGCTCGACGACAGCGTCTGTGTCATTGCCGACCAGGACGGCGTCGAATCGCTATCCGGCATCATGGGCGGCGAGAAAACCGGCTGCTCGGAAACCACCACCGACGTGCTGATCGAATCGGCGCTGTGGAACGAGATCAACATCGCGCAGAGCGGCCGCAAGCTCGGCATCAATTCCGACGCCCGCTATCGCTTCGAGCGCGGAGTCGATCCGGCCTTCATGCTGCCGGGGCTGGAAATGGCAACCCGCATGGTGCTGGACTTGTGCGGCGGCGCGCCATCGGAGGCGGCCGTCGCCGGCAGCGCGGAGCCACGCGAGCGCGTCATCGATTTCCCGTTGTCCGAGCTCAAACGCCTGGCCGGCCTCACCGTGCCGCAGCCGGAGATGCGCCGCGTGCTCGAACGGCTCGGCTTTTTCGTTGCCGGCCAAAGCGAGCGGGTGAAAATCGCAGTGCCGTCGTGGCGGCCCGACGTCGAGGGCAAGGCCGACATCGTCGAAGAGGTAGTGCGCATTGTCGGCGTCGACAAAGTGCCGCCGACGCCGTTCGATCGCGGCGCGGCGCCGCGCAAGCCGGTGCTCACGGCGATCCAGTTGCGCGTGCGCAAGGCCAAGCGCGCGCTCGCCACGCGCAATCTGGTCGAAGCGGTGACCTGGTCGTTCATTTCCAAAGCCCACGCCGAATTGTTCGGCGGCGGCAAGCCCGAGCTGGCGCTGGCCAATCCGATCGCCGCCGACCTTTCCGACATGCGGCCGAGTCTCATTCCCGGCCTGATCGCGGCGGCGCAGAAGAATGCGGATCGCGGTTCTCCCGATGCCGGCCTGTTCGAAGTCGGCCAAATATTTCGCGGCGACGCGCCGGCCGACCAACTCACCGCTGCCGCGGGCGTGCGCCGCGCGCTGGCCAAACCGTCCGGCGTCGGCCGGCACTGGACCAAGCGCGACGGCGAGGTCGACGCCTTCGATGCCAAAGCCGACGCGCTCAGCGTGCTGACTGCGGCCGGTGCGCCGGCTCAAGCGTTGCAAGTCGTGCCCGGCGGCCCGCCGTGGTTTCATCCCGGCCGCTGCGGCACGATCCAGATCGGGCCGCAAAACGTGCTCGGCCATTTCGGCGAATTGCATCCGGGCGCGCTGGAAAAACTCGACGCCGAAGGCCCGCTGGTCGCCTTCGAAGTCATTCTCGAGCGCATCCCCGAACCGAAGGCGAAAGCGACGCGCGCCAAGCCGGTGCTCGAGCTGTCGCCATTCCAGCCGGTGGAGCGCGACTTCGCTTTCGTGGTCGAGCGCAGTGTGAAAGCCGCCGACATCGTGCGCGCGGCGCAGTCCGCCGACCGCAAGCTGATCGCCGGCGTCACCGTTTTCGACGTCTACGAAGGCAAGGGCATCGAGCCCGGCAAGAAATCGATCGCCATCGCCGTCACCATCCAGCCGCGCGACAAGACCATGACCGACGCCGAGATCGAGGCGCTAGCGGCGAAAATCATCGCCGAAGTCGGCAAGCGCACCGGCGGCGTGCTGCGGGCGTAAGCGTCGGGCCGACGCAAACGGCAATCAGGCCGAGACGAGAAGATCGAGCGGCACCTTTAAAACATCGGCGATGCGGCGAAGGGCGGCAGCCGCACCCTTGCGCCGACCGGTCTCCACGTCGGATATATATCCCTGGCTGAGGCCGGCCTTGAATGACAAGTACAGTTGCGTCACGTCGCGCCATTCGCGCAGGACGCGCACCGGGTTCTCCCCTTTTCCGAGGCGGTCGACGACCGACTTCGGCAACAAAGGAGTACCGGTCGCAATCTCCTGGCGTGCGCGCGCCACAATGCGGGCGGTTCCGGTGTCCTCATCGGCCTCAGCCGCCCTAGCGGCGAGTGCCTCGTATTCCTTTCGAGGAAGAATCGCGATCTCTCCACGCGCCGTTTTCTGAAATCTTACATTCATCGCTTTCTCTCAGTCGTATATCTCTCGCCGATGTCCAACTGCGACGACGATTATTGTGCCGCTTTCCTCATAGAGAATCACACGCCAGTCGCCGACCCTGAGCCGAGAACCTTCGCGGCCCTTCAGTCGCCTCACATCGCCCTTCCCGCTGGTCGCAAACTCCGTCAAACGGCCATCAATGCGGCGGCGCACATCCGCACCCAGCTTGACCCATTGACGGGTGCTCGCGGGCGTAAAGGCGATGCTCTTCATAACATGATATCGCGAATGGCGATAATAAAATCAAGCTATCCCCTAGCAGACATTCACCGCTCCGGGCGCATGATGCTCGGCGTAGCTCCGAACGACGATTGCGCGCGCGGCGCGGCTCGCGCGTGGTTCACCCTCGACTTTGGCTTGGGCGCAGCCTCCGCTTCCGGAGCCGGCGTCTTGAGCACGCCCATGCGCCGCAACACCGCTTCGGCGGCGCGCTCGCCGGATTCCCAGGCGCCGCCGACCGTGCCCCACAGCGTCTCGTGCGCGGCTTCGCCGGCGAACCAGATGGCGTCGTTCACCGGCTCCATCAGGATGCGGCGCGCGAGCTGGCCGCCCGGCACCGCGGCGGACGCGGCGCCGAGCGTCCAGGCCTCGCTGTTCCAGCGTGTGGCCTGGCTGCGGCCGATCGCTTTCTTGATCTCGGCGCCGTAAAGGCCGACCAGCCATTGCGAGGCGAAATCGACCATGGCGGCTTCGCCGCGCGCGGACAGATCGCGGCCAAAGGCGCCGGCGACGTCGACCAGGCACAACCGCGTGCCGGACACATTGGCGAGCATGGCGGCGGTGTGGGTGTCGCTGGATTTCTCGAATACCAGATCGTCGCTGTCGAGGCCGAGCGGATTGCCGGCCAACTCCAGCGCGATGTGGTCGTAGCTGCCGAGCGAGAGCCGGCCGAAGGCATCGATGCTCCGGTGCGGCAGTTCGGGCGAAAACTGAATGCGGCCCGCGGCGATGATGTTGGTCGACACGGTGAGGATGACGGCGCGCGCGGTCAGCGTGCCCTTCGCGGTTTCGACAGTGAGGGTGCGCCGCGTGTCGATCGATTTCACCGGCGTCGACAATTGCACGGTAACGCCTTCGGCAAGCGCGGCGAGCAGCGCGCCGAAACCCTGGCGGCAGAAGGTCGCCGTGCTGCGCTCGGCGGCTTTCGAAAAATCGAGCGTCGAGAATTGCGCCAATTCCTTGCCGCAGCCGAATGGGCCGAGCATGAACTCGATCGCGCCGCGCCAATCGGCGAGGTCGTTCGGGACCACCTGCTCGCACGGCACGTCGGCCTTGCGCGCCGCGTCGTTGATGGCGCGGGTGGCGCGCACCTCGGCGGACAGGAAGTCTTCCAACTCGCCTTCCCGCGCATAGCGCCGGCCGATGCGGATCTTCTGGCTCGGCGGCGCCGGATAGACCTCGATGCCGCGGCGCGGCGTCAGCTTGTTCAACGGATTGAGGTCGGGCGCGTAGATCCAATGCGCGCCGCGGTCGAACGGCACGCCGAACGTCCTGGTATCGGTGATGCAGCGGCCGCCGATGTGGTCTGACGCTTCGACCAGCACATAGCGCCGGCCGGCGGCGGCGATGCGGCGCGCCGCGGCGATGCCGGCTGCGCCGGCGCCGACGATGATGACGTCGACCGCGGCCGGCGGCGGCGTTGCCGCAATGGCGGGATGCGCCGCAACGGCTGCGGAGGCGGCGAGAAAGGATCGGCGGCTGATTTTTGCGAAAGCCTTGCGCGGCATGGTTTCCGGATGCTTGCGACGGTGCCGCAGATTGCCCGAATGACGGCGGTTGCGCAAACGCTACGCTTAAGTTTCGGTCAACGGCGCGGGCGGCCCGTGAACCAAAACGCAACGGACTTCACATAAAATGCGTCCAAACAAAGACGCGACCGAACCGCGCGACACACGCGGCTTGATACGCGAGACTTGATTCGCGAGACTTGGCCGGGAGGGGCCCATGGGCAAAGTGCGCGATGGCATCAGCCAGCTGATCGCCAGCTATCTTCAGAAGCCGGTCCGCGGCTACGAGCCGTTCACGCCGAGCGATCCGGAAAGCCTGCGCCAATCGCTCATGCCCGGCGACGTGCTCCTCGTCGAGGGCAACAACCACATTTCCGGCGTCATCAAATATCTCACCCAATCGACCTGGTCGCATTCGGCGCTCTATGTCGGGCCGATCGAAGGCCAGAGCGCCGCGGACGGCGAGCCGCACGTCCTGATCGAAGCCAATGTCGGCGAAGGCGTGGTGTCGGCGCCGCTGTCGAAATATTTCCGCTTCCACACCCGCATCTGCCGGCCGGTCGGCTTGACGGCGGACGATTGCTCGACGGTGTGCGCCTATGCCATCGCCCGCGTCGGCTTCGGCTACGACGTCAAGAACATCACCGACCTGTTGCGCTATCTGTTGCCGCTGCCGGTGCCGCAGCGCTGGCGCCGGCGCATGATCGCGCTCGGCTCGGGCGATCCGTCGCGGCTGATCTGCTCGGCGCTGATCGCGGATGCGTTCACCGCGGTGCGTTACCCGATCCTGCCCAAGATCACGCTGGCGCGCAGCCTGCAGGCGCTGGAGCAGATTCTTGAGATCCGCCACTCCTCGCTGTACTGCCCGCGCGACTTCGACATTTCGCCCTATTTCAACGTGGTCAAGCCGACCATCCGGAGGGGCTTCAATTACAAGGCGCTGCATTGGGCCGATCTGCCCCATGCGCCCGACGGTGACGCGCAGACATCGCTGGCGCCGCGGTCCGCGGATGAGGACGCCAGCGCCGTGGCGGCTTGATGAGGGCGCGGACTCATTAACGCGCAGCGACAGCCGTATTGATGCGAGCGCACGAAACGGTTGTAGCAGGTGGCATATGGGCCGAAGCTGTTCGGCAGGTCGCACCACGATGCGCCGGATCGCAACACCCAAAAGATGGCATTTAGAACACGGCGATCATTCACAGGCGGTACACCTCGCACCTTGTTCGGAAGCATCGGTTTGATAGCGGACCATTCGTGGTCAGTGAGATCGTAGCGCATGACTCGAGGTTCCGGTTTCGAAGCTTGAATCACGGTCTGCTACGTAACCTCAATAGCATGAGCGCCTGCGCCCGAGGTGGGCGGAAACGTTCAACTATCGACGAAAAGATTTCGGCTTGCGTCCGCACATCATCGGGAATATCCCTTCTTTAGCCGAAGATCGTCAAAAGAGACCGAAGGTAGGCTCCGTATTGGATGCTTTATGCGGAGGACTCGGATATGACGACACGCAAAGGCGAATCGGAAATTAGCCGCATCGTTGAAGTTCGATTAGAGGGGCTGACGCTTCGCGTAGCGGACGTGCGGCGGTCGATTGAATTTTACGGCGACAAGCTCGGGTTTACAGTTGAAATCGACAAAACTCCACGGTTCGCGATGATCCGCGTCGGCGGGCCGACGGGCGGTACGATTGGCCTGCTAGTTCATGATAGCAGCGATCCTCTGGGGTCAAACTGCACGACGCCTCGTCAGCGAGCGGGCATCCACGTTGAGTTGACGACCGATCACCTCGATGCACTTTATGAACAGCTAAAAGGCCGAGGGGTGGAGTTTTTCGAGCCGCCGCACGAAGAACCGTGGGAGAGGTCGATGAGGGTTCATGACCCGGACGGGTATACGATCGAATTTGCTGAGGGTCGGCGTGGACATCGGGGTGTAGCTTAAAAACAGCGGCGTGCGCGGCGATTAATGAGTACAAGTCCTGGCTGTCATTCCGGGACGCGCGAAACGCGAACCCGAATCCATACCCACAGACCTTACAATAATGATAGTTCTGTGCGCTCTTCGCTGCGCAGGGTTATGGATTCCAGCTCTCGGGGTGCCTGTCATCGGGCCGGCCACTTCGGGCCGGACCCGTTTGCTCGGCCAGAATGACGAAAAAGGCAAAATATGTTCGACGACGCCATCAAAGCCGTCACCCAGATATTCGCGCCGCCGCTGCGCGCGGTGCTGTGGAAATCGGTCGGACTGGCGCTGGCGCTGATCATCGTCGTCGGCATCGTGCTCGACCGACTGATCATCTGGCTCCTCGGCGCCGGCTCGACCTCGATCGAGACGACGCTTGGGCCGCAGGCGCATTGGCCGGCGAGTGCGCTGGCCTGGCTGCTCTCGGTCGCCGCCAGCCTCGGCATCATCGTCGGCAGCGTCTTCCTCATGCCGGCGGTGACGGCGTTTGTCGCAAGCTTCTTTGCCGATCAGATCGCCGACGAAGTCGAGCGCGAGCACTATCCCGTCGATCCGCCGGGTACGGCTTTGCCGCTGTGGCGCGCGATCATCGCGGGCGGCAGGACGGCGCTGCTCGCGGTCCTGGTTTACCTGGTCGCCACGCCGTTTTTGCTGTTCGCCGGTTTCGGCGCGGTGATTTTCTTTCTTGCCACCGCATGGCTGCTCAGCCGCGAATATTTCGAGCTCGCCGCCATGCGCTTTCGTCCGCCGGCGGAGGCGAAAGCGTTGCGCAAGCGCAACGCCGCGAGGATTTTTGTCGCCGGCCTGTTCATCGCCGCTTTCGTCTCGATCCCGGTGGTCAACCTGGCGACGCCGCTGTTCGCCATGGCGCTGATGGTGCATTTGCACAAGCGGGTCGGCGGACCGCCAAAGCTGATCGTGCAGCAATAACGCGCCTCAGCCCCACACCTCACCGGCGATCTCGACCACCATACGCAGCTTCGCCCATTGCTCTTCCTCGGCGAGCACATTGCCTTCCTCGGTGGAGGCGAAGCCGCATTGCGGCGACAGGCACAGTTGCTCGAGCGGAGCGAACTTGGTCGCCTCGTCGATGCGGCGCTTGACGTCGTCCTTCTTTTCCAGCTTGCCGGATTTGGTCGTGATCAGCCCAAGCACGACGATCTTGTTGCCTTTGGGCAAAAAGCGCAGCGGCTCGAAACCGCCGGCGCGCGCGGTGTCGTATTCGAGGAAATAGCCGTCATAGTTCAACTGCTCGAGCAGAATTTCGGCGACCGGCTCGTAGCCGCCTTCGGAAATCCAGGTCGAGCGGAAATTGCCGCGGCAGATGTGCGTCGTGATGGTCATATCCGCCGGCTTGCCTTCCAGCGAGGCATTGATGACGCGGGCATAGTCTTTGGCCAGATTGTCGGCGTTCAGCCCACGGTCGCGCGCCTTTTTCAGCTCTGCCTGGGAGCACAGATAGGCCCAGGCAGTATCGTCGATCTGCAGATAGCGGCAGCCGGCGTCGTAGAAGCCGCGGATCGCCTGGCGATACGTCTTCGCCAGATCGTCGAAGATGGCGTCGCGGTCGGCGTATTCCTTCGTCGCGATCGCATTCGGCTCGAGGCGGAAATGCATGGTCGCCGCGGACGGTATGCACATTTTCGGCGTGACGCGGGCGTGGGCTTTGAGGAACTTGAAATGCTCCAGCATCGGATGGTTGCCGGAGAAGCCGAGCTTGCCGGTGATGCGCGGGCTCAAATGCTTGGTCTGCACGCCCTGAAACTGGATGCCGTGATCGATCTCATGAATTTCGACGCCGTCGAGCATGCCGTAGAAATCGAAATGCCACCAGGAACGGCGGAATTCGCCGTCGGTGGCGCATTGCAGGCCGACCTCCTCCTGCTTTTTGATGATCTTCTCGATCTCGCGATCCTCGACCTCCTTGAGCTGCGCGGCCGTGATCGCGCCCTTCTCGCGCTTGGCGCGGGCTTCCTTCAGCGGTGCGGTGCGCAAAATCGAACCGACCACGTCGGCGCGGAACGGCGGCTTGCTTCTCGGCATCGGGGCGATCCTCCTAAAAACTGTTGGCGCGACCCAAGCGGGGAGCGCGGGTTTCGTCAACTGCAAAAACATTGACGAGCGATGGGCGATATCCCAACGAGCCAGCTCTCGGGGACTTGTCATCATCCGCGAAGGCGGATGATCCGGTAATCTGAAATAAGGAGGCTGCTATCCGAAGCGGCGGTTACTGGATGCTCCGTCTTCGCGGAGCATGACAGAGGGGCTCACACCTCGATCGTCACCTTCCCGTCGACGACCAGCGTCGGATAGGTCTTGATCGGCACCATGCAGGGCGGCGAGACCACTTCGCCGGTGCGGATATTGAACTGGCCGTTGTGGAAATTGCACTCCACCACGTCGTCCTCGATATAGCCTTCCGACAGCGAGCCGGGGCCATGGGTGCACAGGTCGTCGGTGACGTAGAACTGGCCGTCGACATTGAACACCGCGAGCGCCAGATCCTCGATCTCGACCTTGAGCGCCGTGCCGGGCGCCACCTCGTCGGTACTGCAGAGCTCGATACGCTTTCCGCCGGACATGGCCGATGGCCTCGTTGCGATTGTCCCCTCAATGCAGCGCTTTATAGCCGACGCCGCGCATAATGAAATATCCCTGGATTTTCGCTATATGAAGCCTGTGCACCGTCACCCTGAGGGGCGAGCGTAGCGAGCCTCGAAGGGCGACGGCAGCCAGGTCGGCTTTTTGCCGACCTGGAGTTACTAAAACGTCGATTTCGGCCAAGGCCGAAATCGATTGGCCGAGCATCCTTCGAGGGCCGCTTCGCGGCCACCTCAGGATGACGGTACAGAGTCAATGACGGAGAGCGATATGCAAAGCGAATCGGCCCGGATGAGCTCGGCGGCGGAGGCCAAATTCCGCATCGATCGGCCGAATTCGCAGCCGCGCGCCGTCAAGGTCATCGCGCTCGACACGCAGAGCGAGCGCATCGTCAAGGAGCTGGCGCAAGCGCCGTGGCAGCGTGCCAGCTTCCTCACCGCCTCGTCGTTCTCGGGTGCGCCGCGCCGCGGCGAGCCGTTCTCGGAGCCGTTTTCTTTGGGCGGCTGGCTCAACGATCTCGCCGGCCGCACCAAGGATCTGGTCGACGAGGTCAACACCGCCGATCTGGTGGTCATGGTGGCGACCGCCGGCGAGAACGTCGCCGCGGCGGCCATCATCGGCGAAGCCTGCAGCGTCAAGCACGTGATGACCACGGCGCTGATCCTCGGCGGCGCCGCGTCGAGCGACGAGACGATCTCAAAAATGCTGGCGCAATTGCGGCCGCACGTCATGATGCTGGTGATTTCCAGCGCCGACGAATACATCAAGGACATGCTCACGGCGCTACGCGCGTGAGCGGTGGCAGAATCGAGCCCCGATGAAATTTGCCGGAGAGCTGACCGTCAAGGCGCCGCGCGCCGAGGTGTACAAAGCGGTGCGCGATGCGCGCTTCTTCGCCTCCTGCGTCGACGGCGTGCGCGATCTGCAGGAGACCGCGCCCGATACATACGCCGCCGTGTTCGAGACCAAGGTCGCCTACATGAAATTCAGCTTCAAGGTAACCGTGCAGGTCGTGCGCGCCGAAGAACCGCGCCAGATCGAGGCCAAGGTCGAAGGCACGCCGCTCGGCATTGTCGGCCGATTGACCGCGACCTCGTTGACGACGCTGACGGAAGCCGGTGGTGAAACCAAGATCGCCTACGAAGTCGAAGCCGCCTTGGCCGGCAAGCTTGGCAGTCTCGGACAGCCGGTGCTGCGCTCCAAGGCGAAGGAGATGGAACGGCAATTCGCCGCAAAACTCGCCGCCGCGTTTGCGACCCAGACGACGCCGTGACCACCGAACCGATTCACATCGACACCGACGTGCTGGTCATCGGCTCCGGCGCCGCCGGGATGTATGCGGCGGTCGAGGCGGCGCGCAACGGTGCCCGTGTCCTGCTCGCCGACCGCAGCCTGATCGGCCGCGGGGGCGCCACCGTGATGGCGCAGATGACGGTGGCCTGCGCGCTCGGCGAGGAGACGCCGGACACTTGGCAGGATCATTATGCCGACACCATCGCCGCCGGCCGCGGGCTGTGCGACGAAACGCTGGCGCAGCTTCTGTGCCAGGACGGGCCGGACTGCATTCGCGAACTGGAGGGCTGGGGCGTCGGCTGGGCCCGCAAGGACGGCCACATCACCGCCACCATGGCGCCCGGCCACGACCGGCCGCGTTGCGTCTATGTGGATTTCATCAACACGGGTCCCGCAGTGTCTAAGACGCTGCGCACGGCCATGGCGCGCAATCCATCGATCCGCAAGGCGGGCGATCTGTGCATCGTCGATCTCACCGTCGGCGATGGCGAAGTCAGCGGCGCCGTCGCCTATCATCTCGGCTCTGGTGCTGCGGTGGTGATTGCCGCCAAGGCCACCGTGCTGGCAACCGGCGGCCTGACCCGGCTTTACCGCCGCAACAGCGCCTCGGCCAATATGGGCGGCGACGGCTATGCGCTGGCGTTGCGCGCCGGGGCCACGCTGATCGACATGGAATTCGTGCAATTCTTCCCGATCGGGCACTTGGCGCCGCGCCTCGTCGGCATGGACCCGATCATGTGGGATCCGTTCCGCTACAAGCTCGGCGGCCGCCTCCTCAACGGCCGCATGGAGGAATTCACCTCGCGCTACGGCTCCGACGAAGACGGCAAATACGTGCTGACCCGCGACCTCGCCACCTACGCCATCTTCAAGGAAGTCGAGGCCGGGCGCGGCTCGCCGCACGGCGGCGCTTATCTGAGCTTCGAGCATTGTACCGCGGCAGCGCTGCGCGCGGCGTTCGGCCCGGTGATCGACCGGCTCGCTGAAAACCACATCGACCTCACCCGCATGCCGGTCGAGGTGGCGCCGATCGCGCATTATCACATGGGCGGCGTGAAGGCCGACGCGAGCATGGCGACAGATGTGCCGGGCTTATATGCGGCCGGCGAAGTGGTCGGCGGCGCCAACGGCGCCAATCGTTTGTCGGGCAATGCCATCACCGAGGCGCTGGTGTTCGGCCGCCGCGCCGGGCGCAGCGCCGCCGAGCACGGCAGACGCATAACGCAGCCGAAGCCGCGGGCGCGGGACACCGCCGCGGCGCTCGATCTGATACGGGCCGAAGCAAAAACCCAGGCTTGGGGAAATTCGGCCGCGATGGTCGCGCATCTGCAAGCCACCATGGCGGACGGCGTGGGGCCGATCCGCACCGGCGGCAAGCTCAGCCGCGCCCTTGCCGATATAACGTCGCTTGCCGAACAGCTCGGCGAGGAACCGTCGGGCCGCGCCGCCGCCTTCGATCTCGAACGGCTCGAATGGTTCGACTTGCGCAATATGCTTTCGGTTGCCCACGCCGTCACCGCCACCGCACTGGCGCGCACGGAAAGCCGCGGCGCGCATCAGCGCGAGGATTTCCAGACCATGCTGCCGCAATGGCAGGTGCATCAGCGCGTGCAGCTTCGCAACGGCGAGCTGCAAATCTTGGGCGCGCCCGCCGCCGCGAAGGCGCTTGCCTCATGAGCCAAGGTGCCAAGCCTGATGCCAAGCAAGTTGCAACGCTGAAAATCTGGCGCGGCAGCGCGCGCGACGCCGGACATTGGCAAAACTACGAGGTCCCGTTCGAGCCCGGCCAATCGGTGCTCGACGGCCTGCGCTGGCTGCGCATCAACGAGGACCCGTCGCTGGCGGTGCGCTTCTCCTGCATCAACGCCAATGCCTGCAAGGAATGCATGATCCAGCTCGACGGCGACACAGTCTATGCCTGCACCGCGCGGCTGGAGCCGCGGGCGATGACGCTCACCCCGCTGCCGAACAAGAAGCTCATCCGCGACCTGGTCACCGAGATCGCGCCGCCGAGCGAGCGGTTTGGTAAATAAGGCAAGGCCGAACGCCCGGCGGCGGCATCGGGGCCGGTAATTCCTGTGGCGAAATTGCGATTTCGTCCAGCGCATTTTACAAAAATTGCCGCAATCATTGCGTAGCTGTGCGGCATACGGCGCGCGATCTTCGATCGGGGGAGAAGCGCACCCTCTTCGCTTCTTGGCTTCGCTACGTCCGAGAAGCGATCTGAAATGTGGACGGGGGAATGAGTTTCGTCACTGCGTTGCGTTACACGTCGGGGGACGTTCAAACACTTGGCTCACGGAGCGACCGCCCACAACGGCTAATGGGCAGCGCGGCCATGGCCTGTGTGGCGTTCGCGTGCAGCTGGACGCTTGCCGTCAATCTTGCCGGCCCGCGCGCCGGCGCGATCGACGTTTCCGGGACCGTCTTCGACACCATCGAGCATCCGGCCCCGCGCGGCGACAGGCTGGTCGTCACAGCGCCAAGTCCGCTACGCGGGTCGCGGCTGGCTTCGAAAAGCGACGCACCGCTGTTCGATGCGCGTTTCACCATGGGCAATGCGGCGCAAGCCTTTGCGGCGAGCGCGCCGGTGCAGCCGCGCGGCTGGTCGACGCCGGCGCAACCCGCGCTGGAGACCGCGCGGGACAGCGAATCGGCGCCGGCGCAGGATGTTCCGGTCGCGCAAAACGCCGTGCCACTGCCGCAGCCCGCTCCGCAAACCCGAACCGCCGCACTGCGCGACGGCGCGCATCGCGTCATGGCCGACGCGGCCGCCGACACGCGCTCGATCTGGGACAAGCTTTTCGGCAAGCCTGCATCGGCGCTGACGCTGGCCTATGCGGGCGCCGAGACCGGCAGCCTGGGCAGCGGCCACAACCCGGCCTTGGGCCTCTATGACCGCTCCACCGCGGTTTACGATATCACCGCCCACAAGGTTTACCTGCCGGACGGCACCGCGCTCGAAGCGCATTCCGGCCTCGGCGCTTTGCTCGACGATCCGCGCCACGCCGACGTCAAGATGCGCGGCGTCACGCCGCCCGCCGTCTATGACCTGCAGCCGCGCGAGGCCATGTTCCACGGCGTCGAGGCGTTGCGGCTGATTCCCGAGGACGAGTCCCAGGCGCTGGGCCGCGACGGCCTGCTCGCGCACAGCTACATGCTCGGCCCTAACGGCGATTCCAATGGCTGCGTGTCGTTCAAGAATTACGAAGCGTTCCTGCAGGCCTACAAGAACCACGAGATCACGCGGCTTGCCGTGGTCGCCCGCTTGGATTGAGCTGATTTTTTATTTCGCTCCCCGCGCAGCGGGGAGAGGTGAAATCACTTCGCCGGCGCCGCGTCGGCGGTGCGGGAATAGCGCGCATAAAGGTCCGCGACCCGCTGTTCCCACATGCGCACGAACGCGGCCGAGGTGAGATTATCCACTGATTTCCAGATCTTCTTGATCTCGGGCAGCGTGTTTTGCCAGATGGCGCGCTTGCACCACTTTTCGCCCTTCTGCTGGCCTTCTTCCGTGGCGCACATGGATTGCCAGGCAACTCGCTCCGGATGGCTGACGTGTTCCTCGGCGCCCTGGATGCCTTGCTGATGGATCAAATAGAGATCGCTCAAGGTCGGCTTCTTGTGGGTGCGCAATTCGAACAGCTCGGCCTCGACGATGATCTTGTAAGCGGCGGCGATGGCGTTGTCGCGCGCATTGAGAATATCGCCATCGCCGTAGCGGTTGAACTCGTATTTGCTGAGCTGGTAGAGCCCGATATAGGAGCCGGTGCGCTGCTTGGGATCGAAATCGGATTCGATCTTGGCGACGGCTTTCATGTAGCCGAAATCCAGGCCGAAGGCGTCGGCGGCGTGCCTGATCTCCTCGATCGGCGTGCCGGCCGGAATGTCCCTGAGCGAATTGAGCACCGTGTCCGCCGGCTTCTCCTCAGGCGGCACTTCGGAATAGACGTAATAGGCAAGATAGTGGAAGTCGTGCTTCGGCGGCTCGTTGACCGCCAGATCCACGTGAGAGACCGGTATCAGGCCAAGCGACGCGACGACAATCGGATTCGCGGGACCGATCGGCGTCGGATCGAAATAGGCGTTCGGCCTTGGCTCGTCGAAAGCGAGCGCCTTGAGGCTGGGGGAGCCGGGGCCTGAAGATTTGGGGCCTGCGGAAATTGCGCTTACGGCAATGACCGGCGACTCATCGGCGGATGCAACCATCGTTGGGCGCAAGGAAGCGGCCGGCATCGGATCGGCGGATGCAACCGCCCTTTTGCGCAAGGAAGCGACCGGCATCGGATCGGCGGCGGCGAGGGCCAACGCGGCAAAATCCCGCTCCAGATTGGCGTGCGCGTCTGCCATGGCGGCAAGCGCCAGCGCCTCGCCACTGGCGAGCAAGGGTTCGCCTTCGCGCGCCGGAGCGCGCGGCGCCCATGGATGAAGCGCGGCAATGGCGCCAAGAATGCAGGCGCACTGCAGAATTTTCATTGTGCGAGTCGTCCCCCGACGGTCGACACAGGTCCCAACACGCTACTAAGTGACTAAGAATAAGTCGTAAATCGGGCATGGGGCGGCCCTGTGGACGGGCCAAAAGCCTGTTTTGCCGGCGATAATGACGCCAATCCCTAGGAACGCCGCGCCGGCGCTGCCATAATCGCGTCCCGGCGCTCGGCTCTGCGCCGGTTTCCCCGGGGACTGACAATCATGAAAACCCTTCTGGCTTTGGCGTCCTGCCTGCTTGCCGCGAGCCTCGCGAGTGCCGCGACCGGGACCGCCGCCGCGGACGCCTGGCCGGACCGGCCGGTGAAGGTCATCGTCGGCTTCGCGCCCGGCGGCCCGACCGATCTGGTGGCGCGGCTGATTTCGCAGCAGCTCAGCGCCCAGACCGGCAAGAATTTCTTCGTCGAGAACATATCCGGCGCCGGCGGCAATGTCGGCACGGTGAAAGCGGCGCAGTCGCCGCCCGACGGCTATACGATCCTGGTGACCGGCGGCAACATCACCAACAATCTGTTCCTGTTCGCGCATCCCGGCTTCGATACGTTGAAGGATTTCGACGCTGTCACGCTCGCCGCGCAGACGCCGGTGGTGCTGGCCGTCAATCCATCGGTGCCGGCCAAGACCGTCAAGGAGCTGGTGGACTGGATCAAGGCCAATCCCGGCAAGGAGAGCTACGCCTCGCCGGGCACCGGCACGCCGCCGCAGCTCACGGGCGCGCTGTTCGTGCATGCGTTGAATCTCGATCTCGTCCATGTGCCGTTCAACGGCGGCGGGCCGGCGGTCGAAGCCACCGTCGGCAACCACACGCCGATCTCGTTCGGCGCCATGGCGCCCGCCGTGCCGCTGATCAAGAACGGCGATCTGCGCGCGCTTGCCGTAACCGGCAAGACGCGATCGCCGACCTTGCCCGACATTCCGACCATGGCGGAGGCCGGCTTCCCCGAAGTCGAGGGCGCCACCTGGACCGCGGTCGTGGTGCCGGCCGGTACGCCGAAGGACATCATCGCCAAGCTGCACGACATAATCGCCAAAGGCCTCGGCGCGCCCGACGTCAAAGACAAACTTGCCGCCATGGCCTATGTGGGCATCGGCAATTCCCCGGAAGAATGCACGGCATTCTTCAAGGGCGAAATGGACAAGTGGGGCAAGGTGATCAAGGACGCCGGGCTGAAGGCGGAATAATTCTCCCCCTCATGCGGGGGAAAAGCCGAGCGCAGCGATGGCAGAAGGGGCAAGTCTTCGCGACCTGTGCGAGCCTTGACGCCGCAGGCCCCCTCCCTACCGTCCCCCGCAAGCGGGGGAGGAGTTGGGCGCAGCGAAGCTCAAGATTATTTCATTTCTTTAGCAGCGCATCTCTTTGCTTGATCAAGGTCTCGAGCTCTTCATTCTGCTGCGCGATACGATCCGCATTGCGCTCTTCATCCTCGGCGCCCGAAAACGCCGCGGCCTGCTCGATCAGCTGCCGGATATTGTCACGAACAATGGCGATACGATCCTCGATTTCAGGGAGCGAAAGCGTACTACCGTTGCTCATCATGTTTTTCCTTGGTCGATGGATAACTCAAGCGCCGTACCGCTGCGCGAGACTACAGCAGATCGGCTCAAGTGAACACGCCGCCTATCTACGCATCGCGGACCGCGGCCCGAGGCGCTGATTGCGCCAATGCGGATAGCCACCGGCACGCGGAATTTTCAGCCAGAGGAACGGCAAACAGATTGCAAATCCAATCGATCTTTTCGGCATCCCGAACCGGGCTGCCAAAGGGGATCTGCTGTCCGCGAAGGTCGTCCACGTAATGAAGCGCGTAGCCGGACAGCAGATCGAGCAAAGTGCGCGTCGACACGCCGCATTCCCTAAGCGTCACCGGGTTGTACTCGAGTAAAATCGCCGGCCGGTCGGGCCGCGACAGCAAACGCTGTGCCCCGCGCAATACAGCCACTTCGCTGCCCTCCGCATCGATCTTCAAGAGTCCCGGAAAGACTCCGACCGAGGCGTAGAAATCGTCCAAACTAATACCCTCGGCCTGCGCGAGTCTGTCGCCGGCCCGTGGATTGGGGTTCCGATCAATGACCTGAGCATGCAATGAATTGCGTTCCGAATAGCTGATGCGCACCGGCCCCGGATTGTCGACCACGGCCGCCGCAACGGGGCGGATCGAATCGTTCAAGCCGAGACGCTGCACGGATTGGACGAGCTTGGCGAACGTCGTCGGCACCGGCTCAAATGCATAGATGGTCGATGGGCGACGGACCAGCATTTGGGCCAAGTGGGTCGAGAAAAAGCCGTTGTTGGCGCCGACGTCGTACACCACCGGATTTTCTTCTTCTCGCAGCCATGCGGCACAAAGTTCCAACTCGGCCCGGTAGGCGCGAGGATGATAAAATGGAAAATTTGCAAGGTCGCGGGTGTGGCAGACGTATCGGTATCCGAGCCCGCTTGTCGCCATGAAGCTTTTGATCCCGACGGCACCGAGCGCTTTCAGCCACGACAATCGTGCTGCACTACGGACCAGAGGGATGTCGTTAGCCGCAGCCGCGCAAATGCCATCGGCGCTGCCGCACATCACATGAATGCCCCGGCTGACGACGTAGCTTCTCAAGCGTTGCCGCCAGGTCTGGGGGTGGCCGATTGGGTACACTTGAGCTTGGGCCTTGCTGGATTCGTGCGCTTCACGGCGCCGTCCGTCTATGCTCATGCCACGCCCCCGGCCGTTGCCGGCCACGGCGGACGGCCAGGTCTGAAAATGTTCTCAAACCTGTTCATTGTGCTGCGCGATTCGATCCGCGTTGCGCTCGTCATCCTCGGCGCCCGAAAACGCCGCGGCCTGCTCCATCGGCTGCCGGATATTGTCACGCACAATGGCGATGCGATCCACAAGTTCCGGGAGAGGATGCGGACTACCGTTGGTCATTATGTTTTTCCTTGGTCGATGGACAATTCAGGCGGCGTACGGCTGCGCGAGAGTATAGCAGATCGCCCAAAGTAACCATGCGGCCAAGCCCCGCCCACCGCAATGGCGCGCGGAACGCGGAGCTTCGATTCGTTGCAGAAGACACTCTTCGCAAGAAGAAGCGAGCGAGCAAATATGTCCGGACATCACCCAGACTCTTGCGGGCGGGCGTTGAGTCCTGCGCCCCTCCACCGCCCTTCGGCACAGCCGACGCTTCGCGTCGGCGTATTTTACGTAATGAACGGCGGCCAAAGGCCGCCTATGCCCCCTCCACCGCTGTCGCGGGGGCGGAAAGAACGGGGCGGATGGAGATTTGACAACGCCGCAGCCGGCAGCGAAGAACGGCGCAACGTGGTCCGACCGGGATAATCCATGACGGTAGAACGCAAACCCGTTGCCTTCGGCGATCTTCGCGGCTGGTTGCAGGCGCTCGAGGGCGCCGGCGAGCTGCAAACGATCGACGCCGAGGTCGATTGGAATATCGAGCTTGGCACCGTGGCGCGCCTTGCCCAAGGTCCCGGCACCGGGCCGGCGCTGCTGTTCAACAAGATCCGCGATTACGGCGAGAACAGCCGCTGCCGGCAGGTGTTTGCCGGCGCGCTGTCGAGCTACCGGCGTGTCGCCATGATGCTGGGGCTGCCGCCCGACACCCATCCGCGCGAACTGGTCAAGCTCGGCCGCACCGTCCTCACCGGCGCGATGCCGCCGAAAATCGTCAAGACCGGGCCGGTCAAGGAGAACATCGTCAAAGGCGACGATGTGGATTTGAACGATTTTCCGACGCCGCAATGGAACCGCGCCGACGGCGGCCGCTACATTCTCACTTATGGCGGCGTCGTCACCAAGGACCCGAACACCAATGTGATGAATGTCGGCGTCTATCGCGGCATGGTGGCGGGCAAGAACATGATTCCGATGCTGACCTGGCGGGCGCAGCACATCGGCCATCACGCCACCGCCTGGCAGCAACTGGGCCATAACGAAATGCCGATCGCGGTCGCCATCGGCTGGGAGCCGTCGCTCGATTTCGTCGGCGGCGCGCCGGTGCCGAAAAACCTGTGCGAATACGACGTGGTCGGCGCCATCCGCGGCGCACCGGTGGAACTGGTCAAATGCGAGACCGTCGATCTTTACGTGCCGGCGAGCGCCGAGATCGTCATCGAAGGTTTCATGAGCTTCGATCCGGCGACCTTTTTGCCGGAAGGGCCTTACGCCGAATTCACCGGCTACATCGCCGGCGACCGCTCGCCGAAATCCGCCATCCGCGTCACCTGCATCACCCACCGCAAGAATCCGATCCTGCGCGGCACCATCGAGGGCACGATGCCGGGCAGCTATTCGGAGAATAGCGTCACCTCCTCGGTGATGCGCGCAGCGACGGCGTGGAACGTGCTGGATCGCGCCGGCGTGCCGGGCATTACCGACGTGTGGTGCCCACCGGTGCAGGCCGGCGTCAATGTCGTGGTGCAGGTCAAGCAAAGCTATCGCGGCGTCGCCAAGCAGGTGGCCAACGCGCTGTGGGGCAGTTCGGCGGCGCATGTGCGCTACAAGCACGTCACCGTGGTCGACGACGACATCGACATTCACGATTATGCCGCGGTCGATTGGGCGATCGCGTTCCGCGTCAATGCCGGCGAGGACGACATCGTCATCATGCCCTCGACGTTCGGCGCCGGCCTCGATCCCTCGGTGCGCAAGCGCGACCGCAACGTCGCGCAATTCGGCACCGGCAAATGGCATCGCGTCCTGATCGACGCCACCATCAATCTCGACTACGACCCGGACCCCGATCTCGGCGGCGCCCGCTTCCCGCCGACGGTGCGGCCGGAGCAGAAGGATATCGATGCGGTGAAGGCGCGGTGGAGTGAGTTTGGGTTGGATAAGCGGACGACGGACGACGGATGACGGAGGACAGATAGTGCACCTCTTTGTCTGTCGTCTGTCGTCCATCATCTGTCGTCTGTCGTCCGTCGTCTGTCTTTCGCTACCGGCAACAGCGGCTTCTGGCCTTCGGGCAATTGCATGTCGAACGCGGTGAGCAGCGCCGCTGTCGCGGCGTAGTTGCCCATCAGCATGACGAGCTCGACGAGTTTGGTCGGCGCGAACAGTTTTTTGACTCGCGCAAAGGCTTCCGACGTGACCTTGTGATCGCCAAAGGTTTGCCGGCCGAGCTCGATGATCGCGGCATAAGTCTCGTCGAGGCCCTGCGTGCTCCTGCGGTGCTTGATGACGTCGATGACGTCGGCGGGCACGCCTTCCTTCAAGGCTTCCGGCTCGTGCGCGGCCCATTCGAACTGACTGTCCATCTCGCGGGCGACGGCGAGGATCGCGACCTCGCGGATGTTCGCGGGAAACACGTCAAAGCGCAGGTGATTACTGAACTGCGCGCGCGCCTCCACGGTCTTGGTGCTGTACAGCGTGATGCCGCCCGGTCCGCGCAAGCCGACCAGCGACTTTCCCGGCATCGCGGCGCGGTCGTAGGCGCGCTTGCCGACGTCGTCCAAGTCTTCGCGCTTCGGCAGCGGCAGGCGGAATCCGGAATTTGGATCGATATCGGACGGCATCGTACTCCCCGTGTTGGACGTTTGGTTGGATTGGGCGTTGGATTGGTGGGCGATGACCATTAAGGCCAACATGACCGTCATGCCAGCGATAAGATCGATTGCGCGGCGTCCGCACATGATATTGTCGGGCTCCCGATGTTTGCAGCAAGACTATCGCGTGTTGTCATGCCCGCGAAAGCGGGCATCCAGTAATCACAATGGGCGCGGCGTCGGCACTGCCTTCCAGTTGCAGAGCGGCGGCGTTTACTGGATCATCCGCCTTCGCGGATGATGACACGATGAGGGAAGAGGATGTTCTTCGAAGGCTTTACCCGCACCGAGATCAAAACCTCAGGCGCGCGCATCGTCACCGTGCATGGCGGCAGCGGGCCGCCGCTGCTGCTCATGCACGGCAATCCGTTCAGTCACCTGTCCTGGCAGAAATTCGCGCCACGGCTGGCGCAGGATTTTACCGTGGTCGCCACTGACCTGCGCGGCTACGGCGATTCCGAAAAGCCGCCGGGCGGCGACAACCACGAAAACTATTCGTTCCGCGCCATGGCCCAGGACCAGATCGAGGTGATGGCGGCGCTCGGCCACAACAGCTTCTTCGCCGCCGGCCACGACCGCGGCGCCCGCGTGCTGCACCGCATGTGCCTCGATCAGCCCGACAAGGTTTTGCGCGCCGCCATCCTCGACATCGTTCCGCAGCATCACGTGTTCAATCATCCGACCAAGACCTGGGCGACGTTTTCATGGCACTGGTTTTTCATGATCCAGCCCGCGCCTTTTCCCGAGCACCTGATGAGCGCCGATCCGGATTTCTTCATCGAGAAGAAGCTGTCGAAGACCAAACAGGGGTTGAGCTTCTTCGATCCGGCGGCGATCGCCGAGTACAAGCGCTATTTCCGCGATCCGGCGACGGTGCACGCCATGTGCGAGGATTATCGCGCCTGCGCCGGCATCGATTTCGACATGGATACGAAAGACTTCGAGGCCGGCCGCAAGATCGCCTGCCCGGTACTGCTGCTGTGGGGCGCAACCGGCGGCGTCGGCCGCAATTCCAAGCCGAGCCCGGGCGAAATCTGGCAGCGCTACGCCGCCGATATCCGCGGCGCCAAGGCGCTGCCGTGCGGACATTATCTGTCGGAGGAAGCGCCGGAGGAGACCTACAACGAGCTGCGGCAGTTCTTCCGCGACTGAGCCAAGCTGCTAAGCTGAAGCCCGAGAAGGAAACGCGAAGGGGCCATCCCATGTCGAGTACCGCAGTTGCCGCGTCGAAGCGGCGCCCCTGGTACACGGTGCTGTACATCCAGGTGCTGATTGCCATCGCGCTCGGCATCGCGATCGGGCACTTCTTTCCCAAGACCGGCGTGGCGATGAAGCCCCTGGGCGACGCCTTCATCGCGCTGATCAAGATGATGATCGCGCCGGTGATCTTCTGCACCGTGGTGCATGGCATCGGCTCGATGCGTGACCTCGGCAAGGTCGGCCGGGTCGGCATCAAGACACTGTTCTATTTCGAGGCCGTTTCCACCATCGCTCTCGCCATCGGGCTCCTGGTCGGCGAATTGCTGCAGCCCGGCAAAGGCTTCAACATCGATCCGGCGACGCTCGATCCCAAGGCGGTGGCAAATTACGTCACCGCGGCCAAGCAGGAAGGCGTCGTCGGCCACCTCCTCGGCATCATCCCCGACAGCTTCTTCGGCGCGCTGGCCCGCGGCGACATCCTGCAAGTGCTGCTGGTGTCGATCCTCTCCGGCTTCGTGATCGCGCGGCTCGGCGCCGTCGGCGAGAAGATCAACAATGCGATCGACGCCGCCGCCAAACTGTTCTTCGGCATCATCCGCATCATCGTACGGGTGGCGCCGATCGGCGCGTTCGGCGCCATGGCGTTCACCATCGGCGCTTATGGGCTCGGCTCGCTGGTCAATCTGTTGCAGCTGATCGGGACGTTCTACCTGACCAGCATCCTGTTCGTGCTGGTCGTGCTCGGCACCATCGCGCATTTCGCCGGCTTCTCGATCCTGCGCTTCATCGGCTACATCAAGGACGAGTTGCTGATCGTGCTCGGCACCAGTTCGTCGGAAACGGTGCTGCCGCACATGATCCAGAAAATGGAACGGCTCGGCGCCTCGAAGTCGGTCGTGGGTCTCGTCATCCCGACCGGCTACAGCTTCAATCTCGACGGCACAAACATCTATATGACCTTGGCGACGCTGTTCCTGGCGCAGGCGACCAACACGCCGCTCACCTTCGGCCAGGAGATGAGCATTCTGGTGATCGCCATGCTGACCTCGAAAGGCGCGTCGGGCGTCACCGGCGCCGGCTTCGTCACGCTCGCCGCCACGCTCGCCATCGTGCCGGACATCCCGATCCAGTCGATCGCCATCATCCTCGGCATCGACAAGTTCATGAGCGAATGCCGCGCGCTGACCAATCTGGTCGGCAACGGCGTCGCCACCGTGGTGATCAGCCGCTGGGAAGGCGAGCTCGACGCCGACAAGCTGCACGAGACCATGGCGCATCCGCTCGCGGTCGGCGAGGAGATGGAAGCGCTGCCGATTTAGGATATGCAGCGGCTAGGGCACCAGCAGTAGCTTGCCCAGCACTTCGCCGCCTTCGAGCATTTCATGCGCGCGCGCTGCCTCGGCGAGCGGCAACCGCGCGTGGATGCGCGGATTGAGTTTTCCGGCCGCCAGCATGTCGATCAGCGCGCGCATGCCGGCGCGGCGCTCCTCGACCAGGTGATCCCAGGTGTGGATGGAGAATTGTCTTATCGCCGGCGAGTTCTTGCTCGCCCGCAGCGTCGTCTGCAGATCGAGCGGCGCCTTGCCACCGAGCCCGCCATAGACCACCAGCGTGCCGCACGGCGCCAAGAGCGCCAGATTGCCGGGAATGCCTGGGCCGCCGACCGGGTCGATGATGGCATCGACGCCGCGGCCGTGGGTGATCTCGCTGACGGCGTCGCCAACCTTTTGCCTCTTGCGGTCGATGACGTGATCGGCGCCAAGCTCGCGGGCGAAGCGCGCCTTGGCTTCGCTGCTTACGACGCCGATCACGTTGAGCCGCGCAACCTTGGCCAGGTCGATCAGCGCGTTGCCCATGCCGCCGGCGGCGGCGTAGATCAGCACGGTCTGGTCTTGGCGCAGCGCAAGCGCATCTTGAAAGATGTGATAGGCGACCTGATAATTGGCGAGCGCCGCGGCGGCATCGAACGCGACGCCGTCCGGCAGCAGAAAGGTGGCCTCCGCCGGCGTCGCGACATAATCCGCGTAATGCCCGCCGCGATGCGGCCGCTCGCGTGCCGTGGTGTAGACGCGCTGGCCGATCCGGCGCGACGTGACCCTGGATCCGACTTTCTCGATGGTGCCGGCAAGCTCGGTGCCCGGCGTCACCGGCAGCGGCGGCATCCAGCTGTAGGTGCCGGCGCGGATGAGGCAATCGGGCATGCCGACGCCGATGGCCTGCGCCCGGATCAGCACCTCGCCCGGCTTCGGCTCGGGCACCGGCACGTCGAGCAATTGCATCACGCCGGGCGGACCCGGTTTCTCGACCTGGATGATCTTCATGAGCTTCCTTCGGACGCCCGCGCGCTACGACGCCATCGGCGCCGGTGCGGCCAAAAAGTTCTTCATGACGTACCACAGCAAATCGCGGTTCTTGCTGAAGCCGGCGCTGTGCGCGGTCTGCGGCAGGATGACGAATTGGCGGTCGCCGTTCGGCAGTTGGCGGAAGAAGTCGAGCAGGTCGTCGTTGGTCGAATTGCCGTCCCATTCGCCGCGCGTCATCAGCACCGGACACGCGACCTTTGTCGGATCGACCACCGGCAGGTTCGCCGCCATGTCGAGATAGGTGCCGCTCGGAATGGTGTCGCCGAACTTCATCTCGGCGGTGATGATCGCTTCCGGCACGGCGGGATCGTAAATTCCCGGATGCCCGTCGCGGGTGAAGATCGAGCGGATCATATTGGCGTCGCGCTTGCGCCGCGGATTGGCGCGCAGCGACTCGATGTTCTTCTGCCGCCGTTGGATCTCCGCGGCGCCTTCGCCCTTGTAGGTGAAGGCGGAGAGCACCAGCCGGTCGACATGCTCGGGCTGCGCCTGCGCATAGGCCGCAGCGCGAATGCCGCCGGACGACGTGCCGTAAAAATGAATTTTTTGCTGGCCGGTCTCCTGCGCCACCACGGGCATCGCCGCCTTCAAGTCCTCCACCCCGCTGGCGATATCCGAATTGTTGCCGGAACTGTCGGAATCGCCGTAGCCGTCGTGGTCCATGGTCCACACGTCGTAGCCGTAGCGGGCGAATACGTTCATCATCGAATATTCGCCCTTGCCGGGCACAGTCAGGTCGTAGCTGCTGCGCGCCGCGTTCGACGAGCCGTGCACCAGAAACAGCACCGGCTGCGGCGGCGCATTGGCCGCCGGCGCCGTGAGCCGCTTGCGGAACATGGCGAGCTTCACGTTGCCCTTATGGGCCCAGTAGTCGCCGCTCCAGATCTCTTGCGCCGCAGGCGCCGCGGCTTGCGCATGCGCCGACGTGATACCCGAGGCCAGTCCGGCGCCGATGCTCAAGCCCGCGCTCTTGATGACCGTGCGGCGCGCGACCGGATGATCCGTCATGGCGATCTCCTATGAAATGTAAGCCTGCCGGCGGTGTTCATGGACCATCGGCCGCCCCGGCGCATTGATCACGGCGACAATAGCAGGCTGCGCGGGAACATGGCAGGGTGTGGCCAATCGGCGCGCCGCTCGCCACCCTCGCGCCGGCACACGACATCTGCTAGTGGGGCTGAGTTGCGAAAAACGGTCGATTGATGCGCAAACAGCCGGGCCGGAAATGCTGAAAACCCTGCGCGACGCCGGGCACTTTTTCGACCGCAGGATCGGCTGGAGCCGTTTGGGCGTTGCGCTCAGCCTCACCATCATCATCGTCGCCGTCGTCGTGCTCTATCGCATCCTGCGCAACATCGATCTCGACTCGCTGATCGACGCCATCGAAGCGACCGACTGGCGCACCCTGATCATCGCCGGCATCTTCGTCACCGCCGGCTATGTGACGCTGACCTTCTACGACCTGTTCGCGCTGCGCACCATCGGGCGCACCGAAATCCCATACCGGGTCGCGGCGGTGGCCGGCTTCACCAGCTACGCGATCGGCCACAATGTCGGCGCCAGCGTGTTTTCCGGCGGCGCCGTGCGCTATCGCATCTATTCGGCCTGGGGCCTGAGCGTCATCGAGGTCACCAAGATCTGTTTCATCGCCGGGCTGACGTTCTGGCTCGGCAATGCCACCGTGCTCGGGCTCGGCGTGCTGCACGCGCCGCAAGCTGCCCGCGCCATCGATCAACTGCCATTGTGGTGCAACCGCCTGCTGGCGCTCATCGTCCTCGCCATGCTCGGCGCCTATGTCGCCTGGGTCTGGGTCAAGCCGCGCGTGATCGGCCGCGACGGCTGGCAGGTCACGCTGCCGGGCGGGCCGCTGACGCTCTTACAGATCGCGATCGGCATCGTCGATCTCGGCTGCTGCGCGGCGGCGATGTACATGCTGGTACCCGACGAGCCCAATCTCGGCTTCGTCACGGTGGCGGTGATCTTCGTCGCCGCCACATTGCTCGGCTTCGCCAGCCACGCGCCCGGCGGCCTCGGCGTATTCGACGCCGCGATGATGGTTGCGCTCTGGCAGTTCGACAAGGAAGATTTGTTGGCCGGCCTGCTGCTGTTCCGGCTGCTCTATTACATTATTCCGTTCGTGATCTCGCTCGTAATCTTGGGGATTCGCGAGCTGCTGCTCGGCCGCGCGACGCGCGGCGCGCGGGATAAGCTGGACGTCGTCCGATGAGCCTGAATGAGAATCGCGCGACGCTCGTTCGCAGGCGAGCGCGCGGCGCGCGGCCGGTCGTCGTCGCGGCGGCAATCGTATTCGCGGTCTTGGCGATCGCCAATGTGTTAGCGCCTCTGTATGCGCTCATAAGCTTTGCCGTTGTTGCGGCCGCGGCCGTCATAGCGCCGCGCACCGATGGCGACGACGATCGCCTGGCGCAGCCGGTTGCCGTCGCCGCGCGCACTGACGATCCGCTTCGCGCCGTGGTCGCCGGCCTGCCCGATCCGGTCATCGCGCTCGACCGCGACGGCAAGGTGCTGGCGCTCAACGAGCACGCCCGGGCGCTGGCGCCGGCGCTGCGGCAGGGCGAGCCGGTGTCGCTCGCTTTGCGCATGCCCGAGCTCATCGAAGCCATCGGCCGCGCGTCCGCGCGCGGCGAGGAGCAGCGTGTCGCCTATGCCGAGCGCGGCCCGCTCGATCGCTGGTTCGAGGCGATCGTCATGCCGGTCAAGCGCGAGCCGGGCTTGGAGCGGCCCGATCTGGTGCTGCTGACCTTTCACGATCTCACGCCGCTGCGGCGCGTCGAAGAGATGCGCGCCGACTTCGTCGCCAATGCCAGCCACGAATTGCGCACGCCGCTGGCCGCCTTGTCCGGGTTCATCGAGACCCTGCAAGGCTCGGCGCGCGACGACACCAAGGCGCGCGAGCGCTTCCTCGCCATCATGCAGGAGCAGGCGCGCCGCATGGCGCGGCTGATCGACGACCTGTTGTCGCTGTCGCGCATCGAGCTCAACGCGCACCGCCGCCCCGACAAGCCGGTCGATCTGGTGCCGATCGTCCGCCAGGTGGTCGATGGTCTCGAGACGCTGGCGCGCGACCGCGGCGTCAACGTCAATGTCGAGGCGGCGAACGCGCTCTCGATCCTCGGCGACCGCGATGAGCTCGTCCGCTTGTTCGAAAATCTGGTCGAGAACGCACTCAAATATGGAGCGCCCGGCAAGCGCGTCGACATCAGGCTCGCGCCCGGCACGACCGCCGACGGCGAGCCGGACGCGCAAGTCGCCGTGCGCGATTACGGGCCCGGCATCGCACCGGAACACCTGCCGCGGCTGACCGAGCGGTTCTATCGCGTCGACGTCACCGAGAGCCGCGCCCAGGGCGGAACTGGGCTCGGCCTGGCGCTGGTCAAGCACATCCTCAATCGCCACCGCGGCCGGCTCACCATAGACAGCGCGCCCGGCGCCGGCGCCACCTTCACCGTGCACCTGCCCACTGCCGGAACCGCGCCCACCGCGTAAAACCGTGTCATTGCCGGGGTTTGCGCTGTCATTTCACTGTCATCTGGCGGACATACAACAGTGACGTGCCAAACCTAACCATTCCGGCGCTGCGGGTCAGCCACGCTCGAAAACCCAATCGCAACCCGCCGCGGCAGACGTTGAACAGAAAATTCGCCCAAGCAGGCTCGGTCAGCCATTGGTGGATCGACGATCCGCCACGCCGAAATTCCTCTAACAGGAGAGACCTCGTGAAACATCTTACAACGATCGCCGTAGCCGGCTTGCTGGCCGCGACGGCGCTTCCCGCGTTCGCCGCCGATATCACCGGCGCAGGTTCAACCTTCGTCTACCCGGTCCTCGCCAAATGGGCCGACGTCTACAGGAAGGATACCGGAGTCGGCCTGAACTATCAGTCGATCGGCTCGGGCGGCGGCATCAAACAAATCACCGCCAAGACCGTCACCTTCGGCGCCACCGACATGCCGCTGAAGTCGGAAGACATCGCCAAGAACAACTTCGTTCAGTTTCCGGCCATCAACGGCGCCGTCGTTCCGCTGTTGAATCTGCCTGGCATCAAGCCGGGTGAATTGACGCTGGACGGCCCGACCATCGCCAAGATCTTCCTCGGCGAAATCAGCAAATGGAACGATCCGGCGATCGCCAAGCTCAATCCGGGCGTCAAGCTGCCCGATACCGCGATTGCCGTCGTGCACCGCTCGGACGGTTCCGGCACCACGTTCATCTGGACCAACTATCTCTCCAAGGTCAGCCCCGAATGGAAGGACAAGGTCGGCGAGAACACCGCGGTCGAGTGGCCGGTCGGCATCGGCGCCAAGGGCTCAGAGGGCGTCGCCAACAACACCGCCAACACCGTGGGCGCGCTCGGCTATGTCGAATATGCCTATGCCAAGCAGAACAACCTGACCTATGCCAAGATGGTCAATCATGCCGGCAAGGTCGTCGCCCCGACGGCGGAATCGTTCCTCGCCGCCGCGGCCAGCGCCGACTGGGCCAACGCGCAGGATTTCCGCGTCATCATCACCGACGCGCCGGGCGAAAAGTCCTGGCCGGTTGCGGGCTCGACCTTCATCCTGATGCAAACGGTTCCGACCGACATCGCCTCATCGTCCGAAGCCCTGAAGTTCTTCGATTGGGGTTATAAGAACGGCAAGCAGATGGCGGCCGACCTCGATTACGTGCCGATGCCCGACAGTGTCGTGGCGTTGATCGAGAAGAGCTGGAAAGACAAGATCAAGAGTTCCGACGGCAAGCCGGTTTACTGAGATCGACGCGTGCGGAAAGGGCGCCGAGCAAGGCGCCTTTTCCTTTTCCACTTAATGCAAATAGCGGCTTGTATCGTGACCGCAACGCCGCTTGAGTGGCTCTCCTGACGACCCCGGCACAAGGAGAGTTCATGCAACCGGCGCGGAGGCAGCCCGTGGTCGATATGGCCTTGTCTGGCCAAGGTATTGTCCCGGCCGAAGCCCTTGCGCGCACCAAGGCGCTCGACCGGTTGCGGCTTGGCGACATCATATTCCGCGAGCTGACCCGTGCCGCGGCCATCGGCGTGTTGTTGCTGCTCAGCGGCGTCATCGTCTCGCTGATCAGCGGTTCGCTGCCGGCGCTTCGCACCTTCGGCTTCGGCTTCCTGGTCAGCGAGCGGTGGAACCCGGTCACCGACAATTTCGGCGCGCTGCCGGCGATCTACGGCACGATCGTCACTTCGCTGATCGCCATGCTGATCGCCGTTCCCGTCGGCGTGATGATCGCCTTCTTTCTCACCGAGCTGTGCCCGCAATGGCTGCGCCGGCCGATCGGCATCGCCATCGAGCTGCTCGCCGGCATCCCCAGCATCATCTACGGCATCTGGGGCCTGTTCATTTTCGCGCCGTTCCTGCAGGCGA
>Ga0307476_10000455_pt1 | contig 32382 bp, 34 predicted proteins | sample atmos_gasesECM2C_2_FD_203314 | JGI IMG/M metagenome (GOLD analysis project Ga0307476, IMG submission 203314) | Hardwood forest soil microbial communities from Morgan-Monroe State Forest, Indiana, United States - atmos_gasesECM2C_05 | ecosystem: Environmental > Terrestrial > Soil > Temperate...
CACGGAAAGCAAAGCTTGTTTGTTTCACGTTGTCTGTTCTTCTGATTACTTAAGAAAGAACTTGACTTAGGATACGTCTCAGGGCGGATACTGTTTATTGAGCCAATACGCGGTCGCGAGACCCTCAGCATTGCAAACTGAAGCGCGGTATTTAGTCGATTAGAGCGCGCCAGACGGACCGATTGGCAGCCATACGACATTGTTGCTCTTCCGAGTTCATTTTGGAGAAGAAGATCATGAAAACGGCAATCGCATTGTTTCTGTTTTGGGGACTGCAGGTAACAGCGCAAGACATGCAGTCCTGCCCCATGCACAAGGAACACATGAAAGAAGCATCGAAGCATCAGGCTGATGTTGAAAAACACAGCGATGAATCGATGGGCTTCCCGCACAACAAAACGTCTCATCATTTCCGCGTGTACTCAGACGGTGGGGCGATTGAGGTGACCGTCAATGACAGTAAGGATTCCCAAGATTTGCAGGCGATCCGTACCCATCTGAGACAGATTGTCACGATGTTTGCGAACGGCGACTTTTCCATGTTAGCGGGCAGCCAAGTTCCACCTGGAGTTACAGAGATGAAGGATAAACGCGCTGTGATTTCCTACAGTTTTGACGAGTTACCGGATGGCGGCAGGGTTCGCATTAAGACTGGCAATCACGATGCACTGAACGCCATCCATGACTTTCTGAGTTTTCAGATTGGCGATCGGCAAACCGCAGATACAGCCGACATTGTGTCGCGCTGACGGTGTCAAAACGAGTGATTGCGACTCACAGATAACTGATCGGGCATGATACTCAATTCGCTCCCGTCGCTGTGTGCCGGACCCTTTTGAGATTGGCACTTCGATGAAAATGGCGGAGTGCAAATCAGCACTCCGCCAGAAATCAAATGAAGGGATAGATTCATGCTGCCTTTTTGCGAGTCTTCGGCTTGCGTGTTTGTTTTTCTGTTTTCGCGGCGAATTCCTTGACGACGGCTTTTTGGATCTTTTCGGTACGCACGCGGTTAGCGTTTGGCGGCATCCACAAGAATATCGCCTCGGTTTTCGGTGGATCGCTGATAAGCGTTGCAGACTGATTTCCAGAAGCAGCTTGCAAAGTCCGGCCTCGTCACATTTGCTGACTTATTTGGCTAGGAGCTCCTGTGCGCATTTGGCGTTTTCCTTCGCATCTACCTTGTGCCTCTTTGCCCAAGCCGGGACTTGGCTGTAGGTGAGGTGGCCGATCAGGTAGTGAACGACCGCCAGTACGGATTATGCTCCCAACCGTCTCGCATGCCAATGCGCCAGTCAGATTGCCTGGGACAAGGCCATTAACCAGGCGTACGCTTCGAACCAGCTTGGCGTGTCTCATGAGCTCCAAAACAGAAGGCTCGATGGGAAGAGTCGGCAATTGTCTATGGATTAGTTCTTCGACAGTTATCTCGCGTATCAACTCGGCCTGCGAATAGGTTTTCGGATCTGTTGCGTGGAGGCCATCGACATCCTTAAGAAAGATCATACTGCGAGCACCGAAGACTTCGGCCACCAAGTAAGATCCGGCATCGCTGCCGTGGGGGGGGTAGCTTGCCGACCACCGGAGGATGCTCCCAAAGCGAATACGGAGGAATGCCGTTGAAAACCGCACCGCGCGCGGCTGCCAGCATGGCGGGAAGCAGTTGGACCACAAAGGGCGCTTCGAGGTAGACGAAGCCATGTTTGGCAAGTAGGCAAGAAACCATGTAAGCATTTTGAGCAGAATCTTTGGCGCTCAAAGCTGCCAGGGCGCCGGTGGGCAACCCCAGATCCAGACCCACGGAAAAAATATGCCGGGAACGCACGCCCGCGCCCACGCCGATGATCATCCGATGCTGCGACTGGTTGGCGACAATCTCATCTATTAACGGCAACAGAGCGGAGCGCCCGTGATCCATGATGGAGCGTCCACCGATCTGTATGACGTTGACATCGGGCAGAATAGCAGTTACCTGCGATTCGGTCCGGGCGATCACATTCTTGTCAACCAGAGATTCCCGCATCAACCTCGACTGCACATGTTGTGCGCTGACTTCGCTTTGGCTCATGCCACACCTCCGTCGCGATAGATAATCGTCCCTACAGCTTCACCGTTGAGCGCAGCTGTCAATTGTCCTGTTTTGAGTCCATTGATGAATTGAATTTCATGGACGTGCCGCGCGTGCATCATGAACTCAAGCACGGCGCGTTCCACGATGAGATCGTCCAGATCGCGGGCCAGTAACTCCTGCACGCTGATCCGGGGATGAATTCACACGAAGGATCCTTTTTGGGGTCGGCGGTGTGGAGGCCGTCTTCATCTTTAACATAGATCATCTTGCGCGCCCCGAACACCTCCGCGATCAGGAAGCATCCGGTATCGGTGCGCTGCGGCGGGATGCGTCCGGTGGCCGGGTTCGGCTCCCACAGTTTGTATGGCGGCATGCCCTGGCAGACGATCGCGTTGCGTTCCATTAAATAATGGGGCAACGTGCTGAACCCTTCCGGTTCGATGAACGGAATCCCGTGCTGGGCCAGCAGGTAATGAAGCATTTGCGCGTTCTGCCAGGCTACGGCGGTGCCCAGTACCGTGAGCACTCCAGTAGGGAGACCGAGATCAATTGCCAAGCTGTATATGTGGCGGGCGCGCGTGCCCGCCCCGGTTCCTAAAATCATCTTGTGCCGGCCCAAGTTGGAGACAATCTCGTCAACCAGTGGATATACAGCGCTGCGTCCGCGATCCATGATGCTCTGGCCTCCGATCTTGACCACGTTCACCCAAGGCAGGATAGCAAAGTTTGGCGTATCCTCCGTGGCCCGCTGAACGGCGTCGTCGTTTAGAGATCCCGAGACCAATTGTTCGCCTAGAGCGGTGAGTGCAGCGTTGTTTTCTATCGTCATTATGAATACCTACGAGCGACTGTCTCAATTATGTATGTCCCGACTTCGCCGCTAAATCACGAAATTAGATATGTCTATTCGATATGAGATCTCACGGCTGCCGACTCTGATCAGTCTTTAATCAGGCAAAGACGAATAAGAAGATCCCCGGTCAGAATTCGAATATATCTAATTCAAAACTGGGTTTTTCCGGAAACGCGGCATCCAGCGATCCGACGAAGAAACTGTGTGACCTACCACAGCGGTTCCTCCTGCTCGCACAATGCGCCGAGTCTCGCTGAGAATGTCTTGCCAGTTGCCTGCGCCACTCAAGACCTGAATTAATATCACTACGTCGAAGGAGCCATCAGGGAATGGCAAGTGCTGGCCATCAGCTTGCACCAGACGAGCGCTGCCGGAGTTCGCGCGAAACTCTCGCAGCATCGAAAAAGACAAGTCAACTCCTACATAGAGGTCGCCAGCGGCCACGAATGCCTTGCCGATTCGACCCGTTCCTGCTCCGATATCCAACACGCGCGACGAATCTGGAGCGCATGCAGCCTTCCAAATAGCCGACCGTATGGCGTCCGGCACGCCGTTGGGCAGTGGACGGTCGCGCTCGAAGGTCGCCGCAGCAACGTCAAAGGAAGAGCTCGCTGATTGTTTCAACGGTCGCATCACCGATAGCCTTCGGCCTGGAGCCGGAACAGTTCGGCGTAGAGTCCGTTATTGGATACCAGTTCCTCGTGCGTTCCCTCCTCTGTGATCGCTCCTTGCTGAAGCACCAGGATACGGTTCGCCATGCGCACGGTGGAGAAGCGGTGAGAGATGAGCAGAGCCATCTGTCCAGACACCAACTCCGCGAAGCGTGCAAAGGTTTCGTATTCAGCGCGGGCGTCCAGTGCCGCGGTTTGCCTAGCGGGTAGTCACGAAACCGAAAAGTTTCTCCGGTCAAAAGAACGACATAGAAGCAGATTTGTGGCAACTGTGGGATTTTGTGCTCGTGGTTTCCTGTCTGCCTTGCGGATCACTAAGAGTCCGTGCTTTAGTTCAGCCGTGAGATCGGTATAGTCCGTTGCCACATGCATGGACTTGCCGGATTCCTTTCCGAGCCAAGCTTGAGTTATCGGCGGTTGTTTCCAGGTAGCGGCTCCCGGGGCGGACAATCATCCAGATAATGGTTGATTATCAACCATATTTGGATGATAATCTCACCATGCTTCGTCGGCACATCGTGGACCGGCTCACTGATGCTTTAGCGGACACGCCGGCCGTGCTGGTAAACGGCGCCCGGCAAACCGGGAAGAGTACCCTGGTGCAATCGCCGGAGATGGCGGGCCGAGGCCGCCAATACCTCACTTTCGACGATCCGAGCATTGTAGCGGCCGCCATGAGCGATCCCAGCGGGTTTGTGGCCGGTCTGGAGACGCCGGTTACGCTCGACGAAGTGCAGCACGTACCGGAACTCTTTCCGGTCATCAAAGCTGCCATCGACCGCAAGCGGCAGCCGGGACGGTTTTTGCTCACTGGGTCGGCGAACGTGATGCTACTGCCGAAGATCTCCGAGTCGCTGGCAGGACGTATGGAGGTCTTGACCCTGTGGCCGTTTTCCCTAGGTGAGATGCGGCGCACTAAAGAAACATTTGTGGAGACTCTGTTTTCCCACAAGTCCGTGAGCTGGACGAGAAAAACAATCACGGTCAGCCGCTCAGATTTGTTTGAGAGCATTCTTGTCGGCGGGTATCCAGTGGCGATCACCCGACACAGCGCCGCTCGCCGCGATGCTTGGTTCGAGTCCTACGTCATGACGACCCTGCAACGGGACATTCGCGATCTTGCCAATATTGCCGACGTTACAGCAGTCCCGCGATTGCTTTCGGTCATCGCCGCACGCGCGGGTGGATTGCTGAACTTCGCCGATCTTTCTCGAACCGTGGCTTTGCCGCAGACAACGCTGAAGCGTTATTTTGCCCTGCTCGAAGCTACGTTCTTGGTGCAATTGCTTCGTCCGTGGTCAAGGAACATTGGCAAGCGCGTGATTCAAACCCCGAAGGTTTATCTCAACGATTCTGGGTTGCTCGCGTATTTGCTAGGAGCGACGGTTGACCGGGTGAAATCGGACGGAAACCTTGCCGGTATGCTCTTGGAGAACTTCGTTGTCATGGAACTCCGCAAACAGACGACATGGAGCGGAGTACAAGCGGAAGTCTTGTATTGGCGAACGGCTTCCGGGCATGAGGTAGACGTGGTTCTGGAGGACCGCGCGGGAAGAATCGCCGGAATCGAGATCAAAGCAGCAGCTACCTTGAGCGGCAGTGATGTGCGCGGTTTACAAGCCCTAGCAAACACCGCTGGGAAGAGCTGGGTGCGCGGAGTGGTGCTGTACGCAGGCAATGAAGTCGTTCCGTTTGCCAGCAACATTCACGGCGTTCCCATGAGTCAGCTTTGGACGACGTAAGCGACATAGGACTTACGACGCCGGCAGGGTGTTTGAGGTAATTTCTGATCGCTGTCCACCTTTTGGATAGTGGCGACGCGCAAGAGAAGAAAGCAATCACCAGATCAGCAAAGAGGGGTTAATAAAATATCCGCTTCAAGAGCAACTATAATCTCGCCGCGTCGGTTTAATCGGAAGGTGATCGTTCTAGATTTTCTGACCCGCCACCACACTCGCTGCACAAACTTGACAACTCCTACTGTCCTGTCGCGAACTGTATCTTGTAGGCGCTACCTCGCCTATCCGTAGACCGGGTATTCGTCCTAGAGCCATCCCATCAACTACCCGTTGCAGCGGAATCTTCGAGGTAATAGCGCAGTAGTGACACGTTCCATCTCTGCGCTCGTCGACGTTTAGAGACTAATTCCGTGGCCGTTGAGATTGAGTCCGCTGCCGGTGGGAGACTGTGCGTTTTCCGTCACGGACTGAGTGAGAGAGTGGCCCGCTTGTGCAAGCGCATTGTCGCGTGTGATGGGCTGGGCGTAGCGGTCAAAGAACTGGCCTTGGCCGTCGATGTGTAACCAGCGGTGGGTTTCAGGATGTTGGTAGCTGTGGATGCCGTCGGTTTCGCGTTGCCACTTGTAGCCCTGCGCTTCTGTTGTAAGAGCTGTTTCGATGGGGCCGTACTGGCGATTGCGTTCGGCTTGTTCGGGCGTGAGCGGCGGAGATTGTTGTTCCGGTTTCAATTCATTGTGGTGTTGCATCGTCTGCTCCTTTGGAGTTTGGGATTGTGAAGGCTCAGCGGGTGCCTCGTGAAAATCGAGGGCGGAGGTTTTGCTCACATCTGTGCTGAGGCGCTGGGCAAGGGGCGCTGCATCATTTGTGTAAATGTGGGCATCGTGGGATGCGCGGGAAATGGAGACGTAGGCAAAGCGGGGGTTGAGGAGTTCGGAGAACGTATTGGTATCCATATTGACGAGGACGCGGTCTTCGGTCAAACCCTGGGAGCTGTGGCTGGTGACGGCATAGCCGTGATCGAAGTGCCGCATCCGAGCGGGGTCAAAATTGACAGTTCTTCCGTCATCCATTTTGACAGTCAAGCGATTGTCATTGCCGATGGCTTCGATACGGCCGCGATCACGGTTGTGCACGTCGAGATCCTTATTATTGTGCGTGAACTGGATGCGATCACCGGTGGAGAACTCGTACGGAAGGTTGGTGTAAACATTCACTCCGCGCAAGCGCTGCGGATCGTAGGCCACCTGTTGGCCATCCGCTCTGGTAACAGTCACTAAATTGTCTGCGGGGTCTGTCGCGACGACCGTGGCGTAGGTGTTTTTTCCCAGCCCAAGATGTTGGCTCCCACGAATGTACTGCACGATGTCGCCGGGGGTGTACCTGGCTGCCCACGCTCGATCTGCGCCAGTCATGTCGTTGCGACCTACGAGTATCGGGAAAGAAACGTTCTCTTCTCCGAGTACTCCCGAGGCTTGTAACTCGGCCCTCACGGCCTGATTGATGTCTCGCCGGGACGCATTATCGGGCGAGACGATCAAAGTCTTTTCGGGGTTCGAGGCGTAGTCCCTGGCGATGGCGGCGATGCGCTCTTGCGGGTTGGAAATCTCGGTGATGCGCCCCTGAGCTTGCAACAGGGAGATGCCGGTGTGGGTCTCATTCCTGGCAAGATGTTCGACGGCTTTAAGCAGTTCGGGGTCTTTCTGCCGCACGATCTGGTCGAGTTGGGCGGTTCGCATTCCGGCATCCTGCAGTTGCTCGAAGGGTTTTCCCGCGTCTACGGCCTGATGCTGGCGTGTGTCGCCGATGAGCAGAACGCGATCATGGGGGCCTAGCCGGTCGAGGAAGTCCTTCATCTGCTGGGTGCTGGTCAGACTGGACTCATCAATCAGGAAAAGGCGGCGGTTCGCCGCGTCGTCAGGGTTAGTCAGGGCCCGCTCGCGGGTTCCCATCGCCAAATAGGCTTGCAAGGTGTCGGCGGAGATGCCGGCGGCCTCGCGAAGTTGGTGAGCGGCGCATGCGGTCGGGGCGAAACCCGCGACCGTGTAGCCATTGTGCTGGGCCGCTTCGCGTACGACCGCGAGAGTGGTGGTCTTGCCAACTCCCGCTAGGCCCTGTAAGCCGTGGATTTGATCGCGAGAAGTTAGTATCTCCTTGATGGCCCGGCGCTGGGCCGGATTCAAAAACTCAATGGCAGCGACGTGAGACGCAGCGCGTTGTTCGCTCGTGATGGGGGCAACGGTGTTCTGTCCGCGCTGCATGTGCTCAACTGTCGCTCGTTCGGCGGCGATGGTTTCGGGCATCGTTAATCGTGGCCCGGTGCTGTGCTTCTGAGCGGCCACTGTTTGGAATTCGCCGGTAGCGTGGCGGTGTTCGAAGTTGTCGCGCACTTGGCTGAAGGTGAGGTCTCCCATACCGCGGCGAAGCGCATCGCGCATGATGTCGCGTTGGTCGATGACGGCCTCGCGCTCGAAGTTCCGTTCCTTGGCATAAGTGACTGCTTCCTGCGCGCGCTGGGGCGCGTCGGGTACTCGGTTTTGTTCCTGAGTATGGGCTCGTTCGCGGGCATCTGCGACGACGCGATCAGCCTGATTGCCGAACTTCGCGGCGAGCTGGCGATGAGCTTCCATAACCTCGGTGGGCTTATGAATTTCTTTTTTGTCGCGCGTGTTGTGGGCGGCGATCTGCGCGGCCTCCGGCCCGCTGAAGCCGCTTTTCGCCATGGCCTGCTCGATCTGCTGGCGGCGGGGGCTGGAAGCTTCCAGATACTCTTGCGAATACCCTTTGATCCCCGGTGCGCCTCTCTTCCCGGCCTCGATTTCGTAGCCGAGATTGCGAAGCCGATAGGTCAGTTCTGCTTGATAGACAGCGGTGGCAAACTGCTGGCTGTCGAAAAGACTTTTCGGCTGGATGGCGCGTGTGGAACTATCCTCGCGTTCCGTCATATTGAAGACGACGGCGTGGGTGTGAAGCTGGGGAGCGGCGTAACCATTGACCGGGCGGGCGGTGTCATGCTCGAACTTTGCCGCGATGAATCTGCTTGTCCTTTCGGCGGCATGGTTGCCGCCGATCCGCGCCTGCGTGTACCGCTCCAACTCTGTGAGGGCGGTTGTCACCGCGTGCCGATGGGCTTCTCTCACTCGGTCATCGCCGCCAACCAATGCCGTCAAGGAAACGGATTTGGGGGCGGAGAACGTCGCATCCCAACCGGCCCGGTGCTCGACCGGCTTGACGGGGGTTCCATCTGAGGTGGTGTAGGACTGCCCGCTGCGATGCCGCACCAGTTGCTCGCCAGTGATCGGGTCTTGGCCTTCGCTCAAACGGGCAAAGTGCTGTGCGTCAACCGCTCCGGCAAGTCCGAATCGTTCGGCCAACTTACCCTGCCACTCGCCGACGACGGCGCCGTCTTGCTTCCAATAATTTTGCTCGGCAGACGTGAACTCTTTGGCGTGGTAGGTCTGCGCCTGGGCGGAGCTGAGGGGTTTTGAGATGGTCAGCAGATGCGCCTCTTAATTCGCAACAAAGTCCAAGGTTGTTTGCGTCGGCTCCTCGGCGCTGACGATGTTATCGGAGGCCTCGGCGCCGGTGTTCTTTCCGGCGTCGGGCGCAGCCCCGACGGTGGCAAACTCGCTATTCGACGAAGTCGCCGCGGCGTTTGTTTCTTTGATCGGCTTTGCCTCAAGATCAACTGCGGCGTGAGGCGCTGCTGGCACAGCGGGCGACGGCGCGGCAGTGCCGGGGCGAGCTTTGGCCTTTATGTTCTTAGGGTCGAAGGTGAGCTTCTCGTCCGGCAAATGTCTGCGCTCGAATGGAATCTGATGCCCCTCGATATCGAGGTAAGGAAACGAGAAACCGGTGACGTAGTTCTCGTATTTGACGAAGGCGTGCAGGTCGGGCAATCCTGAGATTTCTGATTCCATCACTGCTGGCTCGACCGAGATGTCCAGCGCGAAGTTTCTGCCCGAGCGCGTTCCGTCGAAATGGCTTTCTTTCATGCGCTCGATTTCTACTTTGCCGATCGCCTTGCTGACCCACTCGCCCGCATTCGGCTCCTTGGTCTTCAGGAAAATGCTGGTCGTCGGCATGGATAGCATGACTTCTGCCAGATGGCCGTAGATCACTTCCAACTGAGCCTTTCCCTGAAAGCTCATGATGATGGGATTGTTGCTCTTGCGGTTCTCGGTGAGGGCGGTGTGAAACTGGGGAAGACGCTGCAAGCTGGCTAGCTCGTCGAGCACAAACCAGACCCGTTTCTGGTGGGCTTTCGGTTCGTTCAATAGACGGAGCACCAGCATGTCGATCCATACGCTTTGCAGTGGACGAAGCGCCTCACGTTCGGCCGGAAGCGAGGTGATGAAGATCCATCCCTGACGTGTTTCCGACCACTCGGTTGCGGTCCACTCGCCATTGCCAGCACCCTTGTGCGGCAAGAGACGAAGGCTCTTTGCCACCTTACTGAGAGACGCCAATACACCAACCCTTTGCGGGGGAGCCGTGTGGTCGATGAAGTTGGCCACCTCAGTGCGAGCGACTCGATTGTCGATCTCTTTTGGGTTACTCATCCATTCGATAAGCTCCTCCGGGGTCGGTCCATAGCGCAGCAGATACGCGAAGATCTGCTGCGGAATCTCGAAAAAGAACTCGCCCTTTTTATCTTGCGGGGGCTGGAACAGCGACACCGCGATTGCGTCCGCTTCTGAACTCGTCTGCAACTCTTCGGCTGGTCCCCAGTACGGGCATCGCCGGTCGAGCGGATTGAGAATGATGTCGTGCTTTGGGTCGTAAAAGCGGCACGTGTACTCTAGCGCCGGATCGTAGACGATGGCGGAATCGCCGCGGCTTCGAATCTGCCGGAGCATCTGCATAATCATGGTGGTTTTACCTCCACCGGTGTCCGCGATGATCTGCACATGCTGCGCCTCGGCCTTGGCCGGGATGCGAAGCATCTCCTTCAGACCGTCGATTTTGATGCCAAGTCCCTCGCCCTGTACCTTGCGGTTGAACTCTTTCGGCGTGAGCCGCTCCGTGCCTTTCAGTCGCCGCCCGTACCTCATTTGCTTTCGGCGCTTGATGTCCTTGTGGATCGAAAACGGTAGCTGGATGAGTAGCGATAGCAGGCCGAAAAACAGTGGCAGCCGGTAAATCTCGGACAGGCTGTCACCACCGTAAATCGCACTCTTGAGGTAGCCACTCAAGGGCACATCGAGGTAGGTGTGCTCCGGCTCCTGGTAGAGCAAATCATAGCCAGCCCGCAAGGCAAACTGCGAGAGCGATAGTGGGAGCGGTCTCGCTCCGGGTTGCGGCGTGTTGCCGTCTGTCACGTCGGCATCCGTGGCCGGCCGCGGTCGGATTCCGCGAGCGCCGATCATCACCAAGCGGTACTCGTCTTTGCGGCTGGCGGAGACGCAGCCCGCAACGCTCGACCGTATGTAGATCGGCGTGTAGAAGCGCTGCAGCGGAGTATTGCCAAACGTGAAACGCAGGTAGACGAAAAGTCCGGTGAGGATCACGGCAACAAACACCGCGCCATAGGTGTAGATGGGGCTGTGAGGCGGGAAAATGATCGTTTCCTTTCGTCCCCAGTGCGTGGTTGCCATTACGCTTTCTCCAAGTCTGTTCGTGTCTTGATCGCCAAGCCTCGCTTGTGCTTTTTGACCTCGGTAATAACCCCGTCGAAGACTTCCGGTGTTATTTTTTGCCCTGTCGCCAGTGGTTTGAGAAGGTTCGTGAGCATGAGCCGGAGGCCGATGATTTCGACCAGTTCTGCGCTCACGGGCGGATCGCCCGAGTCGCGCGCCAACTCGTCAAGAATGAGCTGCCGGATAAATTCGCCGCGTTGCAGGCGGTGCTTTCTTGCCAGCCGCTCGATGTCCTCAACCTCTTGCGGACTGAGCTTCGTGGTGACGCCGATGAGTCGGTACGACGCTCTCACTTTGGCCTCGGCGGCAAGCTGTTCTTCATTGAAAAAAGACATAATTACCTCGTCCCTAAGTGTCCCTAGGTGTCCTTGGGGACACTTAGAAGCTGTAAGTTGCTGCATGCACTCGGTTGCCTCTAGGTGTCCGTAGGTGTCCCTAGCACGACCTTTTGAGGGGTGGAGTGTCAAAATTCTTCCGGTGCGAAGCACCGTTCTTGCACCACCACGAAATTGAATGGACGATCATGCCTTCACCGCGCGCACAGAAGCCGTGGACTCGACCCCGGTTGCAAGCTTCTTTGTCGGCTGCTCCGTCGCACCATTGCTCGGGCCTTTTCGCACACGCAAAGCGGGGGCAACTTGCTTGGCGTGTGCCGTCTTTAGGAAGTCCTGGAAGTCGCGGTCCTTTGAGAAGACATAGTTGAGCGCCTTGTCCACAACATCATCCGCGGATGCGTGGATGAAGGCGGCATACTGATCGACTTGGGCGGCGGTGGATTCATCGAGCCGAACAGAGGCACAGATGTGGCGAATTTGGTTGATCTCTAGTAGTGGCATATTCGTTCTCCTTGTAGGCGTTCGATTAAGATGTGCTTACTCGTTGCGTTTTGCGTTCTACGCTGCGGCATGTTGCACCTCGAATACTGGGTCGATCAGGAAGCGTTTCGCGTCGCGGTCGTATCCCCGAAGGGCCAGGACTTCGCGGACAATGCGGCGGCCATCTTGCCGCTCGACATGGACGACGAAATCAACGGCTTCTCCGATCTCCGCTTCGGTATCAGAGAAGGTGGTCTGCGCGTGGCTACGCATGACCAGATTGGCGAAGCGCGTGAGGGCTTTCGTTGCCGAGTTGGCATGAATTGTCGCGAGCGAACCTGCATGGCCAGTGTTGAAGGAATCGAGCAACGTTCGCGCCTCGCTTCCGCGCACTTCGCCGAGAATGATCCGGTCGGGTCTGAAGCGAAGCGTGTCCTTCAATAAGTCGTCGAAAGACACATTGGTCTTGAAAGTACTGGTCTGGGATCCGACTGCAACTATGTTCGGCTTCCGGATTTGGAGCTCGGGAGTGTCTTCGATAACGAGGATGCGTTCATTCTCCGGAATTGAGTTGGCGAGTATCCGCAAGAGCGTCGTCTTTCCGGTCCCCGTTCCGCCGCTGATGAGCAGCGTCTTGGCGCTGCGAATCTGCTCGGCTAAGAAATCTGCAATCGCCTGCGTCAGTGTGCCGCGAGCAATCAGATCATCGACCGTGTAATTGCGGCTGGTGAATTTCCGTATCGCAATCGCCGGGGCCGGACTCACAAGCGGGGGAATCCACGCCGCAATGCGGCTTCCGTCCGGAAGCTGCGCCTGTAGTCTAGGATTGTCTTCGTCCAGCCTTTTGCCGAGATGATTGGCGATGACTTCGAGGCCGGTGCGCAGTCTGCCGGCATCGAAGGAAATGTTCGGTTCCTGGCACACTCTTCCATCGCGCTCGCAAGACCAAGACGAATCCGGATTGCCCATGATTTCGCTAACGTCTTCGTCGAGCAGCAGCGGCTCGATGGGCCGAAGGAATGGAAGGATCAATTCGAAGCTCATTGCGGGAACCTCACAGCCGTGGAAGCCCAGCGATTAGCCGGGCTTCCGAGAGTGAAGAGCAAGGGCCTATGCGGCCGCATCTTCTTGGGGCGTTTCATCGTGCTCCTGATCTTCCGGGGCAGCCTTTTCAGCCCGGTCGAGCTTCAGAATCGAAGCGACTCGAATTTCCCAGACGCGCTGCTTCGTGTCCGTCTTCTTGCTGTCGTACTCCCGGCTGCGCAGCTCGCCTTCCACCTGGATATGTGCGCCCTTGGTGAGTGTCTTGGCGAACTCCGAGAGCTTGCCGAAGACAATGCAACGGTGCCATTCGGTGTGCGAGATGTAGTTGTTGTCCTTCTTGTAGGAGGACTTGGTTGCCAGCGAAAGAGTCGTGAAGCTGCGATTGTTGGCGGTGCGAACTTCGGCGTTGCTGCCGAGGAAGCCGATGAGGGTTACTTTGTTCTGGTACATGAGAGTGTCTCCGTTTTGTTGAATTCGCCCGTTGTTGCTCGGGTCACACTGGGCGGAGCTTAGCGAGTGGGCCCGGCTCCCAAGTGCCAAAGGTCTGCTTTCTGGGAGGGGCCCGAAAGAAGTTTGAGAGGCGTTCTTGGCCGTGGTTCTCAAACTTGTTTTGGGAGGAACCGAGACCCCGAAGGGGCGCAGAATGCGAAGCAGAAGACCGAGTGCCACCGGGCGCCGGGAAGGCCCCGAAGCTGTGACCGAGCAAAAGACGGATACATAACGGCAGACACGCTCCAGAGCAAAGTTGTCATCTGCGCATTGGCTGCGGAAGTTCACCGCAATTGCGATGCGATTCGAGCTGGCATGTCCGCCGCAAGACGGACGCAATTCGCCACCGTAGTTGCGCGTCGAAAGGCTCTTGTTCGCCCACTCCACCGGACACGACGACAGGTAGGAAAGGCTAGCCGGATTAGCAGCAAGAAAGGACATGAATAAACCTCTGGGCAGGTCGATCACTCCCTAGCTGAATGCCTGGTCGGCCCGGAAGCGCACGATGGTCAGACCGAGGGGGTTCACGGCAAGCTCATTGTTCTTCACATTCTCGCGAAAGACATAGGTGACGCTGGCTGTCCATCGCTCCCGCTTGAGTTCGCTGTGATCCGCGGGGTTGGTGTACACCTTCTCAAACTCAATGCGTGCCGAATACGGCGACTGTCGCAGGTCGTCAAGGATGACGTTCTTGATTTCGACATCGACATACGGCAGGCTGCTGTCTTTGACGTAATTCTGAATGCTGTTGTCCTTGCGTTCCTGGTCGATGACGGCACGTTGCACATCGCTATTGAGGAAATAAAGCGACTGCGTTTGATCACGTTCGATCGTGAAACGATTGCGGCTGAAATACAGTTCCGCCCAGCGGGTGAGGTAATACTTGTTCTCCGCTTCTTGCGGGCGATACTGAAAGTTCCGATAGTCGATCGCTTCCGCGTGGCCCACGTCGTTAATCCGCACGATCATTGGGTGCATGTTGGCAAGCGCTTGCTGACTCTTGAATGTGAGCGCCGCCAGCGCGATACAGACGGACGCGAGTACAAAAATGGTCACCTTCAAGTACGTATTCATCACCAACGGGTCGCCGTATTGTTCCAGGTAACGCTCTGCGGCGTGGGTGATTTCCGGGGTCCCTTTGGTTCCCATATTCGTTGTCGCCGTGCTCATCTGTAACCTCATTTCTCGTGCCGTTTACATCGCGGCCCGTATCGCGAGCATCGCCATAGCCAGGCCCCCACCGTGTCCAGCAGTACTGCCAGTGAATAAGCTGTGAGTCATAGTCGGAATTTGGAAAAGGATGTAGATGTTGACCAGTACGAGAATGACGAGAAGGGGCAACGTTTGGACCATGGTTGAAGGGTCCGACACGCTCTGGCCAAGTTGGATGTAATAGTTCGTTAGAACATGGGACAGAACATTCATGGTGGCTGCAGCGACAACTTTGTAAAAGCTGAATCCGAGATACGCTTTGAGCCATCCCCAAAACAACCAATCGAGCTTATCAACGACAAGGAATGGTATGAAGATCGGGCCGAGTAATCCGATGATCGTTGCGGCAATTGCGCCGTAGGCCAAAATTGCGGACACGATAGCGGCCAGCATGGCTAATAGGAATTGCACAGCAAAGTACACGATGGCGTAGTACGGATTCATCATGCTGCTCAGGATCGACGGCCCTGTCTTGGCTGATGCTGTGTGGATCTCGTTCAGCATCGAGGTTGAGCCATCGGCGCCAATGAGGTTCACCAGACTTGTTGTGCCGCCGTCGATAAAACCCTTGATGGAAAAGCCAAGTCCGGGGATTGAGGTGTCGTAGTAGTTCACCATCGCGTAGGCGAAGGTGAGCAGCATGAAGAGGTTCAGAAACCTCCCCATGCTGAACCCCGGCCCGCCCTGCGCTGATGCGAGTGCTTCCTGCACGCCAAACCAAACCAACACGACGGTGGCTAACGCTATCACGATGTGAACGCCCATCGTGGTAATGGAGGGCGCCGCCGTGGCTGCAAGCGACTGGCACGCTTGAGCAATAAAGTTGAAGAAACCTATACCCATTTTCCCTGCCCTCCTGTCTTTTTCTGCTTGCGTCTGGTCAGTACGCTTGCGTGAGGAGATTAGCCGCGCCGCCGCTGGTTGTTGTTACGTTGGCGTTGTAATAGTTTTCGTATCCTGCCGAGTCACGAAATGCAGCCTTCATCGCGTCTTGCTGCTGTTTTTGAGCAACGATCTGCTGCAGGGCAAGATTGGCATTGATTTGGTTGGCGTCTTGCAGAGTGCGCAGTTGCAAGAGCAGGGCTTGGTTAATACGCTGTAGTTCGGCCATGATGGTTTGCTGCGACGGGTCCTGGGTTTGGGTTGCGGCCTCCAGATTCGTAATGTCCGTTTGTCTTGCCGACTGATTTGCGCGGATTGTCCCTAGCGCTTGGAGGTTGTTGGTCATCACGGAATCGGTGATGTCTACGGTGGCGCCCTGCGCGGCAATCTGCAACTGCCCGGCCATACTCGCAGTGCCGTAGCCGGGGATTATGTTGTTGGTGTTCGGAACGTTGACTTGCTGGTAGGCGGATGCGGCCCCCTTGCCGGTGTTTGCAGAATTGACCCAACCCATCGAATTGCCGTAGGTATTCGAGATCTGTTGCAGCATCAGCAAGTCAGATGTTGGAGACAGAAATCGCGCATAGAGCATCCGGGGAGCGAGAATCATCTGATGCGTGAGTTCGTATTGTTGCTTTGCGACGTTGTAGGCTTGTAGCGCAGTGGTTGCAATCTTGACGGTATTGGTGAAGATTTGCTGGCCCTGCTCAATCTGCTGGGCTTCGTTGGCGATGGATTGTTCTTCGTGTTCGATTTGCGTAATGGCATGGGCCGACTGTGTCGGGTCGAACACGATGCCGGAACCGAATTGTGCATTCGCGAACGGTTGTAACGCCGCCGCAAACCAAACGGCGAGCACGGTAAGGGTTAGTTTCTTCATTTGTCTCGTCCCTTCGTCGCCGTTGGTCTCGTGATGCTTTACAGCGGTACGGCTTTACTGCTGTGCAGCGAGAATGTCTTTCTGGAGCTGTGCAAGACGGTCGGCCTCTGGCTTGCACCGTGCGTCTCGTTCTTTCTTCTTGGCTTCGAGAGCCGCTATCTGCTCGGGGGTCAGCTTCTCTCCTGTTAGCATTCTTGAGGCTCCGGAGGTCATGTCTTCGTCCAGGCAGGCCTTGGCATAGGGTGGGTATTCGGCGTTGTATTGGTCCACCAGTTTCTTCACCTTTGCCGCTTTGCTCTGGCAGCCGGCAAAGGCGAGAATCGACAGGGCTAAGAGACAGAGAGTTACGATTCGCATGGAAAGCCTCCTTAAAACGTCCGCGGAATAGTGTGGTTCGAGTACGCAGGAAGAAGCAAGTCCTGCGTGAAATACACTTTCACGCGGTGGCCCTCCCGGATTGTGATGGTGGGCGGTATTTGTATGAAGCGATCAAGGATAGTGGTCGCAGACTGCGAAACACTGCCCGCTGCCCCGTTGGTGAATGCCTGGGAACCGCTAGTGGTGATGGTGCCGCCACCCTGAGTGATCTCGCTGGCTCCGGCAATCACACCCAAAGCGATCGAGGTGCCGAAAATTTGAAGGTAATGATTGTTTACCTTGTCTTTCAGTCCTTCCTGTCCGATCTGATCGAGACCTTGAAATTGATCGAGATCGACGGAGTAACCGTCCGGCATAATCAGTCGGTGAAAAACCACCGCCATCCGGCGTTGTTGGCCAAACCCGGCCGCTCCAATCTTCTTTGCCTCCCCCAAGACAACCGTTCCCTCGGGGATGATGACGTGTTGATGATCGTGGGAATAAAGCGGATTTGAGACCAGGACTTTCACCGGCCCTACAGCATCTCCATCCAGACGATTCATGAGAACCGTGTCGAGAACCGAACCCTCGTAAACGAGATAGGGCTGACCGGCGGCTGAATCAACATTGGCCTCTAGTGGGCGTTTATAGCCTCCGGGTGTGTCCTCCTGTTTTCCTTCGGCTGGTGGGGGGACGAGACTGCTGTTTGTTTGCCGTTCGCCGGGGCCATACTGTGCGGGGATCATCTGGCCTTGCTGCTGCTGTTGTTGCGGGGGATCGGCAGAGCGGGAGTACACAAGATTGGAAGCGAAACGGGAGTCGTCTGCGCGCTCGCGTTCTTTCGCGGCGAGTAGCTGTGCCTGCTGTTGCACAGGCGTGAGTTGCATCTGCATGTTGCCTTGCTGCGCCTGCGGGCAGGGCTGGCCCGGAATACAGGGCACGGCAACACCGGTCGGACCGTAGGCCGCGACGGCAGCCCGCTGCTGGGGCGTCGCAGACGCGAGCGCTGAATCTTCCATTGCAGCAGCGGCCAGTGTCGCCTGCTGTTCTTTCTGACGTTCGGCCTGAAGTTGGTTTTTCAGCTCCTGCACGTTGCTGTCGGTGTTGTCTTGCAAGGCTGGTTGCGGAGGTTGGCCTTTCGCGCTGGCCTGTTGCGCGGGGGTCTTCTTGCCGGACGAACTGAAGAGCGCCGCCACTATCACGAGCAATGCTGCACCCAGATAAACGAAGGTCTTGATGTTCTTCTGCAAGACACCTTTCGGCAGCTCCAGGTTGCGTCGCAACGTTGGCTCGGCCTGCGGCTCTGTGTGCGGAGTAAAGACGTTCTCGGTCATGACGGTGATCCCTTGCGCGTGAATTCCATTTTCTTTTTGCCCAGCTCCACATATCCGCTGTCCATGATCTTGGGAATGATGTACGTTCCTTCGCGAAGGTCGTAGGTGACGAGGTTCGGCTTGTTATCTTTCATTTCGTACACGCTGAACTTTTCTGGCGCATTGGTTTTGATATAGGTGAACTTGTCGTCGTGATAGATCGACTGGATATAGAAGGGGGCTTCGTTCGCCTTGTAGGCATAGTCGAACTTGAGCTGAGTTGGATAGGCGCTTTTGTACTCATCCACTGCCTGTTCAACGTGTGATTGCAGGGCGGCGAGCTGCTGCCGCGACTGTTCGAGTTGGGCGGCGGGCACGAACTGCGGAGGGCCGCTCGCCGCAACAATGGCAGAACGGTCGGCGGGTTCGACAATCACCTTGAGGTCGGGCGCGGTGACGTTTGACCCGGAGATGTCCTGGAGGGTGAAACTGTAGATGTTCCCTTTGTCCGTAATGAGATTCAGGTTTGAGCTGATGCCTTGCTTGGCCGGGTGCACAAAACAGAAATTGCCAACCACATCCACGATCCAGAACTCCTTGTCACCTGTGGCAGCTTCCATGATTTTCTCGGTCGTGGGCAGTTCGATAAGGGTCGTATATTTCAACTTTGCGCGGATCGGGATGATGTCTTGCGAGTGATACTGCACAGTGCGCGCAGAGTCTTGGGCGAAAGCACCGATGGAAGAAAAAACCAAAGCGCAATTGACAACGAATTTCAGATGCCGCATAGAGCTCTCCTTAGCGGTTGTTGTTCGAAGTTGATACGGCCAGCGCGTGCGGCCGGAACGGATGATCTTCCGCCAGATGGCGAAGTCCATCCGCAATATCGAAGCGGTCGAAATATTCTTGTTTCTTGAGGTTGTCGCGAGCATTGTTGGTCGCCATCCAGTGCGAGACCGAATCGACGTTCAAGTGCACTTTCTTTGAGGTCTCCGCCTTACGAATCAGCATTTGGCCCGGCGGAACAAGGCCGTCGATAAGGTCCAGTTCGGTGTCGTTCAGATGAAACGCCTCACGATAAACTTCCCGGTTCATGTCCGGGTTGGCCAGAAAGATCTTTGTCGGGCAACTTTCGGCCACTATTGCCAGCATCCCCGATTCCTCAAGTTCTTTGATGGATTGCGTCGCCAGGATCATTGCGGCTAGGTGCTTGCGCCAGGTCTTCTGCGCCTGCACTACATAATTGCGAATGGTCTCGTTCTTGATGAAGAGCCACGCTTCGTCGAGCAGGAAGAACTTCGGGGTTCCGAGGTTCGTCGGGTCGGTAATTTCATTCGATGCGCGGTGCAAAACATAAAACAGCAGTGGTTCCAAGACTTCCGGCGCATCGTTCCAGCCGTGGAAATTGAACGTCTGAAAGTTTTTGAACGAAAGCGTGTCCTCGGCGTTGTCGAAGAGGAAGCCGTACTGTCCACCGCGGGTCCAGCGGTGCAGCCGTTCTTTCAACTCGCCAATGATGTTCCCAAAATTTGAAATCGTCCGCTGGTTTGGCTCCAGTACGTAGATGCGCTCGATCGCGTCCCACAGTCGGCGTTCCTCCTTGAAGTCGATCCGGTAACGTTGCTCGTTACCCTCAATGAGCACTCGGAAAAAGGTGAAGAGAAACTGCAGGTTCTCTTTGGTCTGAGGCAGCGAGAAGGGGTTGATGGTGAAGTCCCGCGCTTCCTGACCCACATTGAGATACGAGCCCTCGAATATCGTCGTAAGCGACTGGAAGCTGCCGCCGATATCAAAGATGAAAGTCAGCGGCTTGTACTTCTGTGCGTTCTGCAGCAAAAAAACGCAAAGATAGCTCTTGCCACTGCCCGTCATCCCGAGAATCAGGGTATGGGCCACGTCACGGGTGTGCAGGTTGAGAAAGTAGGGCGTGCTATTGTCGGTTTCGACGACTGCCAGGTACTCCGTGCCCAGATGCGCGTTCGTCTTCTCGCCGGGAAGGATCGTAAACAGAAAAGACAGGTCGGCGTAGTTCGTGTTCAGCAGATACAACTGGCGGAGGTTGAGCGCATAATTGCCCGGTACAGTGGCGAAATAAGCGTTCAGCTGGTTGTAGGTTTCCGCAAATAGATTGCCATCAGCATTGGTGAAGACGCCGGTGAACTCGGCCACGAGCTGATCGAGTTCCGTTCGTGACCAGCCATAGAGCACAATCGTGAGCGAGAAATCTCCCAGCGATTGACCGTCACCGAGAGCGCGCAAGCAATCGCCAAGATTTTCGATGTCAGCCTGTTTGGACTCGTCCACCAGCACATCGCGCGGGTTCGTCTTGGTAGCGTCGTTGCCCATCTGGGAGACGAAACCCGTCTTTGACATATTGAAGTGGCGGCGACGTTTGTTTACTTCTTTGCGCGCCTTGTCCGCGGGGAGCGGCGTCCACTCGGTGACCACATAGAAGTTAGCGGGGATCTTCAACAGCGCGTCCAGTACCAGGGGCCTCGTTTCGGTGATGGCCTCTTTCATCGTCAGCACCCGGACGATGTGATCGCCGACGCGCAGATGATCGCGTTCGGCTTCGATGTCGGAGTTGACCACCTGATAGTCGAGAAACTGCGTGGACTGCGGCCTCCCTTCAACACGCCAGTCGTCGTAATTCAGCAAGCGGCGGAAAAACGTGAATTGCCCCTGCCGATTCAACACTTCGATTTGCATGAAATCTGCGAGCTGCCGAGCGAACGCCTGCACCTGCTGGTCGAGCCGTTGAAGATCGCGTTCGATATGCGTCCGCAACAACTTCTTCATGCTGTCGTTGGTGAACTGCGATTTGAGTTCGGCAACCGCGCCCTCTGGATCGCGTAACAGGCGAGCTAGCGCCGTGCCGACGCCGGTCTTCGACCGGGCGCCTTCGAGCAGAATGCAGTAGAAAATCTCAACCTGATAGAGATGATCCCGCTTCGCTTCAAAGAACTTCCGTCGCTGATCGATGGCCGCATCCACAACAGGGTCGTCATAAGTTGCGAATGGTATGTCCGGGCGGTTCGATTTGAAGAGGTACTGGTAGACATGGAAGCCCGGGCCAAACGCTTTGAACGCCGCCTCCAGCCGCTTCACCGCATACTCCTGCTCGGAGCGGTCGAGACTTTCGTAGTCCACACCGGGAATACTGAGAACCATACCTAGATCGCCGCTCTTGGTAAGGAAGGCCGTCTCGTTCCAGAAGCCATAGAGGTTGATGTGGTCGTTCAGTGCCGCACTCTCTTTCCACGGCTTGATGACCTTATCGAGACGCAGCATCAGACCACCTCCACACGCGGGACTTGCTGTTTGGCCGCATCGTAGCGCAGTTTGTAGCGTTCGGACTTGGCCAGGATACGGAGGAAAGCCGGATCGCTGTTCGTTACCCAATGGCCGAAGGCAAAGCCCCCGATGAAAACGGCGATGCCTGCCAGGATGGAATTGAAGAGATTGAACGCCCCCACCGCGCCGACGCACACGAAGTAGAAGAGCGTACGTTCCACACCCAGGTAAGTGAGTGGCTTGTGCAGGCTCTTGAACACTCGATTTGTGCGTCGCTTCTCGTTTCGTTTGTTTGGCATCGTTCCTCGTCTGAAATACATGACGTGGTGGAGAATATAAATATCTGGAGGCGCGCGTTATACGCCCCAGAGCCAACTCAGGACATTCGCCGCCATGACGGCAATGCCAGTGCCCGCTGCGACTCCGGCGAGCGTCTTCTTCGCGCCGGGTTCTCCGTGCGCAAAGGCGTAACCGCCTATTACGATGGCGATCAAGCTCGCGACCTTCGCCACGGTGCCGGTGAAGAGTCCTTGTAGAGAGTTAAAACCGGTGTCGAATGGACTCCCTTGTGCGCGAGCCGCAAGAGGGGCAACGATAAGAACCGTTAGGATGGCCAGCGCCGGCTTTGTCAAGGGCGAACGAACTACCGACCGCACGGCAAACGCAATTGTGAAATGCGGCATGGGGGCCTCCGGCAGCGAGTTGTGATCGCTGCGTTGCGCCCACCTTAGTGGGAAGAATTGCGCCTGTCCAATAACTTGTCAGGATCGCATCATACCGCGCGGTTATAACGGGACATACACACAAACTATCGCTTGGACCAGTTAGTTGAGCAATGGTGGCTCCCGCACGTCGTATCTGAAAAAACCATTTTCTAAGAGTCAGATTATGCTTCTAATAGTCGGCTTATCCGTTCATCGTATGTGCATTGGAGTAGTAGACTCAGCAAAACACCCGTCTGGCAAGGCTTTCAGGGCGAAGCTTTCCACTTCGTTTGTTATTCTAGTAACTGGTCCATATGGGACGGGTTCCGAAGCATCACTACCCGTCATTTTACGTACAAATAAAAGCACGAGAATTTTGTCTCACCAAACTCTTGAATGGGGGCTTGGAGCAGTGTTTCCCAAAATTGAAATCCACCACCTGCTCGCAGCCGTTGTGATGGCCGAAGAACTGAGCTTTACACGAGCCGCACGCATACTACGCATCTCCCAACCCGCGCTCAGCAGACAGATTACTGACCTTGAGGGACAACTTGGATTTCTTTTGTTTACCCGCCACAAGAAGCGCGTGGTCGAACTGACCGATGCCGGGCGGGTCTTCGTCAAAGAGGCCCGCTCCGCGCGCTCACATATAGAGCGGGCTGTTCTGCTCGGGCGTGCCGCTAATGAGGGATCGGATAGCATCCTGCTCATTGGGTATTCACCCAATGCTGATCATGCTTGGATTTCCGCTATGTTCGCCATCCATCTTCCATTGTATCCCACGCTGGAAATTCGGCTCGTGAATCAGTGTTCCACGGAGTCGTTTCGGAGCGTGCTGGTTGGCGAACTGAACTTCGCTCTGGTCACGGCACCGCCCAAGGACGCTCTGATCACGGCGGTACCCTTTAGCGTTGCACCACTGTACGCGGCCCTTCCTGAGAGTCACTCTGCGGCTCACAAACAGCAACTCGTTCTGCAGGATTTGGCGAGCGATCAATGGATCCTCTTTCCAAAGCGGTTTGATCCTCAAGTGCATGAGGCGATTATGGACACAGCGCGGCGGAAATCGATCATCCCCAGACACGCCCACGAGGTTATCGCGGCCCAGCAGGCAGTGGACCTGGTATCGGAGCATATCGGCGTCGCTATTTTTTCGAAACCTGCCGCCCGATTGTTGCATGCAGACGGCGTAGTGGTAAGGCCGCTTTGCGATACGTCTTTGTGCTTTGAAACCTGCGTCATCATGAGAGCCGATGACGAGTCTCGCCTGGCAAACGAATTCGTCCGATTGTTCCTCCGCAAATGTACGCGCAAGTGGATGCCCCCGAAGCAATTGGAGCTGTCGTTATCCGCTTGACTTGTCTTTTCTTGAATCCGGCGAAGTGGCTTGTTTTGACCAAAACTTGAATTGTCCAAGTGGACTCGCACGGTGCGCTATAACCTGCGCGCATAACGTCCTCGCCAAAAGTTATTGGACACGGCGGAGGAAATGAAGCACATTGCTTAGCACAGTCGGACCCGCACGGACTTGACAGCGTGGTCGCATGACGCAGCTAGAAGACCTGACGTTAGCGAGGACTCTTGATGTCGACCCAGCCTAACCCGTTCGCCCGACCGCGGTCCGCCCGTCTGATCCATGAAATTCCACTGAAGCCAGTATCCGACCCAGCATTGATCTCCCAGATTCTTCGGTCCTACCACCGGGCCCTTACAGCTCGCGAAATCGCTGAAATTCTCCATCTCCACCCAGTCACGGTTTACCGCAAGGCAAAGGCACGCGTCATCCCCTGTAGGTTCATTGGCACGGCAGTCCGTTTCGATCCGGGTGTAATCGCGCAGTGGTGGGAAGAGTCTCAGCTTTAAGCGCTCTCCCTTTTTACGCAGACAGGCCACTCCATCCGAGGTTAGTGTCCTAACAGCTTCACGCGCCTACCCAAAGGATGGCACTACCCTCCAACGCGTCTTAGGACACGCCCCAGCCCATTTTTTGTAGGCCGTACAATCAGACATAGCACGAAGCACTGGACCTCTGAAATGCGACGCGATGAGTCATTCCTCGACCAATCGGTGGACCGTTGGGGGGTGATACCAGTGATACCGAAAACAGTAACACACAAGGTTCCAGCAGCAACGCATGCAGCAGCGGCTATCAGGCGCAGCAGTTAGTAAGATGTTGTTATCGCGTGAGTTACAAGCGATACGATTGAAGAGCCGAGAGATAGCAATTACGTGTGAAATAGAATCCCACCCTCTCCGCCATTACTTTTTGTTTTCAATGTTTTATGAGAGACCTCAACATCTCGACTCGCCAAGGGGCCAGTCCACTACATGGATGTAGGGCAGTTTAAGGTTTCGGGATGACTGCCGTGACGATCGGTGATTCGTGCATGTTTAGGATGTGCCAGCGATTTTCCGATTTGCGGCAGAGCATCATCCTCGGCCGGAGGTGTGCTTGGATGGCGTTTCGATCGTGTAGTCGTAGAGACTCCACACCAACTCACCGACGGCGCGCTGATCACTCATCTTCATCGAGAGATACGCGCGCGGAGTCAGGCTGAAGTACTGTAGAAAGTAGTTTACGGGCTGATCTCTGCCGTGGAGTATCGTCGTCTCATTCCAGGAGTGGATCGGCACCGACAAGTCGGCTTTTCGACTCCAACTTCCGGTGTGCCGGTGATTCGGGAGTAACATAGCTTCCCACACGTCGATTTCTAGGTGCTGACGGGGACGCATGCCCTCATCAAAATGACACCAACCTGAATTCTCACTAGCCGCTTCGCACCGACCTTTCACGCACAGACACTTTCTTGTTGGCCGTCTTTTTGGTGGGCTTGATTCGGAGTGCATCTATTGGCTCCCGACGCTTAGAAACTGCCATCAACCATGCCTCAAACCCAAATTCGAGCCCGCTTGCCGGTTTCATCTCGCCTAACACTTGAGCGGCTTCTAGCGTCGCGGCTCCATGTAGGAACGCCCAAAGTGCGACGGATGCCTGCGCAGCTCGGTCGGACCCGGCAATTCGTTGCACCTGCTCGACAGTGAACGTCCAGAGGCTTTGGTGGGAGGTCGCATCGGGCCCTGGCGCGTGGAGACTCATCATCGCCTCGTAGAGGTGAGGATTGTCCCTTGCGAATTTGATGTAAGCAGATGACATCTCGCGGATTGCGGTAACCGGTTCGCACCCGTCGGCTGCCTTCCTCAACGCCAGTTCCAGTCGCCGGGCAGCTTCGTTTGCCAGGGCAGCTTCCAGTACTGAGCGATCGGAAAAGTAACGGTAGATTGCATTGGGCGCGAGGTCGAGGGAGGCCGCGAGATTCCGTAACGACAAGTCGCGGATACCCCTGTGAACGAGTTCCTTAACCGCAGCAGAAAGGATGGTTTGACGGTCTGTTTTCGACGGATACGGCATACAGAACACTGTACACCTTGACACGACGTGCGCCAAGATGTACGCTGTACATATTGAAGATGAACAGTGATCATCTTAGGAGAAATGCAATGGCGAACAGCAAAGATGTCGTGGTCACGGGGGTCTCCACCGGAATCGGTTGGGGAACCACAAAGGTCCTTGTTTCAAAGGGATTTCGCGTGTTCGGTTCTGTACGCAAGCCAGCTGACGCCGATCGTTTGCAAAGGGAGTTCGGTAACGGCTTCGTGCCTCTCATGATGGACATTACGGACGCCGACGCTGTACATCAAGCTGCCCAGAAGGCCGGCTCCATGATAGGCGACAGGAACCTGGTTGGCCTGGTGAACAATGCAGGAATTGTAGTGAGTGGACCGCTCCTGTATCTGAAGCCCAGCGAGTACAGGCGGCAGTTGGAGGTCAACATGGTCTCCCCGCTTGTCGTAATCCAAGCCTTCGCGCCTCTTTTGGGAACGGATAAGAAGAGGCAGGGGCCCACCGGGCGCATCGTGAACATCAGCTCTACCATCGCAAAAGTTGCTATCCCGCTTCTCGGTGCTTATAGCTCCTCCAAAGCGGGTGTTGAAGGAATGTCGGACGCGCTACGGCGAGAACTAATGTTATTTGGCATCGACGTCGTAATCATTGAACCGGGCACCGTGAACACGGCGATGTACGACAAGGGCGAAAAAGAAGATCTGAGTGAGTTCAAGCAGACCGAGTATTGGGAGTCGATGCAGAACTTCCAGAAGTTCATCATCACCGAAGCGCGTACCAATGGCTTATCCCCTGAGCGTCTGGGCGAAGCCGTCCACGTGGCACTCAGCACGGCGAAACCGAAGGCACGATACGCAGTCGTCCCGCAACGCTTCAAGAACTGGACTCTGCCCAGACTTCTTCCCGCGAGGATGCTCGATGCCGCGGTCTCAAAGCAGATGGGACTCAAGAAGCGGTAGCCAGCTTTCGACTGATCTCCTCCGTATCTCGATAGTCGCTATGACATGATAGTGACTAACGCAAGCTGATTCTATATAATCGCGCGTCATGCCGACTCAGGAGACTCTCTATAACGTAGCCAAGCGAGTGGCCACGATTACTTTGAATCGGCCGGACAAACTCAACGCCTGGACCGCGGTGATGGAAAGCGAAGTGCGTTCGCACATGGAGAACGCCGAGCAGGACGACGAGGTCCGCGTGATCGTGTTGACAGGCGCTGGGCGGGGCTTTTGCGCAGGCGCTGACATGTCGCTGCTGAGCGCGGTGGCAGATCGCGGCCTGGGTCACCAAGATTTGGATGACCGGGATTTGGACGATCGGCTCCGCGAGCAGGCTGTGCGCGACGGCGCCAACCGCCGGGTAGGCGCGGCCCCGGATTTTCAGAAGAAATACTCGTATTTCCCGGCAATCGGGAAGCCGGTGATTGCCGCCATCAACGGGCCGGTGGTTGGCCTTGGTTTGGTGATCACTCTCTATTGCGATCTGCGGCTGGCCTCAGACGCAAGCCGCTTCAGCACCACATTCGCGCGGCGCGGGCTGATTGCCGAGTATGGAATGGCCTGGATGTTGCCTCGGATCATTGGAATTGCCAACGCGCTCGACCTGCTGTTTTCCACCCGGACCATCGATGCCACCGAAGCACTGCGCATGGGGTTGGTGAATCGAGTTTTTCCCCAGGAAACCTTTCTCGAAAAAGTCCAGGAGTCTGCCCAGGAACTGGCTTCCACGCTGAGCCCGCGCTCGTTGCGCATCATCAAGCGCCAGGTATACGAGGCCATGTCGCAACCGCTCGCCGAAGCTTTCGACATTTCCGTGCGCGAGATGATGGCGTGTTTCCGCACAGACGATTTCAAAGAGGGTGTCGCGCACTTTGTGCAGAAGCGCCCCGCTGCTTTCACGGGTAAATAGGAGACAGGCGGCAGGCATGAATTTCTCGCTCAGCAGCAAAGTGCAGGACTTGCAACGGCGCTTGCAGGTTTTCATGGATGCGCACATTTATCCGAATGAGCAGCGCTACCACGATGAGATCGAGAGCAACCGCTGGACGCCGCCGACCGTAATTGAGGAACTCAAGCCCAAAGCCCGCGCCGCGGGCCTATGGAATCTGTTCCTGCCGGACGACGCGCAGGGGGCGGGGTTAACCAATCTCGAATATGCGCCTCTGGCCGAGATTATGGGGCGCAGTTTTATTGCTCCTGAGGTGTTCAACTGTTCGGCGCCGGACACCGGCAACATGGAAGTGCTCGCCCGCTACGGCACCGCGGAGCAAAAAGAGCGCTGGCTCAAGCCTCTGCTTGCAGGTGAGATTCGATCGTGCTTCTCGATGACGGAACCCGGGGTCGCCTCATCGGATGCAACCAACATCCAGGCGAGTATTGTTCGGCAGGGCGACGAGTATGTCATTAATGGCCGTAAGTGGTGGTCCTCTGGAGCGGGCGATCCGCGCTGCAAGGTCGCGATCTTCATGGGCCGAACTGACACCAACCGTACTGACCCAGACCGTACTGACACAAAAAAGACAGATCGCTCGGCCGCGCATAAACAGCAGTCGATGGTGCTGGTGCCGATGGATAGCGCCGGGCTGAAGATTGAGCGCATGCTGACGGTGTTTGGCTATGACCATGCGCCGCACGGACACGGCGAGATCACTTTTGAAAATGTTCGCGTGCCCGTCTCGAACATGTTGCTCGGCGAAGGACGAGGCTTCGAAATTGCCCAAGGGCGGCTGGGTCCGGGGCGTATTCACCACTGCATGCGCTGCATCGGCGTGGCCGAACGGGCCCTTGAAACCATGTGTAAGCGAGTGCAAGCGCGGGTGGCCTTTGGTAAGCCGCTGGCCGAGCAAGGCACCCTACGGGCCGACATTGCACAATCCCGCATGGAGATCGAGCAGGCACGTCTTCTGACTTTGAAAGCGGCCTACATGATGGACACGGTCGGAAACAAAGAAGCACGCGCCGAGATCGCGATGATCAAAGTCGTGGCGCCGAATGCCTGTCTGCGAGTGTTGGACCGCGCGATTCAGGCTCACGGAGGTGCGGGCGTCTCCCAGGATACCTTTCTGGCCGGCGCCTGGGCGAATGTGCGCACACTGCGTTTGGCCGATGGCCCGGACGAAGTGCACACCGAAGCTATCGCGAAGCTGGAACTTCGCAAGTGGAGTGTGCCGCAGGCGCTGGGTGACAAGAAATGACCCTTCGACAAACTCTCGGGCGTATCTTTTCGACACAATATTCGACACGATATTCGACACGATAAGAGATGCGGCAAAATCGAGAGGAGACACCAGTGCCGCTTGTCCTGGAAACACCCCATTCCTTGAGAGACTTGGTAGGTCGCGAACTCACCCTGACTGACTGGTTCCCCATGGCCCAGGAACGAATTGAGCAGTTTGCTGAAGTTACCGAGGATCGCCAGTGGATCCACGTGGACCGCGAACGCGCCGAGCGTGAGTCTCCCTATAGAACCACAATTGCTCACGGGTTCTTGACCTTGTCGCTGCTGAGCCGGTTGATGAAGGAGGCAATTCAGATTCGAGGCGGTGTCCGCATGAGCGTCAATTACGGCTTGAATCGAGTTCGATTTCCTTCTGCTGTCCGCGCCGACTCTAAGATTCGGGTTCGCTTCACTCTTCAATCGCTGAAAGACGTGCCTGATGCGCTGGAAGCGGTCTTTGACGCGAGAGTGGAAGTCCAGGGTAGCGACAAGCCGTGCTGCGTAGCTGAGTGGGTAGTTCGCTACTATGCATAAGCCTACGCCAGGAATTCCTTCCCCTCGAATGTGAAGCCTTCCTATTCGCCAGCCCGAACGAACTCGGCTGTATTGTACTTAGTCCTAAAGGCCAGCCGCGCGCCGATTTGTGGGTTCGTGCCCGATGCCCTCTTCGTTGCCCGTTCGCTGAGAAACACGACAACTGTCCCGTCTCGCTCAATCCTATAATCTGCCATGATTGATGACCTCCGCCGGAAGAATCCGACCGCCTACAGGCTAGCAGAAACAAACAGGAATATCCAATCTAATAATTTTGTTATAATAAATAATTATGATACGATACGCGTGGTTGTTTGTGGAGGGCAGATGGAAAGAAGGCATGACGAACTTCTAACCGCTCGGCTCGAAGAGGTAATGCTGAACGGGTGCTCACATATCACGTGGCACGAGCTGTATCACTGGTACGACGTGCAGAAACTGGCGGCGAATACCTGGCGCGACCTGAAGAAACGCTGGGAAGAGGTCACGGAGGGGCGAAAGGCAGGTCCGCTGAAAATGGTCGAGGGGCGGGGCGGAATGTTCCTTCACGATGGAAGCAAATCCAAGTTCGTAGATCCTGATGTGTAGAAGGCGGAGAACAAAAAATTACCGTTCCGCAAAGGAGCCAACAAATGCCGTTAACAGTTGCTGATCTCGACACGCTCGAACAATATTTGGTGGGTGTGATGAACCGTTCGGGTCACCACGCAGAAACCGTTGGTGCCGTCGCGCTTGCGTTGCTAGGAGCCGTGTTATGGAAGAAGGATGCCGATACGACAATCGAGGTCCGCTCCCATGAAGGGGCGCCTGCAAACGTGCTTTGGGTGCATATTGCCGGACGGCGATACGCGCTCGCTTATAACCACCACGATGAGTGCATCGAACTTCGTGATCGCACGCAAAGTGGGCCAGCCCTGCACCAATTTACAAATCAAACTCCGGTGACGGAAGTCTGGCAGGTGTTTGAGAATCTAAAGCCCACCTCTTAGCGGTGGGTGCAGAGCCCCGGGGCGGCGAGGTGCGGCACCGCGTTGAAGGTAAATAACCGCAGTTGCTGTTTTCGCAAACGCAGGATTGTGTAGGATGCGTTATACACTGCCCCGGCGAGCCGCATGATCCGCTCGTCGGAAATCTCCAGTGACAGGCCAGTCCAAATCGCAAGCGGCGTGGCCGACGTAACCACGAGAATGTTCTCTTGCCGCGCGTCATTCTGTTGCCGCTCCATCTTCAACCGGCAGGCCGCAACGCGTTCGCGAAACTGGTCCCAGGTTTCGCCGCCATAGGGATAACGATCGGAAAGCCAGGCCTCCACCACTTTGGTATCGCAAGGCATCCATTTGCGATGAATTCGTGCCCCGTGCGCTCCTTGGCTAACGCGAACCTGCTCGCGCATTTCGTCGTATTCGTGCAGAAATTCCGGATCTTCGGCAGCCAGGAGCGGAGCAATCTCGCGATACACTCGCCCGAGATCGAATTCATCCCATCCAGAATCGACGCGAACTGTAGGGAAGCCAACCCCCGCGTCGGCATAGGCCGCACGGATCTGCCCGGCGGTTTGCTGCTGCCGCCTAAGTGCTCCGGCATAGGCGGAGGTAAATCGGACTCCCTGTGCAATGAAGTGCTCGCCCAACAGCCGTGCCTGACGCTCTCCCAACTCGGAAAGCGAATCGTAAGCGTCGCGCGTGCCCGCCTGCCCGTGACGCACAAGATAGACGGTGCTCAAATGGATTTCTCCATCTTAGGATATTCAATGAGCGAATCCGCCAATTCCACCAATCCCTTCACGCGGTCTCCGAAGTTCTGAAATCGTGTGTCTTGCGTCTGGCCACGCCGGAAGCGATAGTAAATCTGCTGGAGAATCACCGCCAGCTTGAAGATGCCAAGCACTTCGTAGTAACCGATCTGCGAGAGGTCGCGTCCGGTTCCCTCCGCATAACGCTGAACGAACTGATCTCGCGTGTACCAACCGGGCTGCGATGTGAGCGAGGGCACTCCGCGAGCGCGCAGTTGCGGCGCCTCAACCCAAGCCCAGTAACACAACGTCAAACCCAGATCGGCCAGTGGATCGCCAACCGTCGCCATCTCCCAATCGAGTACCGCCTCGACACTCTCGGCGGAGTCTTCGCTGAGCATGAAGTCTGCGCTGAGCATAACGTTATCCAGTTTGTAATCGTTATGCACCAGGGTCGGCGCGGGAGAAGACGGTTGGTGATCGATGAGCCATCGAATCACGCCATCCATCTGCGGCATGTCATCCGTTGTGGCCCGTTTCCAACGATCTGCCCAACCCAGCACTTGGCGTTCAAGAAATCCTTCCGGCTTACCGAGAGCAATCAAACCAGTCCGGGAAATATCGATGGCGTGCAGGCGTATCAGGCAATCGACAAATCCCTGGCTGGCTCGCTCCGCATAATTCGGCATCTTCGCCAGTTGTGGCGGAATTTCATCCCGCAATATAAGCCCGTGCCGCCGCTCCATCAGGAAAAACACAGAGCCCAGCACCGCTGGATCCTCGCACAAGTGAAAGACGTTGGGAGCTTCCGGAAAATGCGGATGCACCATCTGAAGCACTCGAAACTCACGCGCCATGTCGTGAGCTTTCGGGGCGACCGGGCCCAGAGGGCCCCGCCTCAGGACGTACTCGTGCCCATCAATCTGCAACAGATATGTAAGGTTCGAATGCCCGCTCGGAAACTGTTCGAGCGTGATACCTCGTTCAGCGCCTGCGATTCGTCCGCGCAGCCAATTGGCTAGTGAAGCTAGATTCAGTTCTTCGCCGTGGCGAACGGGGCCAGTATCGAGATGCAATCGAGATAAACCTTTCCGACGGAAAAGTGTCTCCCACAAGACGTCAACTCAACCAGCGGCTCAACCAGAATGCGCGGCATTCCAAACGCGTACCCGCTCGAGACTGGCAACGAACGGCTTCAAAGCTCCATAGAGGACTACCGCAGCGAGCGCACATGCGACGGATGTCACGATCACCAGCGAGTATCGCACGGCTTCGTCGCTTCGAAATGCATATTGCGTTAGTGCTCCCACAGCGGTAGGTCCGATTCCGAGCCCGATGAGGTTGATGGAAAACAAATAGACAGCCGAGGCCTGCCCGCGCATGGTGGCCGGCATCATCTGCTGAATCGCAGCGGGGGCGATGCCGAACGGAGCGGCCGCCAGTGCGCATCCGGGAACCAGCCAAATCGTGGCCCAAGTCGCAGAGGGCGCCAGGTACAAAAGACAGTTGACGGGCAGCCAGACTAATCCGATCAGCA
>Ga0307476_10000456_pt1 | contig 32347 bp, 27 predicted proteins | sample atmos_gasesECM2C_2_FD_203314 | JGI IMG/M metagenome (GOLD analysis project Ga0307476, IMG submission 203314) | Hardwood forest soil microbial communities from Morgan-Monroe State Forest, Indiana, United States - atmos_gasesECM2C_05 | ecosystem: Environmental > Terrestrial > Soil > Temperate...
GGAGTAGTCGAATCCCATTTCTCGTGGCATGGTTTGTTTGAAAACATCTTCGAGGGCTGCGCTGGCCTGATCGGCGCTAAACCCCGGCGCAGCGCTGCCGTTGATTTGCGCGCAGCGGTATTCGTCAAAACGCATCGTGAATTCGGGGCCAAACTGCGATTTAATCGTGGTGAGCGTGGAAAGCGGAACGTTTGCGCCCTTGCTGTTGCGGACATAGAATCGCCCGACGTTATCCGCACTGGCGCGATCTTCGCTTTCGGCCTCGACGTAAACCTGCCACTGGCGACCGAAACGGTTGAAGTAGTTGATGAAATAGCCGCCCATGAAGGCCTGGACGGTGCGGTAGACATCGGTAAGATTGACGCCCTGCTTCAATACTTTGTCGCGATCCACATCGACGAATTTCTGTGGAACGCTGGGCAAAAAAGTGGTGCTCAGGCTGGCGATCTCGGGCCGCTTTCGCGCTGCTTCAAGAAACGTGCTCACATTGTTCGCGAGAAATTGAATACTGCTGCCCGATCTGTCTTCGAGGATGAACGTGAATCCGCCTGCGGTGCCCACGCCCGGGATGGCTGGCGGCGAAAAACTGAAGGCGATTCCCGCCGGCAATTTCGAAAGCTCTTGATTTAAATGCGCCTTAATAGCTTGAAACTGCTCGGCTCTGGTTGTGCGTTCATCCCACGGCTTGAGCGTGACTACAAAAAAAGCGTTGTAGCTGGTACGAACGAAACTGAGCAAGCTGAAACCGATGACGCTGGTCGTGTATTTCACGCCCGGTGTGTTGGCCAGAATGTTTTCGATCTGGGTCGCGGCCTGCGAGGTTCGCTCCAACGACGCGCTATTGGGCAATTGCAGGTTTACGTACGCGTAGCCCTGATCTTCATCGGGAAGGAAGCTCGACGGTACGCGATTGGCGAAGAATCCCGCCGCAACGCAAAAAGCCACCAGAAGCACAACCAGCACGGCAGTCTTCTTGAGCAACACTCCGCTCCAGCCGACATAGCCCTCGGTGGCGCGCTCAAAAACGCGGTTAAACCAATCGAAGAATCTCCGCAGCAATCCGTGGCTCTCTTCGCGCGGTCGTAGAAGCAATGCGGCGAGCGCGGGGCTCAGCGTGAGGGCGTTGAACGCGGAGAGAATCACCGAGATGGCGATCGTGACTGCAAATTGCTGATAGAGCCTGCCGGTAATTCCGGGGATGAAGGCGGTGGGCACGAATACAGCGGAGAGAACCAGTGCGATCCCGACAACAGGACCCGAGAGCTCTTCCATCGCTTTTAATGCCGCATCTTTCGGCGTCATACCCTCTTCGATATGGCGCTCCACACCTTCGACAACGACGATTGCGTCATCCACCACCAGACCAATCGCGAGCACTAAGCCAAAGAGAGAAAGTGTGTTTATGGAAAAACCAAACAACGGGAAGAAGATGAAGGTGCCTACCAGCGAAACCGGTACGGCCAGCAGTGGAATCAGCGTTGAGCGCCAGCCCTGAAGGAAAAGAAAAACAACGATGATTACCAGGACGAGCGCGATCACAAGCGTTTCAACGATTTCCTTGATGCCCTGCGTCACGGCAAGAGTCGTGTCCTGAGAAACGGCGAAATCCATGTCCTCGGGAAAGCGCTCTTTCATTTGCGCCATCAACTGCTTGACCCCGGCTGCCGCATCGACCGCGTTCGATCCGGGCAACTGATACGCGGCAATAATCGCGCCCGGCTTGCCGTTAAAGCGTCCCGAGATACTGTAGTCTTGTGCACCAAGCTCGATTCGAGCGAGGTCGCGTACTCTTACCGTTGCACCGTCGGGCGTTTCGCGGACAACAATCGCGCCGAATTCTTCCGGCGAAACCAGGCGCCCTTGCGAAAGAACAGTGTAGGTATATTCCTGGCCTTTGGGCGCGGGCTCGCCTCCGGCTTTGCCGGCGGGGTTCACGGTGTTTTGTGCCTGAATGGCGTTGATGATCTCCGGCACAGTAATACCGAGCTTTGAAAGCGTATCTGGCTTCACCCAAAGGCGCATTGCGTATTGGCCGGCGCCGAATACCTGAACATTGCCGATGCCTGGGGAGCGAAGAATCGGATCGACGATATTGATGTACGCGTAGTTGGCCAGAAACTTCGCATCATAGGTTCCGCGTGGAGAATAAAGAGCGACCCACATCAGGGGAGCGGTGACCGATTTTCGAACTGTGACGCCGTAGTTGTTGACGTCTGAAGGAAGCTGGGAGGCAGCCTGCGTTTCTCGAGATTGGGTGAGAATGAAATCGGTATTGGGATCGGTCTTAACGTCAAAATCCACGATCAGGCTGGTGCTATTGTTCCCCGTGGCATTCAGCGAATACATGTAATTCATGTTGTCCACTCCATTCATCTGCTGCTCGATGGGAGTGGCCACCGCTTGCTCAAGAGTCTCCGCGTCAGCTCCGACGTAGGTGGCAACGACTTGAATTTCGGGTGGCGTAATGTTCGGAAACTGCGCGACGGGCAGGCTCAGAACGGTGAGTGAACCAACCAACACCATGACGATGGAAATCACCATGGCAACGATGGGACGGTTGATGAAGAATTTTGACATGGGTCATCCGTCCTTATCGATTCGCCGATCCCTGGTTTGACGAACCCTGGTTTGACGAACCTTGGTTTTGCGCCACGAATGGCTTGGGATTCACGCGCACACCACTGCGCATCCTCTGCACTCCTTCAACCACGATTCTGTCTCCGGGATTGAGCCCGTTCGTGATGATCCATCGGTTATCGACCCGGTCGCCCACGGTGACCGTTCGAACGTCCACTTTGTTGTCGGCGCCAACGACGGCGACCTGGTACCCGCCCTGCAGCTCCGACACTGCCCGTTGCGGAACCAGCAACGCCCCCGGCTGGGTCCGGATTACCGCACGGACTTTGCCGTAGCCGCCGGGCCTCAAAATATTGTTGGGATTAGGAAAGAGCCCAGCGATTCGAATTGCTCCAGTGCTCTCGTTCACCTGGCGGTCGGCAAAATAAAACTTTCCTTCGTGCGGATAGGTCGAGCCGTCCGCTAAGATCAGTTGCAGCCGCAGTTCCTTGTCGGCCTGCAAGCGGCTCTCCTCGGTCGGAAAACGTGCCCGCCATGAAAGATATTGAGGTTCGCTCACGGTGAAATAGACCTTGATCGGATTCACTGTAGAAACGGAAGTCACGACGCCGCTACTGGGACTGACAAGGGCACCCACTTGGAGCTGAGCCTGCCCGGCAATGCCATCGATAGGCGCAACCAGGCGCGTAAAGTCGAGATTGATTTTCGCTGTCTCAACCGCAGCCTCGTAGGTCTTGATCTGAGCCTTCGCAGTTTCTACGGTTGCGATCGCGGCGAGGTTGTTCTGAACCGCGTTGTCGAGATCTTGTTGGCTGGCCGCCTGTTGCTCCGCCAGAGGTTTGTAACGCTCGACGTCAAGTTCGGTTCGACGCTGAACTGCTGCGGCGTTGGCGAGCGCGGCCTTCGCCTGTGCAAGCTGGCCTTGAGCCTGATCAAGCGCCGCCTGAAAAGGCCGCGGATCGATCTGGAAAAGGAGTTCGCCCTGCCGGACAAAAGCCCCCTCCTGATAGCCTTGCTTCAGCAGGTAGCCAGTGACCTGCGCCCGGACGTCAGCATTGACCAGACCGTCAAGCGTGCCAATCCACTCGGCATAAATCGGAACGTCCTCCTTCTGAACCTGCGTCACCTCGACATCGGGAGTGCTTGGCGGCGCACCCATAGCCTTCTTAGATGGCCGAAGGGCTCCAACAATCAGCCCGATCACGATCAAGCCAAGAACTCCGCCGATCAATCGATAGCGTTTCTGGATCTGGGTCATGTCATCTCTCCCAATTCTGCTCGCGCCTGGGACTGCGCCGCATTCCTGGCGCTACAGTTCGAGGACACCCGTTCCGAAGCAGCACATCCGTCGCTATTGCGAAAACAGCGTGAAACGCAACCCCTGGCGCAATCGACTAAGAACATGGGCGCGTTTTGACCTCACAGGGTCTATGAATTCTACAACGGATTAGCTTGATCTGCGTCAGGTGATACTTCCGCCGAGACAGATCACAGACTCGCCGATTTCCTCGATATTGACGCACTCTTCTGTGACCAGGATTCGCGTACTTCGGATAGGAATTCGTGCTCGATCGTTCGAGGGTTGCCGCGCGCCGGTTGGTGACGGCCCCGATTATCTATCTTCCCCTGTTGTGCGGACTGAGCGCGACGTTATGCAATCGGGCCAGATGATCCGATGCCCTGACCTAGCCCTTGAAGGCCGAGGCTTGGCCTATGGGTCACAAACTACGTCGTCGGGAAGTTCTGGCCAGACGTACATTCTGCCTTCAGACACCACCTGGGACTAATAGTTCGCAGGTCTCTTTGGCGAGCCGCGCGCAGCTTGTGGACTTGGAACGCACACGCTGGTCAAGCCCAGAAATGAATACAGCTTCGCATGGTATAAATATAGAGGGCTTGTCGTTCACGACCTGCGGCGCTTTGCTGTCAGAAATCTCGTGAATGCAGGGTGTCTCGGAGAGAGTTGCAATGGCAATTTCCGGCCATAAGAATACGGGCTGTGTTCGACCGCTACCACAACTCTCCGCATCTCATAGAAAATAAAAGCACGGGCGCGTAGCTCAATTGGCAGAGCAACTGACTCTTAATCAGTAGGTTGAAGGTTCGATTCCTTCCGCGCTCACCACTTTATAATCAATAGCGTAGCGGATAATCACAGACACCACGAAAGTCATCGCGCATTTCTGTTTCCAGTATTCACCTTTGTCCCCGATGGTTTCCCGGCTTCCAGACCAACTGACAGAAGAGACTGGAATCCACTGGACCTGACGTTGCTGTTGGGCTGGCAACTTACCGGGAAGATTCTTGGAATTTATGGGATGGGTCGCATCGGCCAGGCGGTCGCACTACGCGCTCGCGGTTTTGGGATGAAGATCCACTACGACGATCCGCATCGGCTGTCTCCTGAAACTGAAGGAGGCGCGATTTTCCACGGCGACCCCTATGATTTGCTCAGAGTCAGCCCATTTCTAAGCTTGAACGCACCCGAAACAAACCAAACCCATCACTTCCTCGACGCAAAAGCAATTGCGGCCCTGCCGCGTGGCGCGATTGTTGTGAAAGCAGCCAGAGGCGGCATCGTAGTCGATGAGGATCTGATTGCTGTGCTCAAGAGTAGCCAAGTCGCTGCCACCGGCCTTGACACATATGAGGGAGCACCGAAGCCGAATCCGGGATATCTGTCGCTAAACAACACATTCCTACTGCCGCACATAGGCGCAGCCACGATTGAGAGGCGAACGGCCATGGACATGCTAGCGTTGGACAACATTGATGCAGCCCTGGGAGGAAGGCCCGCTCCTTCTCTTGTGACTTAGCTCAAAAGTTCTGAGCCCACCTCCGATTAAGGCTGAGGTGTCTGATACAGACCGCGAAAGTCTCGGGGAAGGAGAGGATCGCGAAGGAAATCACGCGCATACACACCACAATCATGAACGTTCCTGCCGCGTTTGTTCGAGTGGTCTTCCTCTCATATCCCAAGGGTTCGGGATATACCGCAGGCGTAGAGGCTCCCACCGCAGCATTGAACTCTGTTATTCGGACCGGCCACACTGACGCCGAAAAGGCCGCGACGCCGAAGCAACTGTGGTCGATGTTCCAGGACCTCACCGGCATCCCGACCGATCAGCTGGCCATGTCCATCCAGGAAATTCCCTCGAGCAATGCGATGGAGATGGGTCAGATCATACAGGCCGTCGGAGACAAATAAATAAGCGTAGAGGTTCGGGAGAAAATCATGCATAAATTCCTATCGGCAGATCCTGCTCGCCTCGGTCGTCCAGATGTACCTCCCTGTGCCGATGCCGTAGACGAAGCGCTTGCTGGGGGAACTCCGGAAGAGCTTAGGACTGATCTGATCGAGATACTTGGCGAGGATGTTGTGCGGCATCGTATCAGCGACTTGGGGAGGCAGCGAGATGGGGTTCGCTGCCTCCAGGCATTACCTTCTCAAATCCTTCAGTGTTTTTAGATCATCGACGACGTATGCCAGGGAAGCCCGTATGCCCTTGCCACAGCGGTGGGGAAGGATCCCTCACGCTGCCCGTCTGCAAAGGCGAAGAACTCTCGGATTTGGCTCCTGCCAGTTCTATGACCGCTCCCCGATATGTACCTTAGCCCTCGCCAAGTGGCTTGAGCATCCGATATCCGATGCGCTGCGGTTTGAGATCGAACGAATCCGGCGCGAAAATGTCTATCGGCCTGAGGTGTTCTTCGTTCGTAGCCTCGGGTTTATGACGCCGACAGAAGCCAGGAGAATCGGCCTTGCAGACTCGATTCGGTTTGGGGAGTTGCACGAAGAAACGTATCTCGCTCACGGCTTCAAGTTGATCTACCTCGATAGGGCAGGTGCACTTCAGAGGGTCAAGTCGATTAAGCTCAACCTAGGAAACTTTCAACAATCCGGATGCGAAGGACGTGGCGGAAGTGTCTGAATAGTTGCGTCCCGGCGACGCTCGGCGGTTTCGCCCGGCCTCTGCCGCGTGAAAGCACGCTCAAAATTGTGGTCCATTGACAGTCCACGAATTTCAAGTGCAGAGACAATATGGAAATCGCCGAGCGTCGTGGTCCGCCCATTTAATTCCTTCAAGGTTGGTGAACCTCGATAAGACGAGCGGGAGCGGGGAACTGAACTGACATGCCTCCGGCATGGTCCGACGACCATCTGGCTTGGAGTCGTGTTCTTCTGTTTTCCCGATGCTGTCAAGGCCTCCGGCTCGCTTACGGCTACCCGTACGGCCGAAAGGCTGTGGGCTCGACCCGTCCGATTGACAATTCGTTTTCGTCGCCCTACCTTGGCGTTGAATGGTCGCGGAGGCGTTCTCATCGTGCGCAAGAGTCTCGTTGGATCAATGTCTGTATCTCCGTGCTCGTTAGGCTGTATCGTTGCATTCGTTCTTTCCCCGGCCTGGCTGCTCCGCGCGCAGACTGCCCCACCCGCCCTCGGCCTATTCCAGAATCACGCTGACATCGGCACCGTATTACATGCCGGCTCTGCCCAATACGATGCCGCGCACAACAGCTACAGTCTGAGCGGCAGCGGCGAAAACATGTGGTTCACTTCCGATGACTTTCAATTTGCATGGAAGCAAGTGAGCGGAGATATAGCGTTAACCGCGGACGTTGCTTTCCCAGAAAAAGGTGGCAATCCACATCGCAAGGCGGTACTGATGATCCGTCAGAGCCTCGACGCCGATGCACTCTATGCTGATGTAGCCCTGCACGGCGACGGCCTTACCTCGCTGCAGTTCCGCGAGGCCAAGGGCTCGATCACGCATGAGATTCAATCCAATCTTTCTGCGCCTCACCGTCTGCGCATTGAGAAGCGAGGCGATGTCATCTACATTTTCGTCGCGCGACAGGCGAGCGAGCCGCTGCGTCCTTCCGGCGCATCCATTAAACTTCCTCTGGAAGGCTCGTTCTACATCGGCATCGGAGTGTGCTCGCACGACAAGGACGCGGTCGAGAAGGGCGTCTTCTCGAACGTCGCGCTCTCGGCTCCCGCAGCCGGCGCTACGCCTGTGCTCTACAGTGCACTCGAGACAGTGGCTATCGCTTCCACCGATCGCCGTGTGGTTTACGGCGCTCCCAGCCACTTTGAAGCGCCAAACTGGAGTCACGACGGCACCTACTTTCTCTTCAATCAAGAAGGCCACGTCCTTCGACTGCCTGTGGCCGGCGGAACGCCCACGACTATCGACACGGACGCAGCCACGCATTGCAACAACGACCACGGCATTTCGCCGGATAGCACTCTGCTCGCCATCAGCGACCAGTCGCAGCCCGACCACCAGTCCAGCGTCTACGTCGTGCCCATCGGCGGCGGCACACCGCGGCGCGTCACCCAAAACTCTCCGTCCTACTGGCATGGGTGGTCGCCCGATGGAAAGACGCTCGCCTTCGTCGGCCGGCGCAATGACGATTTCGACATCTACACCATCCCCGTCACCGGCGGTGACGAGACCCGCTTGACCACCGCCAAAGGGCTCGACGATGGCCCCGAGTATTCGCCCGACGGCAACTACATTTACTTCAACTCCGAGCGCACCGGCCATATGCAGATCTGGCGCATGCACGCTGACGGCAGCGCCCAGGAGCAGGTTACTTTCGACGACTTCAACAACTGGTTCCCACACATCTCCCCCGACGGCAGGTGGATGGTATTCCTGTCATACGGGAATGATGTCACCGGACATCCGCCCAACAAGGATGTGCAGTTGCGTTTGATGAATGTGAGTGGCGGAAAGCCGGGAACAATCACGGTTCTCGCCAGACTCTTCGGCGGACAAGGAACCATCAACGTACCTTCATGGGCGCCGGATAGCCTGAAGGTTGCGTTTGTCAGCTATGAATTGCTGCCGGCCGAAGAGCTCGAAATAAAATGAGCCTCGCCCGAGTTACACCGTCAACGCGTGCATATAGTCCGCGTCGACCTTGAGCGCCTCCATCGGCGGCATATCGAATTCTTCCTGCTCCACGAACGCGTGCTTGAGAGGAGCCTTCTTCGCCGCTTCGAAGATGGGACGATAGTCGATAGTGCCCCGTCCCAACTCCGTCGAAGGCGGCGGCTCGGAGTTGGTGTACGCCGCACCACCCATCTTGAAATCCTTCACGTGCAGCATGGAGAAACGCGCGGGGTAGCGCGTCAGGTAGTCTACGGGGTTCTTTCCGCCCACCACTACCCAACCGCAATCCATTTCCATGGTCACTTTTGCCGGATCGGTCGAGCGCAACAGTTCGTCGTAGAACACTGTGCCGTTCTCCGAGCGGAACTCCGCCGTGTGGTTGTGGTAGGCAAACCGAATGCCGGCAGCATGCACACGTTCTCCGATGCGATTGAATTGCTCTGCATTCCACCGCCAGTCGTCGAGCGTCATCGAGTCCCGGGCCGCGCGGGACGCGGGGTCCTTCACGCGCGACGGATCCTTCAACATCGGCGACGCGCAGACGATGTACTGAAGCGCCAGATCATTGCCGAACTGAATCACTTCATCCATTTTTGGCAAGAGATCTCTCAAGGGATAGTGCGCGCTAACACATCGCAGGCCCGCATGATCCATCGCTTGCTTCACTTCATTGGGGCTGTGGCCGAAGAAGCCCGCGGCCTCCACCTCTCGATAGCCGAGCGCAGCCAGCTGAGCCAAGGTCCCCCCGTAGTCCTTGGGCAGAATGTCCCGCACTGAATACAGTTGTAACCCGATCGGCAATCCCAGAGGATTCGCCATCAGTCGGGTCACGCTGCTCCATAATGCCGCGCCAGCAGCCGAGGCGGAGGCGGTGGTCAAGAAGCCTCTTCTAGAAATCGGATGCATAGTGTGCTCCCTTAAGCCTGAATCATCTTCTTTCAGTCACGAATCTTACGCGACAAACCAGTCGAAAGGACAGCACCCATCCTGCTCACGAGCTCCGTTATATTACTTTTCCCGGTGGAGAAGGTCCAGTTCAGAGCCTATGAATCCCCATGAGTTCCATGCCTCACCCTTCACCACATTCCTGAACAGACTAACTGCCTCCGAGTGGTTGTGATGATAGAGACGCCAGTTTCCGACGCCATAGCTCACCGTGTCGAACGCTAGCTCGCCTTCGAGATCCTCCGGTGCCGCAGGCGAAGGCGGCAACACAGCCTCAGCCGTAAGCTGTCCCTGATAGAAATGCAGAAGGCGCAGATAGAAATACAGGTGCGGTTCGGTGTTCTTAACCTCAGGTGTGATGCGTGTCAAAACCTGCGCCGCCTCTTGCTCCTTGCCCGCGCGACGCAGCGAAACATAGAGCCAGTTCGAGCAATCGATCAGGCTGTCGTTGCTCTTTGCCAACGCTCGCGCTCTGTCGAACGATGCTGCCGCCTCATCGAACTCACCCAAGAAATAGTGCGCCAGCCCCAGGTGATAATAGGCATCCAGCATCTCAGGAGCGAGCCGTGTTGCCTGTTCAAGGTCGTTCATCGCTGCCTTGAACTCCCGCAGTCCGAGCTCCCGATGACCCCGCTCAAGGTAAAGATCTGCGCTCTTCGGAGCAAAAGCCAATCCCTCGGTGGATGTCGCCACGGCCTCTCTGTACTGCCTCCGCCCCGCCTCCGCCTTGGAAAGCTGAAGCACCCGCTCGACATTGTTCGGATCTGCTGCGAGGCTCTTGCGAGCATCGATAACTCTCTCGTCATCGGGCAAGGAATAAAGCTTGCGTCCAAGACCGGAGGTAAGTTCGAGCGCACCATGCCCGGCTTCATTGCCAATCTGAGACGGCATCTGAGCCGCTAGGCCGAAAATGGCAATCAAGAGAAAAAACCCAAATCGAACTCCGGGTCCCGATCGGCTCATCTGTGCTGTCTCCTGTGGTCGTAGATGGTCGTGTCGACACAGCGTAACGCCGCTCGCGATCTTAGGGAAGCGCGACAATCTTCGCTTCTTCACAAGCCTTCAGATAATCAGCAACAACATCGAGTGGGATTGGCCCAATCTCCGCGGCCACGGCGTCTCGTATCTCGCCCACTGATCTCTTTCCATCGACGAAGTTGACGATTTCATAGGCATAAAGCTCTCCTTGGTCCTGCGCGCGCAAAAGACGGTTCGATCCGCCGCCTAACAGCTTGATCTTCCCGACCCGCTCGCTCCCCAGTCGGTCCAACAGCACGTCATCGTTTTGGTAGGTGAGTGGTCCAAACTCGGCCGTGCGCACAGGAACCCGGGACGCGCTCGGCTCGGCGTGCCATGGTGGCAGCGCCTTGAAGTCGTGAACCCCTCGCTTCTCTGCACTTTGGTCGAGCCACTCATTCAGCATCGCAACCTGAGCAACCAGATCCTTCCCGAACACCGCAGCCTTCTCCGGATCGCTCTGCGTGTACGTGGAGAAGGAGCGAAGCTCAGCCTGTTCGCGCCGCAGCATCTGTGTCATCAGATTGCGGGCCTCGTACCAGGCCTCCTGTGGCTGCAATTGGCGGTCTTGCGCAAGACCCTGCGCTCGCTCGAAGCCCTCCGCCAATCGCCCTTGTCCGCGGGCCGCGAAGAACGGAAGCAGGGAACTGGCCTCATCAGCATTGACCGTCGCATACGTGTATCCCGAAGCCGCACCCAGCAAAGCGACCCGCCGTAGTTTGGTAGCGTCGATCTGCTCCAACGTGTCGTGATCGGTGTGAATGTAAATATCTGGCCAATCCCGCAGGTAGAGTGACGGTACCGCGATCGACGACGAATCATAGTCGTCGTGATCACTGCCCTCGGCATATGGTGTCCGGTCAGCCAGAAACTCGTTCCTCGTACCGAGAGCTCCGTTACGATCTTCGAGCACCGCGGCCTGAGCGTGAGTGCCACCCCCGGCATACGCTGTCGCCCCTGCTCGAATCGTCTCCGCAAACAACTGACCCACATCGGTCACGAAACTTGGAAGTGACCAGGGCGTCTCCGTCACATGCAGGATGGATTTGTTCTTGTAGGGATCTCCGCCCACCATGTCCATGTGGACGTCGGCACGCAGAGAGTGCCGAATGTCAGGGTGCTCGCTCAGGAAGGCCATCGTCCCCTCAACCTCCGGCCCCCAGATAAAGCGCAGGGTTCGGACAGGGCGCGGGAGCTTGCCGCTCCCGATCAGTCGGTTGAGCACCCGCGCCGACTCAAGGATTGTGACGCACCCGCTCGCATTGTCGTTCGCTCCTGGCCGCTGATGGTCGAGATGGCAGCTATAGACCACCTCGCCCGCGTGAGGATCTGTGCCCGGTACGGTTGCGGTCACTACCGTCCAGTGCCCGTTCGTCACCTCTGCCTTCACGTGCGCGCTCAGCATCACCGGTCGTCCACTGGTGAGCTGTGCCCGAAGTGCTGTCGCCGTTGCTCGCGACACCATAAATGCAAACCCGTCCGGTAGCAGCACATCCAGGTGGCCCCAGCGCACAATACTAGTGTCCAGCCCCGACCACGCCGTCGCCTGGTTCGGCATGTCGCTCAGAATCCCGACCGCCCCGTGTTGCATCACCGCGATGCGTTGCACCGTAGCCAGCGCTCCATCGGCAAGAACAATCTTTCCCCGCACATCCTTGCCGTCGTAGTCCGCTTCGCTCGTCCCCTGGCACACGTCGACTAGTGGTGCATCCGCGTCCGCACTGTGGCTGTAGTCGGCAAGCCGGATCGGCTCTGTCGCCCAGTCCCCCAGCAGCGTGTGCTCTGGTATAAGTTCCCACAGACTGGCCGCGTCTACATGCCAGGCGAGATGCGAGCGCATCAACCCATAGTGAATCTTGCCATCGATCGGGAACCGCTCCGCGTGTGCATCCTGCAGCCCATATTCCTTGGCACGCATCAGCATGAACTCCGCCGCCTGGTCGAACTCGGGCGTCGCTGGCACTCTGTGGAGCCGTGTCAGGCTACGCAAGTTCTCATACGGAGCCGTGCCGCTCGTTTCATCGCGCATGTCCGTCCACTGTGTCTCCGAAAGAAAGGGTTGCTGCGCACAAAGCAGGCAACCGTGAAGAACTACCGACGAGACCGCAAGAAGCCGAAGACGTTGAGGCGTAATGAGAGATCGCATAAGTTAGGTGATCGTCCTGAGCGGAGTGGGATCCGTTGAAGCCGGTCCACCGACACTAGCTAGTGCCGACTATCTCGCCGATTGTATTACCTATCGATGTTCGGCTGTAAGCTCAGCTGAAAAACCGCACGAGAGATGCGTTGGTGCCGCCTTGCCTGCGTATGAGGGTTTTTCAGATAAGGCACCGACGTCCTAAACGCAAAGCTTTCTCTTGCGATTGTCTGGCGAGTGCGTTTTTCAACACCCACAGGCGTTATCACTTCATTGAGGATTGGCTGTATCGTGACAGGGCAGGAACCGCAGGGCATTCCGTCGGGGCCGAAGCAATTGACCGGTCCTGGAGCAATAGGGAAATCACTCATAGGTTTGTTATTGCTCTTTCTGGATACCGACGGTGTGCGACGAGGCTGAGCAAAGGGGATTTAGTCTGACGAATCCATCGTCAGGAACGTGCACAGATGAGTTGGTGAAGGGTCAACTGTTGAAATCTCGCCGTAGCACTCATTGACCACGCCGGAGGGGTTTTGAGTGCATTCACAGCACATACATCCGAAGCATCCACCAGACAAGAAATATCGCGACGATTGCCCCAGCGATGTGAACTATCCAGTCGCCAGCTGTTTTCGGGCTCCCAAAATTGAACATGCCGCAATGGTCGCAGGCCGCGTGACCCCAACTGAGGGGGTTTTGAGTGTAATCGCGTGTTAACAACAGTTGTCACGGGAACTTTCTCACATCTCCACTCGTACGATTGTCCATGGAAGACGGAAGGCAGCAGATTAAACCTCCCGAGTGCCTGATTCTGTTTGGGGGATCGGTCTTTGTTACAGTCTTGGCCATATCAGCGTATTGGGAAAAGGACATTCGTTGGCTTCACTTCTTTCAAGCTTGGATGTATATAGCCGCGATGGCCCTTAGCGTCAGGTGCAGCCGCTGGGGGCATTTCATTGGAGTTTCTGCAGCAGGGCTTTGGGATTACGCGAACATCTTCGCGACTACATTCTTCTTTAATGGCTTGGAGCAATTGTCGATTTGGGTTCGGACAGGGCGCCTTGCACGACCAGATATTTTGATCGCAATACCAGCATGGTTCTCTAATTTATTGGTGGTTGCCGGATGTCTATGGGCGTATTCGCAGCGCCGTGAAAAGCCGCGCAGCGACGTTGGGAGGTTTGTCGTCACATTCGTTGTGACCACCGGTTTTTTCGCTCTGGATATGGCAATATTCCAACCTCGTTACCTCAGCATCTTCCCTCGCCTGTTGCATCCGCGCCTACCGTGAGAAGTCTCGTTGCACTGTGAGTCCAGTCGTTTGCCTCCTTGACTGCCGCAAAATCGCCATTACACTCATTGACCCGAACCTCCCACGTCTCAATGAGTGCAATCGCCTGGTTACAACAAATTCAGGCAAACATGGTCTATAATCCTGCGCAACTATGATCCTGATACCGGTTGCGAGCGCCGCCTGTTCGTTTTCGTTTGGCGGTTAGATATGCTGGACCGGCCCGCTGTGGTGGGAGCATGCGTCCTGATTGGTTTGCCGAGGCCACGGGACTCTTGCTAGTGCAGGTTCGCGTACTCCGCCTTGGCTTCGTTCAGGATGGGGAGGTCGGGGTCGGCGTCTTTCCATAGGGTTAGGAAATCTTTGTATGCGGCAAGCGCCCGGACGCGTGCGGCATCGGCATCAGCTCCCCGCGACGCTCTTGCCTGCAGCCGGTTTGCTCGGGCTACCCCCAGATGCGCCAACGCTCCCGTCCAACAGTTCCAGACAATGCCGCTGTGATCAAGGATTTTCTGAAACTCTGCGCCCGCCGCGCCGGCCTCTCCCGCGGCCAGATAAGCCTGGCCGCGCATGTAAATGTCGTAGAGGCAAGAGACATTGCTGACGAACGTGAGTTGGCCCAACTCATTGCCGGAAGCAGCCTGCAGAGCGTTCACTGCGGGTTCCGGTTTTCTTTTGTCCAGCGCCAATTGCGAATTGATGGCCGGCAGCCAGAGCGATTGCATCTGAGTGTCCAACGGATAGCGTGAATTCAGGTCCTTGGCCATCGATTCTGCCCGTGCCGTTTCGCCGGCCATGGCCAACGCCAGCGCGGCTTCGCTCTCAACAGCCTGGCTTGCGGGAGCCAGCTTTAAACCTTCCACTGCAGCCCGGCGTGCTTCCGCGAGATTGCCGTACGCGGCTTCGCGCAGAGCACTATTCTCCTGCCATACAGCGCCGGTTTCCTTGCTATCAGCGCGAACGGCCGAGTCTACGGACCGCTTCGTGAGTTCGCGTGCCTTGCCCAAATGTCCGGCATAGGCCTCGGTGTCGGAAGCAAGTGAAAGCCCGTAGTTCTCTTCCGGCTTGCCGGCGAACCACTGCTGCTGCTCCGCCATGGCAGTGGAATCCGATGCGAAGAAGGCCAGAGCGTATACCGCATTGCGCGTGATGTAGTCGTCCAACTTTTTGGCCTGGGCCTCGCGAATCGTATTCCGCGCATCATCGAAGCGCTGCAACGCCAGGTAACAGTTGGCGAGGTTGTCGTAGGGAGCCACGTTGTCCGAGTCGAGCCGCAGTTCCTGGCGGGTGAGTTCCGCGGACTTCTCATATTGTCCCTGTTCGGCGTAGACGACGCCCAGATTGAGGTAGGCTGCTGTTTTGTTCGGATAGCTCTCAATTTCCTCCTGATAGGCTTGCGCCGCCTTACCCAGTTCTCCGGTGACATTGAGATAGTAGTTCGCAGACAGAGCCAGCTTTTCCCGCTCGCTGGCATGATCGCGCAACTGAAAAGCTTTCGTGAGGTATTCACTGGCGCGCCCGGGCTCGGCAAGACTGAAGTATTCCCCGCCCACCGCCAGGTAGCCCATGGCGAAATTCGGATCGAGCTGAATGGCGCGCTGGTCGTAAGGCAACGCCGCGCCAGGCCCTTTTTCCCGATCAGCTTTCTGCCCAAGGCTGTAAGCTTTGAGCGCTTCCAGCGAAGAGGTCGTGGCCTGCTCCAGGGGAACATCAAACCTTCGCACGGTGGCCAGCGATTCGCCCATTTGGCTTCGCAGCCTGGAAGCAGCGCTGCCCAAAACGTCCAAGACTCTCTCCTTGGCCGGCGCTGTGACTTGTTGCTGAGCCAGTGTGTCTCCAGTCTGGCAATTCACCGCCTTCAGCCCGAGCACGTACTCGCTACCCAGGCTGCCAATTGAACCAGCAATGTATACCTTGCCGCCCGCACGCTGGCACAGCTCGCGCGCCAATTCAGGCGTCAGTTTTGTTCCCGCTGGATGGGTCATCTGCTGCAGCGTGTCCGCGACCTTATTGTCGGAGAGAACGTTCAGAAACGGTGACTGGTTTAGCGCCACGCTGAGCGCGGTCTTGAGAGTATCGTCGAAAATGGCATCGCCCGTGCTGTTGGAAAAATCGGCAAGCACGACCGTATCCTTGTCGGTCAGGGTTTTGTTGTAACGTGATCGATAATAGAATCCGCCCGCAAACAGCACTGCGACCAATACGGCAGCCACTGCGTATCGGTAGAACTTCGTCCGGTGCGGACGCCCGGTGGCAACGGTCCACGCACGTTCCGTTGAAAAAGCAGGCGCCGACGCGTGCGATTCCGTGTCCCGCTTCAGGCGTTGCAGATCCGTCCTTATCTCCGCCGCGCTTTGATAACGCAGGTTGCGGTCTTTCTCCAGAGCCTTGTTGATAATCCGCTCTAAATCCGCCGGTACGTCCGGATTCAAGCGCACCACCGCTGTTGGCGCGGCATCCAGAATCGCCTTGAAGATCACCGCCGAACTCTCCCCGCGAAACGGTAGCGTGCCCGTCACCATCTCGTACAGTACGGCCCCAAACGAGAACAGGTCACTCCGCGCATCCAACTCCTTCGCCCGGACCTGCTCCGGCGACATATAAGCCACCGTTCCCACGATGGTGCCCGGACTTGTCAGGTGATCGTCGGAGCCCGTTTGCGTGTTAAGAGACGCAATCTTGCTCGAAGAACTGCTTGTCAGATTGACTTTAGCCAACCCAAAATCCAGAATCTTGGCGTGTTCGCGCTTGGTGACAAAGATGTTGCCGGGCTTGATGTCGCGATGGACGATGCCTCCGGAGTGGGCTGCGTCGAGCGCGTCCGCCATCTCGATAGCCAGCGACAGCACCAACTCAGTTTCCATGGGACGTCCGCCGATACGATATTTCAGCGTCACGCCATCCAGAAACTCCATGGCGATGAACGCATCCCCATGCTGGTCGTCAATTTCATAGATGGTGCAGATGTTGTGGTGGTTCAATGCAGAAGCGGCCTTGGCTTCGCGTTGAAAGCGGCTGAGGGCCTGGGGGTCTTTGGCGACGTCGTCGGGCAGGAACTTGAGAGCTACAAAACGACCGAGGTTTACGTCCTCGGCCTTATAGACGACGCCCATGCCTCCGCCACCGAGCTTTTCGATGATGCGGTAGTGCGAGATGGTTTGGCCGACCACTGGCGCAAAATGTTACGACTGCGAAACTGGTAAGTCAACGAAAGCCTTAGAGTTAGCGCCATTTCGAAAGGGATGCTTGGCCGTTGACCCTTGCAAGAGGGTTTTGAGTCTAAACGCCTGTTCTCGACAGTTAACTATCCTGCCGCGGATAAGCCGGATTCTGGAGCGGGGGATGGGTTGAGAAAAGACGTTCAATCCAGAAATTACGTAGCGATCTTATGAGGACAATAGTTGATCTCGATCCGACGCGGGTTTCGATTGAGAGATGTCGCAGCCTTAGAGGTAGGGCATCGTATCAGTCTTTCTATGCAGGACAGGCGTCCTTGCCCATATTGCTGCGTCGATTCCTCTCCCTAGACAATGATGGAACGAATCGGGGGTCGAGCGCAACGTCAGATGTCACAAGGAGGTTGCGGAAATCGTTTTGTGGTGGCGGAACTCTTTGGACGCTCCGCCTGCTTCCGGTGGAGCATGCTCTAGCTACTTGCAATCGACCTTGTTGTCCTGCGAGGCAGCGATCTGCCACTTACCGTTGCGCTTCAGCCAGGTATCGGTCCAGACCTGGCACTGCTTCGCGTCGGGATGCGTTTTGTCTTTGCCGACGGCGTGCTCGCTGCCGTAAATGATGGCCACGTCTTCGCCCTGACCAGAAGAAGAAAAGAAGTGCACCTTGGCATCGTCGAGTCCGCAGTCGTGCGCCGAGTGGGGGCCTTTTTCATCGCGCAGTTCATTCTCCTTATTGAAGCGCTCGCCGCGAGTGTCGGTGCCCTGGAAATCGTCGGCCAACAATTCAGAGACAACTCCATTATTTGTGCAAACGCCTTCGGCCCACTTGCGCTCCATGTCGATCATGAACTTCGCGGTCTTGTCGTCGGGTGAGGCCCAATGGCTTTGCTGGGCATGGGCAGCGCTCATAAGGACTACGACGCAGATTGTGACGTACATTACCACGCATATTTTCAGGAAGACCGGGTGCAGAATTCGGTGAGGCATCGTCCCTCCGTTTGGAGTCACTATACAGGAGGCAGCGAAGTTGGCGACGCTGAGCCCCTTCAGTCGAGAGGCCAGCGGTGTCTGGCCTATGGAAGGTGAGCCTCGGTGCGACACTTTCTTCTGCATTTTCACATTTCGCGGAGTGCGGAAATGATAGGCAATCGCGCTGCACGCAGTGCCGGCAATAGACTGCCAATAACTCCCATAATCGCGGCGAACAAAAGTCCGCACACAAGATCAAGAGTCGTCACACGGAAAGCAAATACAACTTCGCTCATGCTCGCGGTGGTGCTGCTCGTGGTCAACATCTGCATCAAGAGGGACAGCAAACACCCTAACCCGCCGCCCACGAGGGCTAGCAGCACTCCCTCGAACACAAACGTTGTCAATATGGCGCCGCGTGGGAAGCCCAGCATCCGCAGTGTGCCAACTTCACGTGTACGATTCGCAACAACGGCGTACATCGTGTTCATGGCGCCAAAAATCGCACCTATTCCCATTAATACTGCAACGAAGACTGCTAGCCCTTGCAAGAATTTGCTCAGCGGCCCAGCCTGGTCTTCATAATATTGACGCTCGCCTGTCATCTCGAGCGGATATTGCAAATTCGCTTGCAGGTCCTTGTCGAAAGAGGGCAGCACACTGGGATGCTCCAAGCGAACGGTCAAAGAGTTCACAGTACCCGCGCGGTTGAAGGCGGATGCCATGGTGTCGAAATCACCCCAGATTTCACTCTCGAAAACGCTTCCCTCAGCGGAGAGAACGCCAACAACTTCAAAATCGTGTTTCATGAGGGAAATCCGTGAACCCAGGTCGAGTGCTCGAATCCGGCTCTGAGCCTGTCTGCCGACAACGACCTCGAATGATCCGGGTTCTGGGCGGCGGCCAGCCACGATGCTGACTTCATTTCGCACCCTGAATGCCAACGGCGTCACACCGCGAACGCCCACATTGGTCAACTCGCCGTCACTTCTCTTGGGGAGTGCAACGATGCCTACCAGCTCCGGAGAGATGAATGGCGTACCTTCCGAACCGCGCGCGATTCGTGGGTCATTTCCCAACCAATTCGCGGCGGCCTGGCTGAATGAAGATCCGAGTTCCGACAGCGCTCCTTTCTCGAGCACAATGGCATTTTCCGGATTGCCGCTGGCACGCAGCGCAAGACGGAATCCGCTCGCCATCGAAAGCAACCCCACGAAGACCGCGACGACCAGTCCGATCCCTGTGATGGCGAGCAAGCTCGACTTCCAGCGCACAACCACGCTGCGAAGGCTGTATTTGATCGGCACTGCCACGCTAACCTTGCCTCAACAGTTCTGTGATTCTTGCGCGGTAGGCAAAAACGGACGGGAACCAGCTCGCGACCACGCCGAGAAGCAGGCCAATCAGGATTCCGTCCGCAGCAATTACTGGGGGTACGTTCATTTTGGGAAAGCCGCGAACCAAATCGCCCATGATCGGGACATCGGGCAGTATCTCAATGAGGAAGCGCTCGAGAAGCAGTCCGCTTATCGCTCCGCATAGCCCAAGCAAGGCTCCTTCAGTCAAGATCAATGCCGAGACCAGTCGGCTTGAGAAGCCCAGCGTCTTTAATACTCCGATTTCCTTGTGACGCTCCCGCACAGCCATGCTCATGGTGTTTGCCGTGACCAGGAGAAGCGTGAATATCACAGCCAATCCGATGCCATTCAGCAAAAAGACCAGGTTCCCCCCTAAAACTCCAGTGCTGGCGCGATACTGTGCTTCGGTTTCAGTGTGCGTCTGAATCCCGCTATTCTCAAACAGGTGATCGATCGCGTGACTGATCACGCCGGCTTGCTCTGGGTCTGCGATCTCTATACGAAAGGTCCTCACTCCAGACTTTCCGCTCGTTGCCTCGTCAAGGTACTTGTAGTGAAAGAACAGCGTTGACTCATTGGTGCCGGGATAGCGGGTTTGATCGGTCTGATAAATCGCTTCAATAACGAAGCCGTACGGGTTTCCATTGCGATAGATGTTGCTGGTTAACTGAATTGTGTCCCCCGGCTTCCAATGGAACTGCTCCGCGAGTACGCGCCCAACGATCGCACCGCGCTGGTCTGCGAGGAATACTCTTTTCTCGCCTTCGCTCAACGTAAATTCCGGATACATGGCCAGAAAGTTTTCAGCCTCAACGGCAAAGTTCGGGAATTCACTGTCTGGATTGTTTGCGTCTCTCATTCCGCCAAAGTAGTTCGCTGCCGCCAGCCGCGTCACTCCTGCGACGGTTGCGATGCGCTGCTCGTATGCGACAGGGAGGCTGTAGAAGCGGCTGACGCTATTGCTTGTGATCAGACGAGCCGTGCCCTGATTGATGGACCCACGCAACGACGCCACGAATGTCTGTAACGTACAGAAAAGGAAAATGCAGACCGCGATGGCACACGCCGTGCTCGCGGTTCGAATCCAGTTTTGCCGCAGATGCTTCAGGATAAAGGGAATCCACTTCATGGCTAAACTCCCGCGCCCTGATGCGATGCGACGAAAATCAGTATTCCGAGATGCACTAAGGTGAGTAAACGCAAGGGTATTTGTGCTTCCATTCGGCTCGAAGTTGCGATCCCCAATCGACGGCCTAGTATAGCGTTGTCGATTGTAAGACGGGTCCCCGCAAGGAAGGAAAGCCCAGGTGGCGATAAATCATTACACGCATTGACCGTGGTCGGTCCTGATAACCGCAACCATCGTGTTTTCCGCCCAAGAACTCACGCGCAAAATGATCCTTCGGGGGCTGCCATGTCCTTGGACTCGCAATCACGGCTGTGCTGTTCGCCGACACTCCACTATTCGAGGTGAGCTATGGCCACTTGGCCGGCATCTGCCGCCAACAACCGATCAGTCCGGCGCATCGTTCCCCAGTCATATTCGTATGCCGTTCCGCAACGTGGGCATATCTGGTAATGACGGCCATTGGCGTCGATGCGCGGCCAGGTGAACTCATGCGAGCAACCTTGTCCGAAGAGCCGCTTCAAGAAATTCATTACTCCACCCCTTTATTACGATTTCTCCACATATCGAGCCATCTGCTGAAGAACGGTTTAGCTTCATCGTCCAGCAGACCCTGAAGCGTGGATAAGAGAATCTTTGGCGGCTGGGACTTAGACAGGAAGGTGTCCACTGCCTTCAGCTTTCTCTTTGGCAGCGGCCCGTAGGCGGACAACAACATGATCGGGACGTGTGACTTAACGCGCTTCATCTTCGCGGCAACTACGTCCCCGTTCATGCCGGGCATCTGGTAGTCGAGAACCACTGCGTCCACAGAGTGTGACAGGAACAACTTCAGCCCTTCGTCCCCGCCGGTCGCCTCCAGGACTTTATAGCCGTTGTTTTCGAGCAACATCTTGCGGCCGATGAGCCCGTTCCAGTGGTCGTCAATGCAGAGAATCGTTGCTTTCAGCCGGGACATGCTTTGTACACTTCCAGTCCGGCCAGGATCGGTGCTTTGCAGAGGCGTGCTTCCGTCCGTGGATGGACCAAAGTTGCCTGGTGAAGTGGCGGGGCAATCTGATTTGACTATGGCGTGAACGTACTTTCAAATTACGAACGTCCACTCGGTTGCCAGTTACTCAGGCCGGAACGGAAATTCGGGGACGGACGGAACATTCCCGAATGTAACGTTCCGTCTGAGCCCGCGCACCCGTGAGAATCACCAGATCAGATTTTTCTGGCTGCGTCTTCTTGGAGTACCTAACGTCCGGTACTCGGTGCGCTTTATGCGACTTTTTCTTTCTGAGCGCCCGGTTCATTCTGGGCTCTCATTGATTTCACCAGGTCAGCGGCTGATGCTCCCTCAAGCGACAGTCCATAGCCGACTTCCCGGACGATGCGCTCTTTCAACGGTTGAATGAAATGTACGCGCGTATTGCGGCGGGTCACTTCGGGAGCCTTCAAGTACAACCTGGCCAATTCCTGTGCCCGGCTGAGCGCCTTGCCATTCGGCACAACTTCGGCAACTACTCCCCATTCGTGGGCGGTTTGCGCCCTGATCGGCTGGGGGTTGAGCAGGAACGCTTCCGCTCGTCCTGCTCCCGCGCGATAACTCCAGGTGGTGAAGATTCCGTCGCCGGGCGCAACGCCCTGGGAGAAGTGGGCCACATCCCCGAAAGTCGCGCCCTCTGCCGCCACAATCACGCTGGCAAGCAGCGCGTAGTCGGAATGCACGTGGGCACGTCCCTCGATGGCCGCGATGACTGGCACGCGGATGTTGGCTATGTTTTCCAAAGCCTGAACACCTTCATCGTGAACCTGGCTCCAGACGCCGGGATCGGCGGCGTTGCCGAAGGAGGACCAATCGACATCGGTAATGAAGTCCCCGCCGGCGCCCGTAAGGATTACGATCTTGTTCGCGCGATCTTGCGAAATCCGGTAGAAGCCATCGACAAATTCCGTGTGAGCTTGCGCGCTCATAATGCATGGCCCGCCGTTGGTGTGGACTTCAGCAACCAGCACTCCTTTATCATCTCGTGTCAGCTTTAGGTTGTTATAGGCATTGAAATAGTCATTCTGAAATTGCATCGTATTCTCCCGTCTGGGTTGCCCTGACTGCGTTGTTATTGCGAGGTTAGCACTTGGCCTCAAGTGGCTACAACGAGGCCGCCCGCGGCGCGAATGACCTCGCCGGCGATCCAGCCTGACTCGCCTGAATTAGACAATCTGCTCATAATTCACCTTGTTCTTGATCCGAGTTCTTGATCCGACTCTCCCCGGAACCTCCATCGCTGTGAATCGCGTCTCGCGCGTTCGAAGATTTCGATTTATGCTCCCTATGCTAAGGAGCGTCTTGAACCGGTATGTCAACATTCAATTTTGCATCATGAACGAATTGTGGGCAAACCATCCCTTAACGGATTAGGGAAGAGAGCGACGATTCTCGTCTGCCCACTTGAGATTTCTCGAAATTTCCTGAAATCTGTCGAATGGGCAGCATCTCATCCGTCATACATTCAGGAGCGCAAAGGCGCTCACAATTTTTTCCAAGGAGAAAAGGTAATGCAATTTGCCCTGCTGATCTACGAATCACCGGAAGCTTTTGTGGCCCGGAAGAGCGACGGAACCGACTCTTACACGGGTGCTTGGCGGGCGTACCATAAGGCTCTTGTCGAATCCGGGGCCTACCTCGCTGGCGAGCCGCTTGAAGTGCCGGAGACTGGAACCACAATCCGGCTTAAGGAAGGAAAGCGGCGCGTACAGGATGGCCCCTTCGCGGACACCAAGGAGCAGTTGGGTGGATTCGTGATCATGGAACTGCCCTCGCTCGATGCGGCTCTGGATTGGGCCGCGCGCTGTCCAGCCTCCTCGACTGGTGCTGTGGAGGTCCGTCCCCTTGCGCCCGCAGCCAAGCACCGGGTCATGTGATGAATGGAAACGGCCACGAGAACACTCATCGCGCGATGGAGCGGGTGGCCCGCGAGTCGTACGGTCGTCTTGTGGCCTATCTTTCGTCACACACGCGCGACGTGGCCAGCGCGGAGGACGCTCTCAGCAATGCGCTGGTAGCTGCACTCAAGGCGTGGCCGCGAGACGGCGTGCCGCAAAATCCGGAGGCTTGGCTGCTGACGGCGGCACGCCGTTCCTTTATCGATCTTGTGCGTCATCGGCAAGTAGCTGAAGCGAGTGAGCCCACTCTCCAGCTGCTAAGGGAGGAACGCGAGATGACGTTGGCTGCGGAGTTTCCAGATGACAGGCTGAAGCTCCTGTTCGTATGCGCTCATCCCGCGATCGATGCGGGGATGCACACGCCGCTCATGCTTCAGACCGTTCTGGGGCTGGATGCGGCTCGCATCGCCCATGCCTTCCTAGTATCACCGTCGACGATGGGGCAGCGCCTGGTGCGTGCCAAGACGAAGATCCGCGACGGCGGCATTCAGTTCGAAGTCCCGCAAGAGCGCGAACTGCCGCAGCGGCTCGACGCTGTGCTCGAAGCGATTTATGCCGCCTTTGGTATTGGCTGGGACGATATGGCTGGCGTCGATCAGAGCGGCCGGGAGCTTGCCGAGGAAGCGATCTGGCTCGGACGCGTCCTTCTTCAGCTAATGCCCAGGGAAGCAGAGGTCCATGGCTTACTGGCTCTCATGCTCCACTGCGAAGCCCGCCGGGCGGCGCGGCGGGGGCCGGATGGCCGGTACGTGCCTCTCTCGGAGCAGGATTGCCGGCAGTGGTCTCTGCCATTAATCGAGGAGGCCGAACGGCATCTCGACGAAGCGTCGAGTCGCGGCCGCACCGGCCGGTTTCAGCTCGAAGCTGCGATTCAGTCGGTACATGCCGAGCGCGCGCGGAGCGGCGGGATTGAGTGGGACGCGATCATGATGTTCTATGAACAGCTGATCCGGATATCGCCAACGCTCGGCACGCGAATTGGATACGCCGCAGCCTTAGCCGAGGCGAAGGGAGCCGAAGCAGGGCTGGCAGCATTGAATGGGATTGATCCCAACGAAATCTGTGCTTATCAGCCGTACTGGGCGGTTCGCGCTCACCTGCTACAACGGCTAGGGAAAACACCTGAGGCGTTGGATGCCTTCGACCGGGCGATTGGTCTGACCGAAGACCTCGCAGTGAGACGGTTTCTGCTGCAAAGGAGGGGTTAGGTTTTTTTGTTTTCCCTGTCGAAATAACCGCATCCTACCCGTCATCCTTTTAGAAGCAGCTTAATAGAAGCAGCTTAACGGCCCAGTTGGCAGTCAAGGAGGTGAACCATGTGTCCATTCTGTTTTGCAACCATGGGATTAGTCGTAGCCGGGGCGGTTTCTACCGGCGGTCTAGCAGCATTGGCAGTGAAAGTGTCTCGCAAGAAGAACGGATCAGAAGCAATCGACCCGAATCTGGATAACAAGGAGAAATGAAAATGTCGACGAACAAAGGGAGAGACAAGGAACACGGGAAAACGCATCTAGCGATGAACACACCCCCGATCGTGTCGCAGCAGGAGTGGGAGGCTGCGCGCCAGCAGCTCCTGGTGAAGGAGAAGGCTTTCACGCGGTCGCGTGATGCGCTGGCTGCCGAGCGCCGGCGGATGCCTTGGCAGGCTGTAGACAAGGAGTACAGGTTCGACGGACCCAAGGGCAAAGTAAGCCTGCTCGATTTGTTCGAGGGCCGCCGTCAGTTGATCGTCTATCGCGCCTTCTTCGAGCCCGGCGTGTTCGGCTGGCCCGAGCACGCCTGTCGCGGCTGCTCCCTGGGCGCCGATCAGGTCGGACACCTGGCCCATCTGAACGCCCGCGACACAACGCTCGCCTACGCCTCACGCGCGCCGCAGGCTGACATCGCGCGTCTGAAGGCACGGATGGGATGGGAGATGCCCTGGTACACCATGACCGACAGCTTCGATGCGGACTTCGGCGTCGCTGAATGGCACGGCCACAACGTGTTCTTCCGCGACGCCGACAAGGTGTACCGCACATACTTCATCAACAACCGCGGCGACGAGGCGATGGGAAGCATCTGGAGCTACCTCGACATCACGCCGCTCGGGCGTCAGGAAACTTGGGAGGACTCGCCGGAGGGCTACCCCCAGACCGCGCCGTACAAGTGGTGGAACTGGCACGACAGCTACGACGCCGAGGCCTCCCCTGACCCGAAGTGGGTGGATATAATCACCGATCCTGAAGGAGCCGCTTCCCGAAGGCGCGACGCGGAAGCGAAAGCGAGCTAAGAGAAGGGTGCCACTTCGCCGCCTTCGAGCCGCTGACCTCTTCTTACTGGACCTTCACGAGTGCACTAGGAGCTGGGAGCACAGCCCGGAAGAGATAGCAAAATGACCTGAGCGCTTCCGAAAGGGTTCTTGATTTACGCCGAAGTTGCTAAACACTGACCACCCAGCAGCTGAAGCAGGGAACTGCGGCGTTCATCCGACGCCGGTTTTTCCGAACTGGCAGGCGTCTGTTGGTTGGGGTGCGATGCCATTGCGCTTCCAATTTGTTCGAAAGCCCGGGTACGCGCGGCGACCACGTCGCCCCGTGTGCAGCTTAGCAGAACAGAACAATCTTGATCGGAGTAGCGTTCAAGAACCGTTATCACGTAGACAAAGCGCTCGAACGGCTCGAGTGCAAGAACTGCAGCAATCTCTGGCTTCTCCAGCGGAAGCGTGGCACTGCTGCTGACCGCGGCAGAGCTCGAACCGCCATTTTCTTCCGTTGGCCGCGGATTCATTGCCCTCACGGCGTTTACGATGATCACCCTGCGAGCCCAGGAACGTGCCCAGTCCTTGAAAACGGGGTTGCCCTCTACCGCGTCCTCCAGGCCGGAGACAAAACACCGCTCCGCCTTCTCGCGATCCGCGGTTAGCAGGAACGAGAGCAGGTAGAGGCTGTTCATGTCCTCGTCGAAAACCCGCCGGAAATCGTCGCTGCTTGCGTACTGCGTGGGTCTCGTGATTTGCTTTACCTCCGCCATGTTCACCTCCGCCTTTCACGTATAAGTCGTTTGAGCTGGGTGAAAATCGACACCCAAAACCATTTTTCTGATGTTTTCATCTCACTCTTTCGTTTCGAGTACCTGTGACGGTCCGCATTGGCATCTTCGGGCGAGTCCCTTCAGCACGTGTCGAGTAAGAATGCCGGCGCAAGAAAACTTGGCGCCTTGCGTCATAAGATCGAAAATCGCATCTTCTCCCTCACGGCTGATGACGGTCAGGCTGCTTAGATCTATAACCACTTTGCGGCCATCTAAGTCACGGCTCGCGTTTTTCCAACTGCTGCGAAGCTCGTCGACCCAGGGGTGGCTCAGCCTTCCTTCCACCACCAGCTTGCGTTGAGTTCGGGTGTCGACGACGGAAATCTTGAACATATTGGATCCCAGGACAGCTTGGTGTGCGCACGGCGCATGCCAAAGGCGCGTACCTGCAAGTTATTGAAACTATTGGCGCGAGCAAGATCGCCCGAGCCTTGTGTCAACGAATGTCAAAACCAGAATTGACACTTGGAGATACTCGGACGAAGACGCGGGAGATCTGGAGTGAAGGGGTAATCAAAGCTCAAAGCGAGGCGAGGGCCAGCTGGATTGGCGATCGATGAGATGTGAGGCTGTGCGTCCCTCGCCTTGCTCAGGCTAGCGAGACCCGTCGTGAGGCTCGACTAGTCTAGCTTAATGACACTCTTCGCGGGTCAACGCCCAGTTTCTTCATGCGAGCGAGCAGGGTCGTACGCTTGAGGCCCATGCGGGCCGCAGCGCCGTCGAGGCCAGCTACTCGCCCGTTGGTGGTTTTCAAAATGCGGACTATTTCATCGCGCTCATTCGCCTCGCGCGTCCCAGCCACTGGAGTGGTCCTGCCGTTGTTGCTCAGTTCAGCGATCGGAGCCTGCAACGCCGTGCCGTGAGTGAGGATCACCGAACGCTCGATGAAGTTCTCCAATTCCCGAATATTCCCCGGCCAATGCCAGCTCGAGAGCTTCCTCATGGCTGCGGCGGGAATCGATTCGATCCGCTTGTTCATGAGGCGGCCGTACTTCTGCGTGAAGTAGCGCACGAGCAATGGAATGTCCTCCGGGCGCTCGCGCAAAGGCGGGATGCGGATCGGAAAGACATTCAGTCGATAGTACAAGTCGCTGCGGAACTCGCGATTCTCCATCATCTTTTCGAGATCGCGATTGGTGGCCGCCACCAGTCGAACGTCGACCTTTTTCGTGCGGTTGCTGCCCAACCTTTCAAACTCACGTTCCTGCAGGGCGCGCAGCAATTTGGGCTGGATCTCGACCGGGATGTCCCCGACTTCATCCAGGAACAGTGAGCCCTGGTCGGCTAGTTCGAGGCGGCCAACTTTCTGTGCAATGGCGCCGGTGAAGGCGCCTCGTTCATGTCCGAAAAGTTCACTCTCGAGCAGCCCGGTCGGAATTGCAGCGCAGTTTAGCTTTACGAAGGTTCGTTCCTTACGATGGCTGCGGTCATGAATGGCACGCGCAATCAATTCCTTCCCCGTGCCGGTTTCACCGAGAAGCAGAACCGTCGAGTCGCTGGGAGCCACGGTTTCCACCAGATTCAAGACATGGCGGAGAGCCGAACTCTGTCCCACGATTCCTTCAAAGTCCATCTCGCCGCGGATTTCATCTTCCAGATACAGTCTTTCCTGTGCGAGTTTGTCCTTGAGATCAGCGATTTCACCAAACGCCAGGGCGTTCTCCACACCGATCGCGACCTGCTGCGCCACCTGAGCCAGAAATGCCGTCGCCTCCCGATCAAAAGCATCTTCTTCCCGGCTCCCCAGGGCGAGCACGCCAAGGGAGCGATCCCTGCTGATGAGAGGCATGTCGCAGAATGAATTGATACCCTCGCCGGAGGCTTTTGCGTACATCTCGGGAGGCATCTCAGAAGGATCGAGTCGGTTCAAGACCCACGGCTTGCCGCTTCGGTAAGTTTTACCCGGAATCGACTCCGCGATGGGAACCAATACCTGTTTTGTAAAAATGCCCCTGCTATCCGGGAAGTCGAGAGCGTGAACCCGCAAGTGTATGCCGTCTGGCTCAGGCAGCATGATCGCTGCGGCGTCGCAGTGCATGACTCGGCGAACACTTGCCGAGATGGTTCGCAGCAGTTCCTGAAAATTCAGGTTCGAGACGACCTGGTTGGTCAGATCAAGGATGAGCTTCAACCGATCCTGCGCCTGCCGTGACAAGTAGAAGTTCACGGCGGCATCAATGGCTAGCGCAATCTGGTCGGCGACCAGAGAGAGAAAGCGGACTTCCTCCTCGGGGTAGGCGTGCGGGTGTGTGCTGCCAAAGCTCAGGGCGCCGAGGCGGCGCTCGCCTCTGGCGAGCGGTAGTACGCAAGTAGAGGCGATGCCTACTTCCTTCAGGAATTCCCCATGCTTCGCAAACCGCGCCTCCTCTCTCCAGTCTGTCGTTACAAGGGCCTGCTGAGATTCATGCACCGACGCAGTGGGCGTATCTTCCAGAACAACATGCGCCTCGGGCACATCGTGCCTTCTGCCATTTAAGTAGAGCAGATGCCATCCGACCGTATTGGTGCCACTCTCAAACGCGACCAGCTGCAGGTAGTCGAAGGGAACAACCTCGAGCAGTTGTTTCACGAGCACGTCGGCAGCGACGTTGCAATCGCTGCACGTCCCAATCGCATTGGTGGCGCGCAGCAGCGCTTCATAGCGTTGGGTGTAGGTCTCTGAGATTGTTGTTGCCAAAGTTCCCATACACTTGGCCGCTTGCCACACTCGATTAGGGGCATCCCGGCCGCGGCTAACGCCCCCCAGTCGGGCGCTGCGGATTCGTAGATATGTTTCATCTGATGTAGTCAAGCGGCAGAAAGCTTCGACAAAATGTCTCTGCCTTCGCCACATGTCAAACCGTGTGTCGGGGTGGTTGACAGACGGCATGGTCAACGCTCGTGTTCAAGTGTGCAACCTGTCGTCGCTCAAGCATTTCCGAACACTCCGCCAGGGTAGCAGCTTTGGCACGTCACATGCCTGTGGGGAAATGGGGCCTTTTAGGATCAGGGATCTGGCTTAGGAGAGGTGGGACTCCGAACAAACCTCACTACAGATGGAGGGACATGCGCATGCTGGGAAGCACGGTTGAGTTGTTCGGCGGTTTCTGTTTGGGCGGCCTGACTTTACTGATCAGTTTTTGTATCGCTGGCTCGATTGTCGTGGCCCTACGAGCGGTCAGCCGGGGAAACGGCACTGTGAGTGCGAGGAGGTGAAGAAGGTCCTCGATTTCGTGGCTGAAGCGACTGTTTGGGATGAGTACAGCCACAATATTCCTAGAGAAGCCGAATGTTCGGAGGAAATGTATATGGCTGAAATAGAGCGCAGGAGCTGCTTAACGAGGACTGCCTTCTGGCTATCTGCGTTCATTCGCCTCAACCCGCGCGGGAGCCGTCTTGCTGCCCTGACTTTGATCCTTTCTGCCGTGCAGCTTCAGTTGTGCTTTCCAGCCGCCGGCGCGGAATCAGAGAGGAAGAACGGCGGCCAGCAGCAATGGAGCCTGCGAGTCGATAAAGTTGATACCAGCGATGTGAGCCTGGATCCATCTTTCGAATCCGCCCTCCACAAAAATCTCTTGAGAGAGCTAGCCAAAACCAAGCGCTTCAAGCAAGTGCTGTTTAACGACGATCGCAGCGCGAGAGACGTGCCTGATCTGTTGATTCTGAAAATGACAGTGCAAGAGTATGCGCCAGATGGTGAGACTCGTCGAGCTACCCTCGGTGACGCAGGCGTGCTGGGAGTAGTGGCGGAAAGCTTCCTTAGGCTCTGCGGATGGAGCGCCGGGGGTGGGGTGAACAAGCTGAACGCCCGCATCCAGCTTTACACACGGGAAGGCCGCCTCGTTCTGAACAATGTTGTCGAAGGCGATATTGGGTTCATGGGCGACAACTCGCGAGTTACTCACAACCTGGCACACAACGTTGCGGACAACTTGATGCGGTCAACCTTGCCGGACACGGCACTGGTGGCCTCCGAACAAGAGACTGCGAGCACCTCCAAATACCAAGCGGGCACGATCACAGCGACGCAATGCCATCAAGCCGCCGATGCCGATGCTCATGTCACCAGCTGCGAGGTTTCGGTGAGAATCGGCAACACAGCTTATGGGGTGTTGTACGCGCCGCCCGTCGGCACGGATTACGCGCGGTATGAAACCGGTCGTGAACTCCTGATTCTGGTCGGAGCGGACACGATTACTTACACCGATATGTTGGGCAATTCATTCCAGGTGCCCATTCTCAGCCGGGCGTCTGTCACACAACCGGGCGACCGTTGAACTGCGGGCGGCTTACGTACATGTGCCGGTTGAAGGAGCGCAACATCTGTTCATGAGTCACATAAGACTTCTTTGCGTCGAGAACCGCCCTGAGTACATGGACGCGCTGAAATACATGCTGAAAACGGCAGGTTACGAGGTCACCGCGGCGACGAACGGCGACCAGGCTCTCCGCCTCTTGACAACTCTCGATGTAGACGGTGTTCTCCTCGAGTACGACCTTCCCGATGCTATTGGCAGTGCGGTACGGGCGGAGATGAAGCGGATCAAGCCAGACGTTCCAGTCCTACTTTTTGCCGGCATTGGCAGCCAAACCCCGTTCCTGCTTCGCTTTCTCGATGCGTATCTCCAGAGCCCCGCGAGGGTCGAGTCTGATCTTCGCGATTTGGACGGACAGTAGGCAATAAGCGTCAGACGTGGATGCTTGATAACGTGTTGCGAGGGCTCAATCCTGTTCAGAATCTGCCCCCCGATCCCTCCTGTTTGTTTTTCCGATAACCCTATGGATGCTGGCGCGTTTGCCTTCTGCCGAGTTCTCTCAGTTCATCGAAACAAGGAGCACATTGTCTGATGTCAGCCAATCTAGAAGCAGAATGGACAGCCTCAGGCCCGGCTGCCAGTTTCCCGATGGCATGGGTCTCTCTTTATCCGTCTTGATCGGCCAAAAAGTCTCTATTGCCCCGTAACCAGCACCATGCGGAACCGTGCCTTGCCTTGCATCATGCGAGCGTAAGCATCCGCCGCCTGTTGGAGAGGCAATGTCTCGATCATCGGTCTGATATTCTCCAGAACACTGAATGCAAGGGTATCCTCCCCATCAATCGGCGTTCCCGTCAGGCTCCCGTAGATCGAGCGCCCTCCAAACACGAGCGGGAACGCATTCAATTGGATCTGGTCCTGCGGTACACCCACCACGATGAGCTTGCCCCGGGCTGCAAGTCCGGACACGAGTGATCCCATAGCACTTCCACTGGTTCCGGTTGCAAGAATCGCTCTCGCTCCACCCATACGCTGCAACACTGCTGCGACATCCTCGGCGGCAGCATCGACATAGAGGTGCGCGCCCAAGTCTTTCGCAAGCTTCTCCTTCTCGCGTCCACGCCCGATTGCGACCGTGCGGAATCCCAGGTGCCGCGCAAACTGGACACCAAGATGCCCCAAGCCACCGATGCCCTGTACCGCGACCAGATCTCCGCCGCGCAAGCCCGCATTGCGAAGCGCGTTGTAGGTTGTAATCCCCGCGCAGAGGAGAGGAGCCGCCTCCGCGGATGTGAGTTCGTCCGGAACAGAACTGATGCCGCGCGCCTCGGCGATCATCACTTCCGCATACCCACCATCCACGCTTACTCCCGATACCACCGGGTTCTGACAATTTACCGTGTCTCCGCGGCGGCACGGTTCGCACACCCCGTCTTCTCCCGCAATGAGGCCGACACCAACCCTTTGACCGATTTTCCATCTGGACACTCCGCTACCCAGAGCCTCAATGCGGCCAATCACTTCGTGTCCAGGAACACGTGGCAGACTCAGGCCGGGGTAGATGCCAGTGACCGTGGCCGCATCAGTGTGACAGACGCCACATGCTTCCACCC
>Ga0307476_10000457_pt1 | contig 32346 bp, 45 predicted proteins | sample atmos_gasesECM2C_2_FD_203314 | JGI IMG/M metagenome (GOLD analysis project Ga0307476, IMG submission 203314) | Hardwood forest soil microbial communities from Morgan-Monroe State Forest, Indiana, United States - atmos_gasesECM2C_05 | ecosystem: Environmental > Terrestrial > Soil > Temperate...
AAAATTAAAACAGTTTTTAAGTTTATATCCACAAGTTACAGTTATAGAACAAGAAGTTCCAACTGTTCGTTTAGCTATAGTTGTACAAGGTAAAGTAATGTATCATGGACCACAACCTAGTGGTTCCGATTATTATCCTTTTGTGCCAGTATTTTCTTATTATAATCCAGAATCACCATATTATCCGTATCGCTTACAAGGTGTAGTTCGTGGACTTCGAGATGCTCAGTATCTTTATAATAGGCGCAGGATCATTGAATTAGATATTTTAGAATCTCAAATAAATTCTGGTTATATATATAAAGAGAATGCATTAGTTAATCCAAAAGATATCTTCTTACAAGGACAAGGTAAAGGTCTTGCCCTCAAAGAAGAAGCGCAAATGACCGATGTTCAGAAAATAGCTCCTGGAGATATTCCACCATCTATGATTCAACTATCTGAGCTTTTAGGTAATGAAATGAAGAATATATCAGGTGTGAATGAAGAATTACTAGGTAGTGCGATTGATGATAAAGCAGGTATTTTATCTATGCTCAGACAAGGTGCTGGTTTAACCACTTTACAGGGGTTATTTGATAATTTAGACCATGCACAAAAACTTCTTGGTAGACTTATGATTGATTTAATTCAAACAAATTTTACTCCTGGAAAAATTAAGAAGATTTTAGAAGATAAAGAACCCGCTCCTCAATTTTATAATAAAGCTTTTGGTAAATATCATGCAACTGTGGAAGAGGGTTTAAATACAAGTACTCAAAAACAAATGCAATTTGCACAATTATTACAATTACGTGAGGTGGGAGTTCCTATTCCTGATGATCTACTTCTTGAATCTGCTACTGTTCAAAATAAAAAGCAACTTATCGATGCTATACAAAAACAACAACAACAACAGCAGCAAGCGCTTGTACAACAACAACAATTACAAGGTCAACAAGCTGAAGCTCAAATTAAACTTATACAAGCTCAGACTTTGGCGGCTGAAGGTATGGGTGTTGAAAGATATTCCCGTGTTCCTGAAAATAGTGCTCTTGAAGTTGAAAGAAAAGCTAAAGCAATTCAAGAACAAGACGCTGGATTCTTAAGTGTTGTTAAGGCAATGAAAGAATTAGAAGGAATGGATATTGCTCATATTCAACAACTTTTAGTTACTGCTAATAGTTTAAAAAACCAAGAAGCTTTACTGAAACAGCAAAATGCAGAAACTTTAAAAAGTTCACAACCAATACCTGAGACAACTGGAGCTGAACAACGTATTGGATTATAAAATAACTCTGAAAGAGAATGGTTCTGTTTCAGGTAGTTAGACGAACAACGTTGCGGGTAAGTCCCGCAGTTACTATAGAAAGGCCAAAATGGCAAAAAGACATCACAGTTCTGAAAGAAGAACTACGGCTCATGATAGAGAAATGGATCGTAAAAATTTAAAACATGCAAGATCTGCTAAACATTATGGAAATGATCCTCGACATATTACAGAGCATGATAGAGAAATGGATCGAATGAATCTAGAGCATGCAAGATCAGATAGATATAATGGAATGGGACAACATATGAAAGAAGATGGATATTCTCGTTCTCGCAGAATGAGTGAAGGTGATTATTCTGGAGAATATGCACGTAGAACTCAGGAAATGGAAGATGCTGGAATGATTCATAATGATATGAGAGCAATAGCAAATATGCCTCAAGAAGTTATGATAAAGCCCTATCCTAAACATAGAGATTATATGCCAGAAGGATTAGATGACACTATAAAAGGTGTTGATCATCAAATGGATTCTCTAGATGGTGGACAACGTGATAAAAATCTGTTTCCTAAAAAAGTTTAAATATAAAGAGTTTATTATGCCAGCTATGCCACGTATGAATAAATTATGTACAAAAATAGCTTACAAAATTATGGGAGTACCACCTTCTATTGTTTTTAAGCGTAATAAACACCAACAATATTTAAATAAAAGATTAATCTTTACAGAATCTAATAAGGCGAGGTAAACTTGCTTGAATTGTAAATATTCTGTTGGAATGTTTAATCAATTGCTTTACTAAGGGGACCTAAAAAATCCCCTTTATTTTGGAGAAAGAATGGAAATACTATTTGCATCCTTACGTGAGAATGTGGATCCTAGACGAAAACAAGAACGTGTAGATGCTAGAATGATATCAGAGGATCATAATGCTATGGCTAATCTTCACGGTAAGCCTATTTATCACACTTTCGATGCTTGGAAATATCCCGAACGATTAGCTATGTATGATCAAAGTGATAAATTCAAAAAATAAATTCTTTAATAAAGAGTGTGAATTATGCCAGCGAGCAAGAAAAAAGCAACTCCAAAAAAGAAGTTTTGGATACAAGATGCTATCAAACATAAAGGTGCGCTTCGAGAAGAATTGCATATTAAAAAAGGTAAAACTATACCTAAAAAAACTTTGGCAAAAGCTGCCAAGAAAAAAGGTGTAGAAGGGAAAAGGGCTCGTTTAGCGAATACTTTGAGTAAATTAAGAAAGAAAAAATAATGCCTATATTAAAAAAATCTGCTCCTAAAAAAGCTAAAAATAGACGCATGAAAGAAGAAATGGACAAATTCAAAGAGGGTAAATTACATTCTGGTTCTAAATCTGGACCAGTTGTAAAAAATCCTAAGCAAGCTATAGCTATAGCATTGCATGAATCTGGACAATCTAAAAAGAAGTACAAAAAAAAGATGTGTAGTAAGTGTAAAAAATAATTAAAATATCTTTTTCTCCCTTTCTTGGTTTTGTACTAATTTTCCAAGAAAGGGACTTTAAAAATTATGATCAAAAAAATATTTATACTTTTTAGTTTTAGTTCCCCAGTTTTTTCCAGGTCTGTCTTAAGACCACCAAAAAAGAAAATACAAATTTTAGAGGAAGATAATGAGCGAATCCAAAGAAATTTTGAAAGAAAGAGCGAAAAAGATACTTGATTCTGCTGTAGTTCCTGAAGGTAGAGAAACAGTGGGTAAAATTGCTTCAGATTTAATGCAAAAAGTTCCTGAAAGCACAGACCCTGTAGAAATAGAACGTGCAATGCAAGAGAAATATATAGTCGAATTAGTATCTTGCGTTGAAAAAAATAAAAGAAAATATATAGGTAATTTTTTTGTAGTTGTTTTAACTAAGAATGAAAGATTAATGCCCAATGTTTTCAGAAATTATTTCTTAGATAGATTGACTTGTCCCACACCTAATTATGATCAAAGTGTATATAGATATAATTCGGAATCGGAACAAATAGAATATATATGGACAGTTCCTGCTAGACCTGTATGCCATTATCTTTTCGAAAATAGAATAAAAATACATCCATCTGAGAGACAATTACTTAATTTTGTAATTGATTACAGAGATGGAACTTTAAAAAAACTTTGTAAAAAACTAAATAATGAAGAAGCTGATTCAAATTTAATAAAGAATTGAATTGAGTTATCGACCAAATGTAGACAAATTGTCTTCATTTCATTTTAAGGAGCAAAATAATATGTCATTTCAAATAAAATACGATAAAAATGGGGATATTATACCAGATAATTCACTTAAACAACAACTCGAATCAATTACTCAACAAACAACAAGTATCCCTCAAGAACAAGAAGTTGTACAAGAGTATATACAACCAGAACAGTTTGAAGAAGTAGTACAAGAAGAAATTATAGAACCAGTAAAAATCACTAAACCTAATTCTGATAGAGAAGAAAATTTAAGATATTTAAGAGAAGCTAAAGAACGTGCTGAAAGAGAACGTGAAGAAGCAATTCGATATGCTATGCAACTTAAATCTCAATATGAACAACCAAAACAACAACAAGAAATTGAAGAAGAAGATGATATTCAAATAGGTCAAGATGATTTAGCTGAAGGAAAACATCTTAAATCTTTGAATAAAAAATATAAAGATCTTAAAAAAGAATTAAGTAACTATAAGCAGATAACTGCACAACAACAACAAGAACATCAATTAGCTTTAACAGAATCTAAATTGAGATCTAAATATCCAGATTTAGATTCTGTTCTTTCTAGTGAAAATTTAGATAAACTTAAAAATCAACATCCAGAAGTATTTCATACGATAAGTTCTAATCAAGATATTTATTCTAAAGGCGTTGCAGCTTATACAATGATAAAAAATCTTGGAATAAATAAAGAAGATTCTTATCTTTCTGAAAAAGCTAAAGCTCAAATTAATTCAGTAAAACCTAAACCTATGAATAGTATATCTCCTCAACGTGGTAATTCTCCATTGAGTCAAGCTAATGCCTTTGAAAATGGATTAACTGATTCTTTGAAACAAAAATTATTACAAGAGATGAGAGATGCTGCGAAGAATTTATAATAAATTATTTGGAAAAAAAGTTTTTGAAATAGAAAAGTATCCTAGTTATATAGAATATGAAAATCAAACTTATTTTTTATATGGTGATTGGTCAAAATTATTTCCTATTATTGGTAAGACGATTTGTATGACGTATGTAGATCATAAAGGTGATCGTATTTTAGTAGGAATGGAATATAATGGGAATATTTCTCGAGAGGGCATGCAGTATTATGACAATAATTGGCATAATATACAAAGAAAAGGTCCGATTTATTGGAGATATATTAATTGTATTTGTGGATGCAAATGTCAAAATAAAGGTACTAAACCAGAATTAACTCCAGAATTAAAGAGAGTATTACTTCAAGAAATGGAATATACTGGAGCTTTTACAAAAAAATAAAAATAGAGATTGAGAATCATGACAAACTCAACCTCTATACAAAAGGAAAGAGAAAGAAGTAAAAAGAGTTATTAACTCTAATAACCATATATATAATAACATTAAAAAAATATTGTGCATAGTTAAAATCTTATCCTATAATATTTTCAAACGTATCTGAAGAGTCGTTATCTTCAAACAAATCCCTGGCGTATTGAATCTCGCCAATTCATAGACGTAACAAAGTTCTCGTCAAACTTAAGCGTAAAGAAAACCTGTTTGCTTTTGAGCTTTCAGAATTTTTAATATTAACTTAAGGAGCCAAATGGCTATAACTACTACAAGTACGCTGCCCGCACCGGTTCAGCAATCGTTCAGCTATAAGCTGCTTTCGGTACCAGTACCTAATATGATCCATAAAATTCCGGCTATGAGAAAAAATATGCCGAGAAATGGTGGTACTACTCTTCGTATGAGAAGATATAATCCGTTAAATACAGCAATGGTTCCACTTGGAAACACTGGTGTGACTCCACCTCCTCAAAATTTAACTGCTATCGATATTGATGCAAAAATAAGTTTTTATGGAACATATGTTCAGCTTAATGAACAAGTAACACTACAAAACCAAGATCCTGTTCTTAATGAATGTGCGGCTAGGCTTGGTGTTTCACTACGTCAAACTGAAGATCAATTGACTAGAGATATGCTTGCTTCAACTGCTTCCTTTATTAACTGTACTGGTGGTGTTAATGGAGATGTTCCAACTGAAATAACACGTTCAGATGTGGATACTATAATAGCAACATTAGCAGATAATAATGCTTACACAATAATGGACAATATTGAAGGTGAAGATCGATTCGGTACAGCTCCAGTTCGTGATGCTTACTTCGCATTAGCTTCTACTCAATTAATTGGAAACTTAGAAGGTGTTGCAGGATTTATTGCTAAAGCTCAATATCCATCACCTATGAATGCATTGCGTTCAGAATGGGGTGCAGTATCTAACTTAAGATTCTTGCTAAGCTCAATTGGATCGATGATTCCAAACTCATCTTCATTAGGAAATACTGTTTACAATATTTTCTGTGTGGGTAAAAATACATGCCCACAATAAATTTTCTCTGATTGACTTGGAAGCCTAAGGGAAACTATGGTGACAAGGCGCAAGCTTCGGCAGCGTGAGAGACTGAGTGAGAAAACCCTAAGGGGAAGCGACAGTCCAAACAACTGAGGAAACCAGTTGAGGTAACAGAAATGATTACCCGCCATGTAAATGGTTAACAAGTAATAGAATTGATGGAAGCTTATGCATGTATAGAACAAGACGGATATTCAGCATCGTTTATTTATCGTCCACCAATATATGATGGTCCTTTAGCATTAAATGCTTCAGTTGGATATAAATTCGCGGAAGTTCCTCGAATAACTAACGATTTGTGGATCATTAATCTACGTGCAACTAAAGCTTAAGGAGAAATTATGGACGGTACAATATTAGGCCAAGGTTCGTTTTTGACCAACTTTGCTGGCCTTTCAAATCCAAATCCTGGTAATGTTGAAATTAGTAATGGTAATAATACAGTTGTACAAATACCTTCTAATGCTGATTGGATGTCAGTACGTAACTTTACTGAATCTGGAGTAGCGGGAACAGGTATAGCTTATTTTGATGGAACAGCAAACTCTTTTGTTGGTGTTGAATTTTACTGGCAACGTGGAATGGCTCCAGGTTCTGCTATGGTTAAATACTATACTTCTGGATCAACAGTTATAAATGGTGATACTATCCCTACTGGTGGTTTTACTCTTTATGATCCATCCGGAAATCCATTAACTTCAGCAGTTGCAACAACTGCCTCTACAAATGCTACACGACCTGTAGTTTCTACTTCTAATACAGCAGGTATTTCAGTTGGTACAATTGTAAGATTATCTAATACAGCACAAACCGATATTAACGGTATTGATTTTGTAGTAGGTGCTGTAACTAGTGGTACAAACTTTACTTTATTAACATCAACTAACCCATTAGCAACTGCTCCGGGTGCTATAGGTGGTGCTGGTTTTTATAGAATAATTCAATTTGATCCACTTTATTACCCAAGACGTAGAATTGTAGTTAATATTACTAAAGCAACAAATGCTCAAGTTTCTGTTAGCGTTCCACATCAATATGTTCCTGGACAAGCTGTTAGATTTAACATTCCATCAGTTTCTGGAATGATTCAATTAAATCCAACTTCAGCTAATAATTATTTAACTTGTTCAATTGTTACTGTAGTAGACTCTTATAATTTCACTATAAACGTGGATACAACAGGATTTACTACATTTACATGGCCTACAATAGCTCAACAACCTTCTTCTTTCCCAGAAGTTACTCCTGTTGGGGAAAATACTGCTATAGCTTTAGCTTCTACAGGATCTCAAACTCCGGTAGATCTCAGTGGAAATCAAATATACAACACTAATACTGGTATATTATCTGATTCGACTGTTAATACTGGATTCTTGGGTATGACTCTTGGAATTGGTGGTATTGGTTCGTATACAACTTTCCCAATCATTGGACCTGCTGGTGCAGTTACTTGGTCTGCTGGAAACGTTGGTACTCCAGATACTATGTATTGGCTTGCTGGTAAGTCTACTTACGGCGGACTTTAATACTTTGTTATTAGGTTAAATATTATTTTAAAGGGGGAAATTAATCCCCCTTTTATGAGCGAAAGATTAAATATGGAATTTGATAAATCAAAAGAAGAAGTTAAAACTCCGGCTAAAAATATAACTCCAAACCCTAGTAGTCATCGTAGACCTAGTAATAGAGAAACTGGAGAACAAGAAAATACTAAAAAACCTAATCATAAATATTTACGTGATAAACATAGTGAATTAGTTAAAGGTATTTTTCGATTCTATGAGATACCTGGTGGTTTAATGGAATTTGTATTTAAAGAATTTAAAGAAGATACAGTCGAAAAATATTCAATGATAGATGGTCATATCTATTCTATACCACTTGGAGTAGCTAAACATTTAAATAAAAATGGATGGTATCCAATTCATGCTCATGCTGTGGATGAAAATGGAGTTCCACGTCAAAGAATAGGTAAAAAAGTACGTAGATTTGGATTCCAATCCCTTGAATTTGTAGATATGGGTGATATTGAATCTGGAGATACTGGATTAATAACAATTGAAAATATTTAAACCATGGGAAATCCATATTACAGCTTTATTGATCCTATTTATCAACCAGCAATGCGTGTAGTAAAAGCTATAACGAATGCTAGAGTAGCATCAGTTACGACCACTATCCCACATTTGTATATAACTGGGACAGTGGTACGTATAGAAGTACCTGTTGGATTTGGAATGCAACAAATTAATCAACAAACTGGAACAATTGTTGTGACATCGCCAACTACATATACAATTAATATAGATACTTCTTTGTATGATCCATTATTATCTTTTGGATCATGGCCTAGCAGTGCATATAGTTATCCACTTTGCACGGCAATAGGAGAAGATAACAGTATATTAACTGCAGCCGTACAAAATGTTCTTTAATAGGAGATAAATATGTCAAATCCAACCCTTCCATCACCTACTATAGCAAATACAACTACTTTGTCTGCTATTGAAACAAAAGTAAGAAGATTAACTAGATCTCCATCTACAGATCAATTATCACAAGCTGATCTAGATAATTATATAAATACTTCGGTAGTTTATGATTTTCCAGAAACTCTAAGAACTTTTAATTTAAGAACAGAATTCACTTTTTTCACTAATCCAGGACAAGATCAATATAATACAGATATTACTTCTTTTGCTGGAGCTACAACAAATCCTCTATATAACTTTCAAAATCAATATTTAACTATTCATCCACCATTTTATATTGCTGGATTTCCAACTCTTTTAAGTCAGTCCCCTGAGCAATTTTATGGACTATATCCTAAAGTTAATTCTATTAGTTCTATTGGTACTTTTGGTAATGGATCTTCAGGACCTTTTACTGGAGTTATTAATACTTCACAAACATATTCTCCTCCCGGATTAGTACAAGTCACTTACTTAGTTCAAGGACAAGTTTTGTTTAGTGCAGTAGGAACTCCTGGAACAAGTGAAATAGTTGGTATGGCTATGGTAGATATTCCAGTTGTGGATCCTGTTACTGGATTCAAAATAAATATTGGTAATTTATATGATGCTAATAGTTCAGCTTACCAAGCAGCATTACGAACACCACCAACTGTTGTGGATCCAAATAATAATATAAATTATATTACTGGAGCTTTCATTGTAAATTTTCCGCAAGCAACAGTAGTTGGAACGCAAATAACAAGTCAGACCTTACCTCAAGTAGCTGGATTACCACAGTCTATTCTTTATTACAGTAATATATTTACTATACGACCTATACCAGATCAATCTTATAGAATTAACTTTGAAGTTTATCAAAGACCAACAGCTTTATTAGCATCAAACCAGAGTCCAGAATTAGAAGAATATTGGCAATATATAGCGTATTTAGCTGCTAAAAAAATCTTTGAAGATAGATCAGATTTAGATTCAGTGCAATTAATAATGCCTGAACTTAAAAATCAAGAAAGACTATGTTTGCGTAGAACTAACGTTCAATACACTAATGAAAGAACCGCAACTATATATACAGACCAAGTTGGTAGTGCAAATGGAAATTGGGGTGGGTGGGGAAATCCAGGTGGTTTCTAATATATTTATAACATTTAATGTGCTACAATATATTCTTTTTCATAACAATTTTAAAGGAATATATATGATATATAAAAAATGTTCTAAATGTTTTTTAGAAAAATCTCTCAATAATTTTCGTAAACAGAGAGCTCAATGTATAGATTGTTATAATATTAAAAGAAGAGATTCTTATAAACTATCTATTTGTAGATATTGTAAAATAGAATTTAGGCCTGGAAAAGAAGGACGATACAAATTTTGTAATGAAAAATGTAGATTTTTAAAAAAAATAAATATTGATATTTCTGGATGTTGGTTATGGAATGCTGCTAAAAATAGGTGTGGATATGGTCTTTTTTTACATGAAAATGAAAAAAAATCTGGTCTCGCTCATAGAGCATCTTATAGAATTTTTAAAAAAGATTTAAAAGATTCGGACTATATACTTCATATATGTAATATAACTTCTTGTGTAAATCCTGAACATTTAAAAATTGGAAATGCAAAAGAAAATTACAAAGATATTGTTATAGCAGGTAAAAATCTTCGTAAAAAGCTTATGGAAAAAGATATTTTAAAAATTAGGGAACTTTATAAAAAAGAAATAAGTTATAGGGATATAGCTAAAATATTTAATGTTTCTGCTAATACTATTTTTGATGTTATAAAAAAAAGAATGTGGAAGCATGTAATAGAAATTTAATATAAAATTTAGGAGAGTAATAAATGGCTTTAAATAATGTCCCGGTCCCTAATCAGACTTTAGGTGCAAGTAGAGATTTAATAAATCAAAATTTTTCTGTAATAAATACAGCTTTTTCCGTTAACCATGTTCCGTATAATGATGGTTCTGGGCAACAAGGTATGCATCAATTTTTACAAATGCCTTCTGCTACACCAACAATAGCTACAACATCAACTCAGTTAGGAATATATGCAAATACTGGTCCTTTTAGCGGTAATCCTGAGTTATTTTTTCAACGACAGTCTTTAGCTGCAAATTCAGGTTATGCGTTTACTGAAGCACAAAATACTGCAAATGGATGGACAAGATTACCTTCCGGTATTTTGTTAAAATGGGGACAACAATCTATAGCTTCTGGAACTTCGTCTGGGGCTAATGCTCCAGTTATATTTCCAACAGGAGCTGGAATACCAGTATTTAATAATGTATTTCAAATCATATTGGGTCAAAGATATACAGCTTCTCAAACTGCTTTAGGTTCTAGTGGGATTGGAATATTTTCTACTTCTACTACGCAATTTGCAATAACTTGGAACGGTTCTAATTTAACTGGTACAACACTTACTTATTTAGCGATTGGAAACTAAAATGCCAAAAGATCGTTTTATGATTGCGCCTCTTCAAGGAGGTTTAACAACTAACATGAAACCTTGGCAAATCACAGACGATTCTTTTGCCAAGTTACAAAATGCTTATATGTTTCGTGGACGTGTTCGTAAGAGATTTGGTTCACGTTTAATGAACGGTCAAGTTGCCCAAAATGTAGCTCAATTATATTCTCGTTTGCGAATGACTATTGGAACTACAGATGGAGTTACAGGTGATTTTACTGGTAATTTACCGGGAAATATGAGTCAACTTGCTATTGGACAAGCTTTTTCAGTCGGTAATGTAATGTTTACTGTTTATCAACTGGGAGCAGGTGTTGCTACTTTATCTGATGCAACTGGTCCTGATGCTGGTATAACAGCTACAATAGATTCAACCACAAATCCTAATAGTATAACCATTACTGGAAACGGAACTACTAATTTAGGTGTATCTGTTTACTATTATCCTGCACTTCCAGTAATGGGATTAATAGAATATGAAACTGCACAATCAACAAGCGATCCAACATATGCATTTGATACTGAATTTGCATATCAATATGATCCTTCTGCTTCTGGTGGCTGGGATATACTTGGACCATTACCACCAGCTTCTGGATCTGGTATATGGACAGGTGCTGATTGGCAATTCTTTTGGGGAAATACTTGGCAGGGAGCTGATGCTGCTACAAGATATTTATTTATAACAAATAATAATCCTCCAGATTTAATACAATATTATTCTCAAATTAGTAATACTTGGACTGTTTTAAATCCAGTTATAGATGGATCAGGAAATACCCTACAAACAGCTCTTATGTTAGTTACATTTAAAAATAGATTAATAGCTTTAAATACAACTGAAAGTATATCTTCAGTAAATATTACTTATACAAATAGAGCTAGATATGCTGCTTTTGGTGATCCTACAACAATGAATGCTTGGAGACAAGATATTCCAGGTCAAGGGAATGCTATAGATGCACCAACAATGGAAGATATTGTAAGTTGTGAATTTATAAAAGATCGTTTAGTTGTATTTTTTGAAAGATCAACATGGGAATTAGCTTATACTGGTAATCAAGCTCAACCCTTCCAATGGCAAAAATTAAATACTGAACTTGGTGCAGAATCTACATGGTCAGTTGTTCCTTTCGATAAAATAGCTTTAGTCGTTGGAAATACTGGTATTCATGTATGTAATGGTGTAAACGTTGAACGGGTTGACGACAAAATTCCGGATACTGTATGGAATATTCATACAGGAAATGAAGAAGTTACAAGAGTTTATGGAGTAAGAGATTATTATGCCGAACAGGTATATTGGACCTTTCCTAATCCTGATGCTGATCCGAATAGTCAGACATTTCCTAATCAAATATTAGTATATAATTATAAACTTGGATCATGGGCTATAAATGATGATTCGATTACTGTTTTTGGTCCATATTATCAAGCTGATCCATCAGTTGTAAATTGGAATAATACTGACATAACTTGGGATAATAATGAAATAACTTGGGATTCAGGAACTATTTTATCATTAAATCAAGAAATTATAGCTGGTAATCAAGAAGGATTTACATTTATCATTGATGCAGATTTGACTCAAAATGCTCCAGCATTACAAATTACAAATATAACTGCGCCATCAAATGTGGTTACTTTAGTTGTAATTAATCACAACTTTAATGTACAAGATTATATATATATACAATTTTTAAATGGATTAACTGGTCCGTTTTTACCTATTTACGAGATAGTTTCTATTATTGATGCTAATAAGTTTACAATAATCGCCCCCGATATACTGGCAAGATTAGTCGCTCCGATCTCAGAAGTATATACAGGGGGCGGAACAATAAGTCGCATATCACGAATAGATATATTAACTAAACAATTTAACTTTTATGTTCAAGAAGATCGAAATTCTATGGTTGAACGAGTTGATTTCTTGATTGATCGTACTGATAGTGGTGAAATTACTATTGATTATGCTACAAGTACAAGTTCTCCAGAAGCAGATGGTCTTATAGAAGCTGGTGAACTTACTGGAACACTTTTAGGTAATTCAATACTTTCTACATCACCATATGCGCTTTATCCATTGGAATTTAAACAAGATCGTTTATGGCATCCTGTTTATTTATGGGCTGATGGTGAGGCTATACAGCTTAGAATATATTTTTCAGATGAAGAAATGTTAGATTATAATGTTGTTACTGCACCTTTTCAATTACATGCTTTTACTTTCTTTACCAATAGAACAAGTTCAAGACTGCAATAATATATAGGATAATTATGCCATTTACTACAGTTCAAGATTGGGGACAATTTATAGCTACAACAGCTATATTGGATGTCGGTATTTTACAAGATGTTGATGTTAATAGTCCTGAATTTAAAGAACTATTAATTCGTTTATATCAAACAGTTAATAATATTGCATTAGCTACTAATATAAAAGATACAGGTTATTATTTAACAAATGAATTTAATACTGGACAATTACTTTTTAATGTTTCTAATGATCTTAATAGATTAAGACCAATTTATCGTACTACAATTAATTTTGGTGCTCTTCCATCAACCGGTACTAAATCTGTAGCTCATGGAATACCAAATATTGGAAATCCAACAACTTATTCTGCTGTAAAAGTTTATGGTGCTTCCACTAACCAAACAACTTCAAACTTTATACCAATTCCATATTCTTCAGTTACTGCTGTTACAGACAATCTTGAATTATGGATAGATCAAACAAATGTTAATATTGCCACTGGTGGCATGGATTATTCGGCATATACTATAACTTATATAGTATTCGAATATGTTAAAGAATAATTGGAGATAAAATGGCAGATATAACCGGACTTCATTTAGGATCAAAATTAAAAGATGTTGCAAAAGCTCCATGGAGGGCAATTAAAGGATTAACAGGTCTTCCAAATCCTAGTGAAATACCAGGTAGTATTGCTACGGGAGCTCAAAAAATATTGGGTGATAAACCAGCTCAAATTACTCAAATACCCAGATTCACTCCACAACAACAACAAGTAATGGATTTATTACTACAACTAGGTGGAGAAAATGTAACTAATCCTTATGAGGGATTTGAACCTATTAGACAAAATGCTTTAGAAGATTTTTTTCAAAATATAGTTCCAGGTCTTAAGGAAGGATTTGCAGGATCAGGTAATTATAGTTCTCCTATATTGCAAACTAATCTATCTAGTGCAGGTTCTAGTTTAGCTCAAAAATTAGCAACATTACAAAGTGAATATGGTATGCAAAATAGACAAGCTGGTTTACAACAATTACAACTTGGTTTAAATCCTTATAATGAAAATATTTTTCAACCTTCTTCTCCTGGATTTTTAAAAAATCTATTAGGTAGTTTGGGAGGAGCAGTAGGACCTTTAAGCCAATTATATCAAAATCAACAAACTTTAAATTTATTGAAACAACTTCAAAGCAGTAGATAATGGAGTTAATATGGTAATATTACAACCACGAGAATCTTTAGGTGGACAGTTAGGACGTAGTTTAGGGGAAGGACTAACATCTTTAGCTAACGCAAAACTTGAAAACATACAGAAGAGAAATCAAGCTCATGGGTTAATGGCTTTAGGTTATACTCCTGAACAAGCCACGCAACTTTCTCAATTACCTCAAGAATTATTAAAACCTATTATAGCTAGTAATGCTCGTGCATCATCTTCAATAAATAAAACTTCTTCCGCGGAAGCTTTAAGAGCATTAGTGCCTGGATTATCAGAAGAACATGCTCAGGCTATATCAAATGCTACTCCAGCTATTCAAGCTGCATTTTATAGAAATGTATTGGAAAATCCCGAATTAAAATTTGGTTCTGAAAACGCTAATAATATATTTAATCAACAACAATTTCCTGAAGAATCTTTATCAACTATACAAAGATTACAGAATCTACAACAATCTGAACAACCAAATATACTTCCTGAAGCCTTTGAACAATTACAAAATATTAAAAAACCTTCGGAAAAAATTCCATTACCTGGAGAAACATTAGCTAAAGGTATAGCGGAATCTAAAAAAGAAAAACAATTAAAAGCTGAAGAAAAAGAAAGAAGAAAAGAAGAACACTTTGAAAAAAAAGCTGCTCGTGATTTAGCTAATAAACAAGCTTTAGAAGCACAAAAAAATAAAAATAGACTTGTACTTCAGGAAAGAAAAGAAAAAGCTGATTTAAATAAATTTGAACGTGAAGATGTAGTTCGTCAAAGAAAAGCTGAGTACGATCAATCTGAAGATGAAAAAAAACATACTGAACATGCTTTTAAAGAAACCAAACCTTATAGAGAACAATTAGATTTAAATGAAAAAGCTGCAAAAGTGGCTTTAGATTCTCTTGATAGAATGGAAGAATTAAATAACAAAGGAGATTTAGCCACTCCAGGTTATATAGAAGGCTTAAAACGTGCCGGTTTAGATGTACCCGCTTTAATGGGAGCAGATACCGAGGAGTTTAATAAATTAGCTCAAGGGTTTTTAAGAGGTGCTAAAGATCAATTCGGTGGTAGAGTAACTAATTATGAAGCAGAACAATTTTTAAAACAAATTCCTTCGTTAAGTCAAAGCCCTGAAGGAAGACAACGTGTTATTGCTAATATGAGACGTATATATAAACAAGATGTAATACTTTCTGAATTATCAGATAAAATAATATCCGATAATAATGATGTTCCGCCATTAAATTTAGATATACAGGTTAAAAAAGCTTCTAAGAATGATGATCCAAAATCTAGCTATTTTAAATACTATAAACAACTTAGAAATATTGGTGAGCAATTTAAAGCTGATATAAAAAAAGAAGTTCCTAAAGGACAAAATAAACTTATAACAGGATTACAAACTGCTACTGGTAGTATAATAGGGGCTCCAGGAAAAATATTGGGTGGTATTGGAAATGCTTTAGGTAAAGTTATTGGTTAATTACTTGTGGTGGGCACAGCAATGTGCCCCTGAACACTGATTACAAGATATTAAATATCTAGTTACTAAAACTAATATTGCTAATAATGGGAAGCATAATACTCCCAAAAAAATTATAAACACTTTAAAGTTACTCATTTTTGTATCTTTTTCCTTATCTACTAAAATCAAATATAGATTAATAAATTAAATTGCTTTTAAAAATAGAATAAGAACAATTAAAAAAATCAAATCTATTATACTTTCTGTTATATATAAAATAAATATTATTAGTAAAATTTCTAATGTTCCCATTTTGTTCCTCGTCTTAAAATAATTTTATTCATTATCTATTCTTTTCATCTTCAATTAATGCTATTAAAAAATTCTGAAGTACATATTTCTTTATACTTATATTTTTAATCGCAGCAGCTGTTTTTATTCTTATATGTAATTCTTCATCTATATCAATAACTAATCTTTTACTAACTATTTTTTCTTTATTCATTTCATCTCCTTTTAATTATGTATTTAAGTACAAATGTATACTACTTGTGTATAATTGTCAAGTCATTATAAGCTATTATTAGAGTGTATTTTTCAAATAATTTTTATTTCTTAAAAGGAGAAATAATGGCAGCACAACCTAGAATAAATGTAGGTTATGGTTTATCAGAAGCTTTACCAAATATATTTCCTGCACCAATTGTATCTTTCAGATCACCAACAGCAAATGATACTGGTTATCAAATTGGTCAAGAATGGGTTAATCAAAGTGGTGGAACTTCAGTTTATATTTTAACAAAAGTAGCAGCTGGTCAAGCTACTTGGCTTCAAGATACTACAGCTGGTGGAAGCGGATCTTTTACAACTTTAACATCTACTGATGTTTTTGAATTAGATACAGCAGTACCAGCAGCTAATACTTTGGGTAATAATACTGGGTCAACATCAATTACTTCTTTGGTGGGAACTGGTGGTTTTATCGTTACAGGTGTGGCTTCTTCCCCAATAACTTTAGGTAATTCTATTACGACCGGGAATATTTCAATTGGCGCAGCTCAAACTTCTGGAACTCTTACTTTAGGGTCGACTGCAGCTGGAACAGGTACAGTTACTATAGCAGGTGGAACTGGAGCTCAGACAGTAAATATAGCGGCATCAGGAACTGGAGCAAAAACTATAGCTATCGGTGCAACTGGATCAGCTGATGTTATAACTATGGGATCTGTTACAGGAGCAAGTTCATTAGGATTAAATGTTGGTACAGGAAACTTTACCTTAACTGGTGCAGCTTCTTCTAATGCTACTATTGGTGCTTCTATTACAACCGGAGCAATAACTGTAGCACCAGATCAAATCGCTGGAACTTTGAACCTTGGTGGTACAGGTGCAAATACTGGTATTATAACAATTGGTGGAGGAACCGGAGCGCAAACTATAAATATAGCTGCAAGTGGTACAGGTGCTAAGACTTTAAATATTGGAGCTACTGGATCAGCAGATATTATATCAGTTGGTAGTGCAACAGGTGCTTCTAGTTTAACCTTACAAGCTGGAACTGGATCAATAGCTTTAAATGCCGCTGGTGCAGTATCAATGGCTCCGGCAACTGTATCTGTAGCTGCTTATGCCGCAACACTTGATTCAAGAGTAGGAGCTGTAACCTTAACTGGACAAACTTTAGCTTCTACATCAACACAAGTTATAACTATTACAAACTCTGTTGTAACTACTGCTAGCCAAATATTTGTAACTGTGGGAAATTTGGGTAGTAATGATGCCCAATTAACAATGACTCGCGTTGAAGCTCAAGCAGGAGCATTTTTAGTTACTGTAATTAATAATGGAGCTGCTGCACTAAATGGCGATATACATGTTACGTTTTGGGTAATAAATTAAATATTAATAATATTATAATCATAACAAAGGAGCATTTTATGATCGATTCGTACGCTTTTTTACATTTTGCTGTAATTAAAGATAAAAACCCTTTTTTCTTTTTGAGTCCAATGGGAGTCAAATATGAAGATGCTTTAGAGGCTTTAGAAGAAATAAAAGCTGGAGTTTTAGAACAGCAAAAGATATTAAAAGAAAATTACGAAAAACAACAACAAGAGAAACTTGCTGCTGAATCCGTTGAAAATAAACAAACGGTAGAAGCAACTGTTGTAAGCTAAAAATTAAGGAGAGTAGTAATGGGCTTTCAATATAGAATATTTTTTGAACCCTTGAGAAGTTTATCATATACTTCTCTTTCTGGTTCTTATGTGGCTTTAGGAGCTCCGTATCAAGATCCTGCCCGTATGATAAAATTTACAAATGAAACAGATGCTGATGTTACTATATCATTCGATGGAACAACTGATCATGATATAGTTCCAGCAGGCACTTCACAGATATATGATTTTTGTAGTAATAGAACAACAACACCTAACGACTTTCTAGTTCAAATAGAAGGTACACAATGTTATGTAGCTACTGCTGGATCGCCGTCAGCAGGCTCAGTTTATTTAACCGTTATGTATGCAGATTGAGGTGAATTATGAGTCAAATTACTAATATAAAAGCTAGTGGTGGTGGTACCGGTGTTGTAGAAACATTAACAGCAAATAGCGGGGTGGCTACTGCAGTTGCTAATAATATTAATGTTTTAGGTGATGGTACAAGTATTACTACTACAGCTTCAGGTTCTACTTTAACTATAGATTTTATTGGAAGCTCTAGTGGTATCACTACTTTGGATGGTAATACAGGATCTGCGACTGGAAGTACTGTTACAATAGAAACTATTAATACAAATATTCCCTTTGTTGGATCTGGATCAACACTATCTATAGATTTTTCTGGAGTAGCTTTAGGGACTAATAATACATTAATTGGACAAAATCCTGCAACAAGCGGTGGTTTTAATACAGTTAGTCTTGGGAATAATGCATTATCAAATTGGGTTTCAGGTAATGAAAATACTGCAATTGGAATAAGTGCTCTTCAACAAACAATAAATTCTAGTTTTAATACCTGTGTTGGTGCATCAGCTGGCGGTAATATAGTTACAGATAATTCTAACTCTAATACTTTAATAGGAGCTTCTGCTGGTAATACATTAGGTTCAAGTGGTTCATCAGCTGTAAGTAATACAGCTCTTGGATATCAAGCAGGAATTAATTGGACTAATTCTGAATCAAATAATATTTGTATTGGAAGTGCTGGAGTAATAAATCAGAATGGCACTATAACCTTGGGAACTAACGGTACACATACTTCATGTTTTATTAGAGGTATAGATAGTGTTAACGTAGGATCTGTAGCAACTGTTGTAACAGAATCTGGAGATCAATTAGGAACTGCAGTTATAACTGCAGGTTCTGGAATTTCTGTAACTCCCAGTGCAAATGCAATAACAATTGATTCTTTAGGTGTCACTACAATAAATGGTGACACAGGATCTGTTACGGGTTCAACTATAACATTAGAAGCTGGAGTTTCAACCCAAAATTGTGGTAGTACAGTATTATTTTCTGGTTCCGGAACTACCATGACTATGGAAGTTACAGATGCTAGCAATAATACAATCCTTGGAAAACTCGGCGGAAATTCTAGTATATCAGGTAATGGTGGAACTGGATTTGGATATGCAGTTTTCCAAAATTTGAGTTCAGGGATCCAGAATACAGCGCTTGGCTATGCGAGTATGAATACGGCAGATGGTAGTTATAATACGTGTGTAGGTGCTTTAACAGGTTATAACTTAAATAGTACAGCAAATCAAAATACTCTTATAGGTTATAATTCAGGAAATGGATTAGGTGCTACAGCTGCTGGTGGATCAAATAATGTAGCCGTTGGTTATGATTCTGGGTTATCTTGGTTAGGTTCTGAATCAAATAATATATGCATAGGAAATATAGGAACTAGGTTTCAAAGCGGAGTAATAACCATAGGTACTAATGGAACTCATACGAGTTGCTTCGTAACTGGAATTCAAGGAGTTACTGTAACAGGAACTGCAGTATTAGTTTCCGCAGGAGATCAACTTGGAGTAGCTGTATCTTCTAGAAAATATAAAGAAAACATTGAAGATATGGGTGATATATCTTCAGACATATTGAATTTAAGACCTGTTACATTTAATCTTAAAGACCATGAAGATAAATCACTTCAATATGGTTTAATAGCTGAAGAAGTTGCTGAAATATTTCCAGGATTAGTGGTTAATGATAAAGAAGGTAATCCACAAACTGTTAAATATCATGAACTGCCTGCTTTATTGTTAAATGAATTACAAAAAAGTATAGCAAAAATAGCCGAATTAGAAGAAAGAATTAATTCGTTAGAAGCAATAGTAAATGATTACAATTGAAAGCTAATATGTCACAAGATATAAAAATGATCTTAAATGCAGTTGGAGTATTTACTTGTGTATTTTTATTTTTGGCTATATTTGTGTATATAAAATATCCACCACGTTATCCAGAAATAGAAAAATGTGAAAAAACAACAGTGACTCGTGAAGAGATGACAAATGCTCTTTCATATATATAAATAGCTAAAATAGCAATCACATGTCTGTAAACTGTACATTACAGACATGTGAGTTATTACTAATATTATAAAAAAAATGATTGGTTAAAAAATATGAATGCCAATTTGAATCTAAATGGATACAATCCATTGGCTTATGTAGGAGTAAATCCATATGCTCCTTCCCAATTTGTAGTTAATACTTTTAGTCCAACCCCAAATGATTATGCAAATTTTATAATTGGTGCTGAATGGTTAAATTCTGATACTTTACAAGTTTATAAGTTAGTTCAGAAAGCTGGAGGAGTTTCTAAATGGGTAGAATTCACTGCTGGAACTGGAACAGTAATAACTTTAACTGGAAATAGTGGTGGCTCAGTACCAGCAAATCCTTCTGGAAATATAAATGTTGTAGGAGATGGAACTACAATAGATGTAGTTGGTAATCCAAGTACTAATACATTAACTATATCTGCTATTGGTAGTGGGGTTTTAGAAACATTAACTGGAAATAGTGGTGGTGCAGTTTCACCGTCTGCTGGAAATATAAATGTGGTTGGTGACGGTACAACTATAACTGTAGCAGGTAATCCAGGAACTCACACATTAACTATATCTGCTATTAGTAGTGGAGTTTTGGAGACATTGACAGGAAATAGTGGTGGGGCTGTATCTCCATCTGCTGGGAATATAAATGTTGTAGGTGATGGAACAACTGTAACTATTGTTGGTAATCCAGGAACTAATACTTTAACAGCATCTGTAGTTGGTGCTGCAGGTTGGACTAGTGGAACTTTTACACCAGCGCTTTTGTTTGCTGGAGTTTCCACTGGAGTAACTTATTCCGCTCAGAACGGAAAATATTGGAAATCTGGACCAATGGTATTTATAAATATATTTATACAACTGACTAGCGTTGGTGGATTAACAGGCGCGGTGACAATGACTGGATTGCCTTTTACATCAGCAAACGATAATTTTGATCAGGTATTTACAACTATAATAAGTGGTATAAATCCTATAGTTAGTGGATCAGGCGCTACGCCTTTCCAAGGATATTTACCTTTTAATAGTACTACAATGACTTTTTATGATATAGCAGCTGGAGGAGGTTTTCCAGTTTCGCAACTGATAGCACTGGCTAATAATTCTTCAATACAGTTATCAGGATTTTATTGGACTTCTTAAGGTATATTTCTTAAAATATATTAATTAAAATATATTTACTCTATATAAAGTATTTATTTTTTTAAATCAAATACGCACTGAAGTATCCACAGTGCGTATTTTTCTTGTATTTAATTTATGATAAAAAGTTACTATTTATCATAAATTGTTAAAATATTTTCTTTATAGTTATATTTATATTTATCCACAACAACCCATTCCGGATCGTCATCATCTTTGCTATTTTGAATATAGACTTCTTCTAGATCACCATTAGTATCTAAAACAATACAATATGTTCCATAAACCACTTGATCGAATTCATTTGGAGTGCTTAATCTTGTTATATAGGACTTCATAAACTCTCCCTTTTAGGTTTATTGATCTTCTAATTTATCTATAAACATTGCTATTAAATCTTTAATAGATATACCATTTTTAACAGAAAACATCTTTAATTTCTGACGTCGTTCTTCTGTAGTTTCTATAGTTAAAAAGATTTTATATTTTTTTAGTTTTTCATCCATTATTTTCTCTTATTTTTCTAGCTTCATCTAATTTTGATTTGGAATTTTCTATATGTTTATAAATACTGTTATAATATTTAGATTGAATATTACTAAAAGCATCTATTTTTAATCTTTCAAATAAATCTTTGGTAATTTGTATTTCATCAGAATGGCCTTTTAGCATTCTTCTTAAAGTATCTTCTTGATCTCTAGATATATATTGTATTTCTTCTATATTTGGTTCTTCTATTATTTCTTCTTCAAATTTTTCTGTATTTCTTTTATGAAAAGATTCTATTTTTTTAGTTTCTTTATTCCTACACATAGCTGTTTCACCATCATCATCATCTCCAATAGAAACCCCAATGAGGGCTGCATAAGTCATTCTTTTTAAATAAGTAACAGTTGCTGCTAAAGTTTGTGGATCATTCTTTAAGGGAACTATTTGAATTGTAGATTGAATATATTGACCTGAAACATGTAATAATATTGAATGTAAATATTTTTTACCATCTTCATTCTCTATTATAGGCTGAATAACAGAAAATCCGTGTGCAGTTAAACTCGGTCTTGTAGAAACAATAAGAGATTCCCAATCAGCATATTTGCTTTTATGAAACGGATTATTAGAATCTTTTATAGCAGTTTTAAATTCTGATTGAGCCTTTGCTAAACATATGGCCAATTCTTTAAGTTCTGGTGATTTCCAATCCATTATTTTTCCTTTATTTATCTAATTCCCACTCAAAAATATCTTCACTAAAATCTTTAACACTAGCTTCAATATTTTCTATTATTTGTTTCTGTTTTTCTAATAAAATATAAATTTTCTCATTTATAGAGTTAATAGTATTTATCAACTCATAAATACTATGATCTTCTTCGAAAATTTTTATTTCTTTCTGAATTCTTGGATCTTCACCATATGGAAGTTCAAAAAATTTATCTTTTGTAGAAATTTCTATTATTTTAAATTTATATCTTTTTTCTAATTTATCATTAGTCATCGACATTATTGTTCTTTCTTTAATTTTTTTAAAATTCTTCAGGACATACATGATAAAATTTATAATGCGTGTGATCTATATCACTGAAAGTTTCCTGACAATGTTTTAAATATCCACTAAATGTTTTAGTTTCAAACATTTTTAATATATTTTCTGGAAGTTCATCTTTTTCAAAAATATCTCTTAAATTTAAAGCTTCAAATACCGAGATAGCTTTGAGTACATTAATTAATAAATTAGCAAATACTATTATTTCAATACTGTATTCGGATTTTTCTTTATCCTCCGAGCATATTTCATTATATTTCTTAAAAGCATCCGACAAAGTAGAAGAATAAGTAGAAACTCCTTCTTTTAATGAAATCAAAGCATTTTTTAAAGCTTCTTTATTTTTATTATTCATGACCTTTTTTTCTTTTATGTTTTATTAATCACTGAATATATAATACTATATTTAAATTAATAAATCAATATTTATTTACATCTTTCTTTAAAATAAAAAACCCGATGATATATTTCAACCATCGGGAACGTACTATAAAGTATTTTTTACTATTTATATAGAAAACTATTAAATATGATTTATTCTACCAATCTTCTTTTCTCTTTAATGCTATATTTACTCCTAAATAAAACATTAATATAGAGAAAGTAGTAACTAAATTATATATATCGTTATTACTAAACCATCTATAATACCAATTTAGAAAAAACATCATAATATAAAAAGATGATCTCATTAAAGATATCGGTTGAGGATTAGAAAAAAAAATTATTAAAGATGGTATTACTGTTAATAGACAAAGTACAGATATAAAAGGATTAGTTAAAGGAGGAGTTTGTATCATCCCATATATAATTAAACCTATATATACTATTTCTAAAGGTAATACTATAAACCAATTTTTTTTAATAGATTGTAAATCAATTTTTAGCATTTTATATATAATTTATTAATTGTTTAAAAAGGTATTAATACCATAAGTGTTAATCCCAAGCCTAAACCAGCTTTTACACTAGCAGTTTTAATAGCTGGTTGTGCTGCAGTTCTAACTGCTTCACATGCGATTAATGTAGCTCCACCAGCAACAGGTCCTCCTGTAGTTGTAGCTGTTGCTACTACAGTTGTTTCTATCGCACCTAAAGCTGCATTAGCACCCACATCAACTGCAGCGGATCCAAGAAAACAACCGATAGCAAAACCAATTGGTCCGCCACCTTTTCCAGGAACCATCGCTTTTATACCAAACTCTCCGTTATCATATTTAATGATATCAAATTTACCACCAGCATTTTGAAAAGCTTGTAGTTGTTCAGGAGTAGCTTTAAGTAATTTAGAATCAACTAAATAACTAGGAATTTCCTTATTCTCACCATCTACATTAAGAATAAATTTATTCATATTTTTAGTTGGGAGCGCAGCTTTTTGTCTTTCATTAAGAATATGAGCACCCAGATTTAACATACCAGGTGAACGGCTTATTTTTCTCGCTTCATATTTGGAGATATCCATTGCCGATATGGATAAAGAAAACAGTAAATTGAATATTAAAAATAATTTTTTCATATTATTCCTTCTAAATTCTTTCGTAAATAAATTAAATATGTATATAAAGAAAAACTTTCCCCACTATGGGGGATAAGTTTATTTAGCAGCAAATCAACATTTTTATTTTTTGAACATAAAAGAATACTCCTAAAGGTAATTGTAATTTCCATGAATCCGGATTCATGGATTCACGATTGGTTTTTAATAATTGCTTTACGTTAAATTATTATATATAAAATTTTTGTTATTGCAATACATTTATAAACAAGCTATACTCATGTTGATTTTAAATTACAGGTTCATCCAGGTTCAAAAAATATGAAAAATTCTTCATTTGATTTAGATACATATACACTTTATAAAAACAAACTTGAAAAAATTAGACAGGAAAATCATTTGGGCATAAAGCAGATATGTGAAAAAATACCATTAGGGTATAGAACTTATAAAAAGCTTTTATCTTTGGACCCAGAGAACAATTTGTCTTATTGTACTCTTAGAAAAATAAAAAAATTTATAGAAAAATACTTTTAATTTTTTTATAAATAAGATATTTTCACAGAATTAATACTTATAAATATTTATTAACAGTTGTAGATTTAGTTATATTTTTTTTTTTTTGAAATAAGTATTAAATAAAAAATAATGAGCAGCTTTTTTACGGCTGCCCATAATTTTTTATATTCACATTCCCATTACTATAATTTTGCAGAAGATCGTAATTAGGTGATTAGAAAAGACACCGAAAGGATATTAAGAACGTCGATATGAACTTAACAACGAAAAATCTAAAAACTCAATCTAAAGGCAATTTAAATTTCCATACTCATGAAAGATTATCGATACATCATGCATTTTCTTTTGATTCTAATTGCATTTCTAAAGGTAATCAATTCTTCCTCCGAAAGGCTAATATAATTCTATGTTAATTACACAGAATGTCAACAATAAATATAATAAGATAAAAAATTTACCTGTAGATATGGTTACAGCTCAGGAGATTAATTATCTTCATTTACCTGATTCCATTCCTGTCGATTTTATAAAAAAAAATTTAATAGAAGGAATGGAAAAAAATTTAACTAAATCCGAAATTAAAGTTTTAAATTGTTTGTTTTATTTCAGAGCAAAATATGAAATAATACATGTTTCTCATAGTAAAATAGCTGAAATTATAGATTGTGATAGAAGAACGGTAATCAGAGCTATGCATAAATTAAGAAAATTAGGTTTAATTTCGACAATGTATCGTCATAGAGATACATGTCTGTATAAAATATCATCTTTTATTCTTGATTTTTATCGCCTTAATTTATTAAAGAAAATTTTTAGCAATGTAGAAAATAATATTATAAAACTATCACTTTATTTCTTGCCGTTATTTTTTCTCACTTCCTCCATTACTTCAGTCAATGTCACCCAATTGAAAAAGGTTAATTATATTAATAATAACAACTTAGATTATGTAAGTAACGTACAAAAAAACCAATTAGGTGGTTCGGTTTTAAATAAAAACTTAAAAGAAAACAAAACAACATACAAAAATTTAGGGAATGTCATTGAAAGCGAATTAGGGTTATGGGAAAATTCTGAAAACAAGTTACAAGTCGCTAATAAGTTTAGGATTTTGAGCAGGTATAATATGGACGATATTATTAAACGTATAAGTGAGAGGTTAGAATTAAATTTCGATCAAGAAGATAGATTAAAGAAATTTTCTAAATCTGTATTGTTAAAGTCTGAATATAGATTTATCAACAACAAAGAAAATATATCTTCTCCAATTCCATATTTTTTTGGAATTTGTTATAAGATTCAAAGGTTAGAAAATAACCGAAGCTCAGGTGAAAATAATAAATCTACGTCTTATAATTCATCGGTATCAAAAATAACTATAGAACAGCGTCAAGCAGAAGATATTGAATTACGAGTTAGATTAGATGCGATACATAATGAAAAGAAAAGAATAAGACGTACTGAATTTGAAGAAAATAATAAAAATAACATTGTTGTGAAACCTGTTGAACGTGAAAAAATAAATTCGGAACAATTTAATAAATTATTTTTGGAAGCGATGCAACTTCCTTCTGGATATTTTAGAGATACATTATTGGATCTATTAAGTAAAAAATATGAAGTTATTTATGAGAAAGCTAATTAAAATTGGAAAATAAATATATTATCTATGGTCGTCCAATTGCATGCCAAAGACCAAGATTTTCACAAGGCCATGTTTGGGATCCACAGAAGAAAGAAAAATTAGCATTAAGTTTAGTTTTAAAACAATTACATGGTAATAGATCTTTCTTTGATGGAGCGATAGAAGTCGATATGAAATTTTGTTTTATATGGCCAGCTAAATCAAAATATATTTATGAGCGTCCACATATTTTTCGTCCTGATTTGGATAATTTAATAAAGCTTTATAGTGATATTGCTAACGGTATTTTATGGAAAGATGATTGCGCAGTTGCTAAAATAACAGCGTGTAAATTTTATGGAGTAGATGAAAAAACAGAAATTATTGTGAAAAGTATGTGAGTAAAAATATGTCAATGCGATTAAATCCTGCTAAAAAGGCAGTTAAATTAATAAATCAAGAACAAGAAAATCCAAAAAGTAATAAAGATATAAATTATAGCCTTAAACGACCTTTAAGGTCCAAAAAACCAATAACGTTGCACGATGAGCAATATGGGCAGGTTTTGAATGGTTGGGCACCTACAGAAGAAGAGTTTATCAATCGTTTATGTATGCGCATGAGAGAATGGGCCGATGAACAAACAAGACCCATGCCATTAATTGCTTTTTGGACTCAAGAACAAATAAAGCCTTCTAAAGCTTTTGATTACTTGCAGAAACATCCTGTTTTACGTGAAGCGTTAGATTATACAAAAGCTAAGTTGGGCATAATACATTATGTTGGTGGTATAGAAAGAAAATATGATGCTGGCATGGTTAAATGGGCTTTACCTCATTATCTTAAAGATTTAACAACAGAATTGAACGAAGAAGAAACTTTACGTAAGATCCGAGTTGCTGATGCCGGAAAATCTTCTGTTGAATCAAATACTATTTTTGTTGAAGTTCCAACTATACCAAATTCTGATTTGGTTCCTTTAAGAAAGAAGATAAAAAATGAAGATAAAATTAATAAAGACTAAGTTTTTGTTTTTGAGTTTTATAGGTTGTTTTTCTATTTGTGGTATGTTACGTAAATTTCCAGTTAAAACATTAATCATGGATAAAAAACATCTTAGATCTGTTACAATTTCAGTTGATGATCAAGATGAACTAGGAAGAACTCCATTACATTTGGCAGTTTTAGAAGACAATACTAATGATGTTAAAGTACTTTTATCTCGCGGTGCACTTTTAACGGCAACTGATCTTAAGGGATTAACTCCTTTGGATTATGCAAGTAACGATGATAAACTTACAAGTGTTAGAAATTTTTTTTCTTCATTAAATCTTAAACTTGAAAGTAGACTATGAATAAATTTTTAATAATATGTTTTTCGTTATTTATGCCGCCTTTTTATGCTTTACATAGAATAAACTTAAATGGTCCGGATATAAAACAAGATGAGCGTGGCAATACTGATTTACATATTGCAGTCAAAAAGCAAGATGATAGATTGGTTGAATCATTAGTACAAGCGAAAGCTGATATTACTATTACTAATAACGATAAATTAAGTCCTTTAGATTTAGCACGTGATTTAGTTTATTGGTCAGATGCAGATGATATTTGTGAAGATGATCATTTGAATAGTATAGATATATATTTATATTTATTTAAAAATAAATTTTATATATGGCAAAATTCTTTCGAAATTTCTTCTACTTGTTGTGAAGATGGTGATATTGAAATAAGTGAATGTTGCGAAGATTGTGAATATTGCGAAGAAAATGGAAAATAAAACAACTATGAAATTATCATTATTTTTATGTTTTATATTTCTTGATTGTTTATCAATGAATAAACAATCTTGTGATACAGTATCAAGTATAAATCAATGTGATAGTCGTGGTAGAAATGCTCTTCATCATTCAATAATAAATAGAGATTTTGAAGCAGTCAAAATTCTTGTAAATGCTAATGCAGATGTGAATTTTAGTTCCGAAAAACAAGAAACTCCTTTTGAATTAGCTGAATCTTTGTACATTCTTATGCCTGAAGATGAAAAATTTATCATGATATATAAATTTTTATTAGATTGTGTAACTATTGAAGAAGATAAAGAAAATTTGTCGGTATAAATATTAAATGAATTTCTGCAATAGAAATAAATAATGAATATAGAAACACGAATTAAACTTGATAAATTTAAACCACGTAATTATCAAATACCAATCTGTGATGCTATTTTAAATAAAGATTATAAAAGAGTTTTGTGTATAATGCCTCGTCGAGCTGGTAAAGATGTTGTAGCATTTAATATTACAATAAGAAAAGCTATACAGACTCCTGGTATTTATTTTATTATCTATCCAACATATTCTCAGGGAAGAAAGATTCTTTGGGATTCTATTATGAATGATGGACGACGTTTTTTAGATTTCATTCCATCTGAACTCATAGAAGCTACTAATTCTACTGAAATGAAAATAAGATTTAAGAATGGTAGTTTGATTCAAGTTCTCGGATCTGATAATTTCGATTCTCTTGTAGGAACTAACCCAAGAGGTATTGTACTTTCCGAATTTGCTTTACAAGATCCAAGAGCATATCAATTTTTGCGTCCTGCATTAACAGCTAATGATGGATGGGCATTATTTATAACTACTCCTCGTGGTAAAAATCATGCATGGGAACTTTTTCAAATAGCTTTAAATAACCCACAAGATTGGTTCGCTTATCATTTAACTATAGAAGATACACAACATATTCCTTTAGAGGCTATTGAACAAGAAAGATTATCTGGTGAATTATCTGATGATCTTATACAGCAAGAATATTATTGTAGTTTTTCTATGGGAGTAGAAGGATCATATTATTCTAAATATATAGATAAGATGAAATTAAATGGAAGAATAGGACAAGTTCCATGGGAATCTTCAGCAAAAGTTAATACTGTTTGGGATATTGGAGTTAGAGATAGTACATGTATTATATTTTTTCAGTGTATTGGACAAACTATAAGAATCATAGATTGTTTTGAAAAAAATAAAGAAGGTATAGAGTATTATATTCAATATATAAATTCTAAACCTTATACATATGGTAAACATTTCGCTCCTCATGATATAGGTGTAACTGAATGGGGAACTGGAATATCACGTATTGAAAAAGCTAAACAATTAGGTCTTAAATTCGAAACTAAGATGGTTCATAATAAGATAGTGTCAGCACTTCCAGATATGAGTATCATGGACGGTATTGAAGCTGTTAGATCATGTTTTAGTAAAGTTTGGATTGATGAAGTAAAATGTGCGCCGTTGATTAAAGCTTTAGAAAATTATAGACAAACTTATGATTCAAAAAGAAAAGTTTACTCTAATCAACCATTACATGATTGGTCTTCTCATTTTGCAGATACAATGAGATATCTTGCTTTAAGTTTACCTAGAACTAGAGATTCATTATCTGCTCAGGAATTAGATAAAAGATATCAAGATTCTGTTTATGGAAGCAATTCAAATATGCCACATATATTTAGAGATGATATACCGGATTTAAGATGAATATCGATTATAGAAGGAACTTTGTATCTTTTGTATTTTTAAGGAATATAATATATTTTCAAGTTAAGAATAGAGATAACACAATACTAATTTGTGTGACTTCGCGCAAAGTGCAAAGTAAGAAACTAAGATAGGTTATAAGCGCGATATTATAACTGACAACTAGTTAATGAAATAAAGTGAGTTCGAATTCTTCTCTATTCTTTAAATAATTACAAATAAAAAAGATATAATTGGGTCAAGGCATTATATCTTTTTTATTTGTAGCAATTATAAGAAAGATAATAATGTCACAAGAAGAAAAAGATTTTTTTATAGAATTTTTAAATCAAAAAGTTTATTCACCGTGCCCTAGATGCGAAAATACTAATTTCACTTTTCTTGGTGAAACTCAATTATTTATAGATAGAAATCCTAAAGATTTTGAGATTAATGGACCTGCTACTCCTTCTATAATGATTTATTGTGTATATTGTGGGGGTATTAATTTTTACGTTAAAAATGTATTACAAAATATAAAAGAGGATCAAAACTTTAAAAAAAATAATTATTATAGAAGAAATATGAATGATTTTATTTTTTATTGTTTACGTTGCATAATTTTTTCATGTTCTTTAGTTTTATTATTATGCTGCTTTGTTGTGGCAATTAAAGTTATGTATTAATATAAAAATAATTTATTACTATTTTATTCATAATCGCTCCTTTCTCTTTTTTTATTTTACATTACATATTGGACCGGATTCATCACCGGTCCCTTTTTTTGTGGACAATTAGATATTCAAAATATTAGTATGTTTTTAGTTAAATATTCTTATGTTAGGAGTAATAATGGCAGTACATAATTATGTAAAAATATCTGTATATTTAGATCCAGCTGCTCATATGGCTATTGAAGAACTTTACCATCCCACAGAAAAATTTATTAAAAGAGCACGTAAAACAAGATCAGATATCATATGCGAAGCTATTGTTGAAAAATACAAACGTATACTAGAAGAAGAAGCTAAAATAAAACCAAAAAAATAATTTATATATTTACTTGTGGTAACCTATAATTCGATTATAAAATTATAATTATTAATTGAATTACAGAGGAACAGAAGTAATGATCTTTCCGAATTTATCTCCTTCTTATTTAGATGAAAAAGATCGTCCCATATTATCACGTATGGAGACATTTTATGCTGAAGCAATAACCATGAATCAATCATTCTGGTCTGAAGCTGATACTGACCTTAGATTTTATTTAGGTGATCAGTCTTTGTGGAATGATTTGTATGGTAATTTACCAGCTAATAGACGTCGTCAATTTTCCTTTAATAGGATAATGCCAATTATAAACATGATTGATGGTTATCAAAGACGTAACCGTAAATCTACTATAGTTACTCCAATAGAAAATGGTGATGCAGAAACTGCAGATCAATTCACTAAAGTCTTAATGTGGATTAATCAGCAAGATGGTGTTTTAGAAACCATTTCTGATGCTTTTAAAGGCTCTTTAATTGGTGGTATGAATTTATTACAAGTTTGGATGGATTATAGAGAAGATCCAGTTTCTGGTAACATACGTGTAGATAATTGTTCATACAATAGTTTTTTAATAGATCCATTTTTTAAGAAAACCGATCTCTCAGATTGTAACTCTATATGGAAAAGAACTTTTTTAACCAAAAGACAATGTGCTTCTTTGTTACCAGAACATGCAGATCAAATAGTTAATCTTTATGGTAATGATCAAGGTTCGGCAAGAGATGGAAAATTCCAATTTCTACCAGAATCATATAATTACTCAATGAAAGATTTATTAACTTACGATGAGTATTATTATAGAGATTTTAGAACTCAACAAATGCTGGTTGATACTGAAACTGGCGAGACAATGGAATGGCGTTCTCAAGATAAAGAAAAATTAAAACAGTTTTTAAGTTTATATCCACAAGTTACAGTTATAGAACAAGAAGTTCCAACTGTTCGTTTAGCTATAGTTGTACAAGGTAAAGTAATGTATCATGGACCACAACCTAGTGGTTCCTATTATTATCCTTTTGTGCCAGTATTTTCTTATTATAATCCAGAATCACCATATTATCCGTATCGCTTACAAGGTGTAGTTCGTGGACTTCGAGATGCTCAGTATCTTTATAATAGGC
>Ga0307476_10000458_pt1 | contig 32304 bp, 40 predicted proteins | sample atmos_gasesECM2C_2_FD_203314 | JGI IMG/M metagenome (GOLD analysis project Ga0307476, IMG submission 203314) | Hardwood forest soil microbial communities from Morgan-Monroe State Forest, Indiana, United States - atmos_gasesECM2C_05 | ecosystem: Environmental > Terrestrial > Soil > Temperate...
GCCGCGGTCAGGCTCTCGACCTCGCCGCCGTGGACCCGCACCTCGCGGCCGCTGTCGCGAGCGGCGTAGGCCTCGGCCTCACCGGCGCCGGCCGCGAGCGCCGCCTCGACGGCGCCGCGCGCGGCCTCGCTCAGCTCGGTGCTCACCGCCGGTCCCTCACAGTTCGGTCCCACCGACCGTCATCGCCCCGACCCGGACGTGGCCCTGGCCGGTCCCGACCGGCACCCGCTGGCCGCCCTTGCCGCAGATCCCGGTCTTCATGAAGAAGTCGTCGCCGACCGCATCGATCGCGGCCAGCGCCTCGAGGCAGTTGCCGATCAGGGTCGCGCCGCGGCAGGGCCGCGTCACCTCACCACCCTCGATCAGGTAGCCCTCGGAGACGCCGAAGACGAAGTCGCCGGTCGCCGGGTCGACCTGGCCGCCGCCGAAGGAAACGGCGTAGAAGCCGCGCTCGACCTCGGCGATCATCGCCGCCGGGGTGGCGTCGCCGGGGGCGATATAGGTGTTGGTCATGCGCGGGATCGGCAGGTGGCGGAAGCTCTCGCGGCGGCCGTTGCCGGTCGAGGCAACCCCGTCGCGGTCGGCGGTCAGGTGGTCGTAGAGATAGGCGACGAGGCGGCCGTCCTCGATCACCTGCGTCTTCTGCGTCGGCGCCCCCTCGTCGTCGATCGCGTCGCTGCCCCACTCGCTCGGCAGGCGGCCGTCGTCGTAGGCGTTGAGGAGCGGCTGGGCGACCTGCTCGCCAAGCTTGCCGACGTAGACGCTGGCCCCCTTCTGGATGTGGTCGGCCTCGAGCCCGTGGCCGGTCATCTCATGGAAGAGGACGCCGCCGAAGCCGCCGCCGACGACGACCGGCATCGAGCCCGAGGGGGCGGGGCCGGCGTCGAGCAGGGTCAGCGCCTTGGCGGCCGCCTGCTCGGCGATCTGGCCGGGATCGTCTTCGAGCAGCTCGAAGCCGCGGTGAGCGCCAAGCGTCTCGGCCCCGGTCTCGACCGCGTCGCCGCGACGGGCGACCGCCTGGGCGCCGATCCGGGTCCGGGTGCGGTCGTCGCCGCTCAGCAGTCCGTCGGAGTTGGCGACGGTGATCTGGCGTCGCGCCTCCGCGTAGGAGGCGTTGAACTGGGTGATCTCGGCGCCCTTGCCACGGCCCCGCTGGTCGAGCTCGCGCAACAGCTCGGCCTTGCGCTCGGCGCTGACGTCCTCCGGCCGGACAGCGATCGGGATCGGCTCGACAGCCCGCGCCCGCAGCTCGCGCGGCGCGGCCCGCTCGCCCCGCAGCGCCGAGGCGGCTTCATCGGCGGCGCGTTCGAGGTCGGCCGGGTCGAGCCCGTCGACGTGGGCGAAGTAGGTGGTGCCGCCCTCGACGACCCGCACCCCGGCGCCCTCCTCGGCCCCCGACTGGACCGCCTCGATCCGCGACTCGTCGACCGCCATCGACAGCCCCTGGCGGCGTTCGGCGAAGACCTCGGCGAAGCGGCCGCCGTTGGCGAGGGCGCGAGCGAGGACGCACTCGGCGACGGCCGGGTCGAGCAGCTCGCTCATGCTTTGGTCCTCCGCGTCATGACTGCTCCCGCTTCGCTCGGTCGCGAGGATTCAGATATGGACGCTCCCTCGCTCCGCGCTCGCGGGCGACCTCGATCAGGCGGCCGGCGGCGACGAACAGCTCGGCGCCGGAGTCGGAGTCGCGGGCGTGGTCGGCGCTGCGGCCGTTCGCGTAGTAGAGGCGAGCAAAGGGACGGCGGGCGACGCGGCGGCGGCGCATGTAGGCGGCGGCCTCGTCGGCGTAGCCGGAGACGCGGTCGAGCAGGATCCGGTGTGGCTTCGGCGGCGTCATCCCCCACCTCCCCTGGCGAGGTCGCGCAGGATCGAGCGCATGTCGAAGAAGAGCAGCGAGGCGAGCGCGAAGCGCTCGGCGACGGCAACCGCGGCGAAACCGGCGTGGCGGAGCGCGAAGACCTCCCCCTGCTCGGTCGCGACATGGACCTGCTCGACCGGCTCGCCGCCGGCGGCGTCGGCGATCGCGAACAGGGCCGCGGCGTCCTCACGCCAGCGGCTCGGATCGCCCGAAGCGGCGAGGACGGTGCCGTCCCCGGCGAGGATCGCGGCGCCGCGCAGATCGGGCGACATCTCGGTCAGGAAAGCCAGCGCCGCCTGCGCGGAGTCGCCCGGGGCGAGCGCGGTGGTGGTGGCGTCGGACACTTAGAGGAAAATACCGACCGATGACCCTGGCACGTGCCTCCTGGATCACCGTCGTGGCCGTTTGCGCGATCGCCGCGATCCTCTTCGCCCTCAGTGGCTACACGGGCTACACGATCACCCTGGTCGCCGTCGGCCTCGCCGCGGCCGTCAACCTGCTGCCGCCGGCCTACAAATCCTCGTCCGAGGAGTAGCTCAACCCGCGCGATAGGGGCCGTCGGCCTCGCTTTCGCGGAGCGAAGTCTCGGGCTCGACGTGGATCAGGACCTCGGCCTGCGGGATCTCGCCCTCGATCGAGTCGCGCATCAGGTGGGCGAGTTCGTGGGCGCGCTCGAGGCTGGTGCCGGAGCGGTACTGGACGTGAAGGTCGATGTGGCGGCGGCTGCCGGCGCGGCGGGCGCGAAGCTTGTGGTACCCGGCGACCTCGGGGGTGCGAGCGGCGGCGATCGCCGCCTCGATCCGGTCCATCTCCGCGTCCGGCAGCGCTTCGTCGACCAGCACCGCCGAGGAGCGGCGCAGGATCCGGAACCCGGCCCAGACGATCGCCACGGCGACGACCAGTGCCGTGATCGGGTCGAAGGCGGCGTCCCCGGTTACCTGGACCAGGAGCAGGCCGAAGAGGACGCCGGCCGAGGTCATCGCGTCGGTGCGCAGGTGGGCGGCGTCGCCCTCCAGCGCCTGCGATTCGGTCGCCTTCGCCTGCCGCGAGAGGACCGTCGAGACGCCGAGGTTGGCGACGACCGAGAAGCCCATCACGGCGATGCCGATCCCGAGCCGCTCGACCGTGGTGCCGACAACCAGCTGGTGGGTCGCCTCGTAGACGATCACCCCAGCGCCGACCAGGATCAGCATCCCCTCGATCGCCGCGGCGAGGTTTTCGACCTTCTCGTGGCCGTAGGGATGCTCGGCGTCGGCCGGCTCATCGGCGGCGCGGATCGAGAAGTAGGCGATCACCGAGGCGACCAGGTCGATCAGCGAGTGGACCGCCTCGGTGATGATCGCGATCGAGCCGGTGAGCGCGCCGGCCGCCAGCTTGATCGCGATCAGGATCGTGTTCGAGGCGATCGAGAGGCCGGCGGCTCCGCGTTTGCTGTTGAACATCCCTAGGCCCCGGTGGTCATCCCCAGGTGCGCGGCCAGCATCCGCGCGGCGCGGCCGCGGTGGCTGATCGCGTTCTTCTCCTCAGCGGTGATCTCCGACATCGTCCGTTCGTCGCCGGGGGCGAGGTCGTCGGGGACGAAGGCGGGGTCGTAGCCGAAGCCGCCGCTGCCTCGGCCTTCGTGCAGCAACCGTCCCTCGCAGCGAGCCTCGAAGGTGTGCTCGCTCCCGTCGGGGTCGATCAGCGCCAGGACGCAGACGTAGGCGGCGCGCCGGTTGCCGGCCGCGGCGTCGACTTCGCGCAGCAGCTTCGCGAGGTTGACCTCGTCGCCGACGTCGACCCCGGCGTAGCGGGCCGAGTAGATCCCCGGCGCCCCGCCGAGGTCCTCGGCCTCGATCCCGGAGTCGTCGGCGAGCACCGCCTGCCCCCCGCTTGCCGCCGCGTGCGCGGCGCGAGCCTTGATCAGGGCGTTGGCCTCGAAGCTGTCGCCATCCTCGGGCGGCATCGCGAAGCCCGTCGGCAGCGGCTCGAGCTCCAGGCCCGGCAGCAGTTCCCGCATCTCGGCGACCTTGTGGAGGTTGCCGGTCGCGAGAATCACTCGACCCTCTCCTGCACCTCCCGCAGACGGGCGATACCGCCCTCGGCCAGCGCCAGCAGCTCGTCTAGCGAGGCGCGCGAGAGCGGCGTCCGCTCCGCCGTCGCCTGCACCTCGACGAGGCCGCCGTCGCCGGTCATGACGACGTTGGCGTCGACCTCGGCGGTCGAGTCCTCGTTGTAGTCGAGATCGCAGAGGGCGCGGCCGTCGACCATGCCAACGCTGATCGCGGCGATCGAGCCGGTCAGCGGCATCGTCTCGATCGCTTTGCGGTCGAGCAACCGCTGGAAGGCCTGGCGCAGCGCCACGTAACCGCCGGTGATCGAGGCGCAGCGGGTGCCGCCGTCGGCTTCGAGCACGTCGCAGTCGACGTAGACGCTGCGTTCGCCGAGCGCCTTGAAGTCGACGACGACACGCAGCGAGCGACCGATCAGGCGCTGGATCTCGACCCCCCGGCCGTCCTGCTTGCCCTTCGAGATGTCGCGCTGCTTGCGGTCCCCGGTCGAGGCCGGCAGCATCGCGTACTCGGCGGTGACCCAGCCGGTCCCGCGGCCCTGCATCCAGCGCGGCACGGTTTCGTTGACCGAGGCGGTGCAGATCACCCGGGTTTTGCCGACCGAGATCAGGCAGGACCCGTCGGCGCTTTCGACGAAGCCGGGATCGATGGTGACCGGCCGGATGTCCGCCGGGGCGCGGTCGTAACTACGGGAGGCTGGCATTGCGCGAGTCTTTCAGGTGCGCTTCGAGCTTGCGCAGCGTCCGGGCCAGGCTGCGGCGCTCGGTGGCGCTGAGCGGCGCCAGCATCTCGGCCTCGCGGGCGACGTGCTCGCCCACCAAGCGCTCGGAGAGAGCCGGTGGGGCCTGCCGGCACGTCGCAGCGTCAGCAACACGTCCCCCTCGCCGACCGTCAGGCCCTGTTCGGCGGCAAGGGCGCCGATCCCGGCGCCGACCTGCAAGGTGATGTGATCGACGCAGATCGGGCGCACCGGGCCAGGCGATCCTGCCCGGCGCCCCCCAACCTCATTTGAAGGCGACCTTGTCGACCGCCTCCTTGATCTTGTTGACGATCACGTCGGCGAGCTCGGTCCCCTGCTTGCCGTTGAACCCTTTCATCGCCGCAACCATCCCCACCATCAGCAGCGAGACCAGCAGGATCAGGCCGACGTACTCGACCGTCCCCTGCCCCGCCTCGCCACCGGCCAGGCGGCGAATCAGCCGCACCCGCCGGGACGCGCGATCGTGCGCGTGGCCGAGCGCGGCGTGCAGATAGCCCATCAGCGCGTAGAGCATCGCTTCCTCCTTTCTTGTTTCGGGATGGCGATGCTGGGCCGCCGGGGCGCACCGAACAAGACGCGGGACGCACGACTTGCGGACTACTCGCGAGACCCTCTGTAACTCCCGGCGAGGAAGACGGCGGCGATCGTCAGCGCCGGCGGCAGGAACGCCGCCGCCTCCCGCGCCTGGAAGACGAGCAGCGAGGCAAAGCCGGCGCCGACGGCCAGCGCCAGGACCATGCTCAGCCGTTGCGCCCGGTTACGGCCGCTGCCCGAGTCGGTTGCCAGCTCGTCGACGAACCCGGTCAGGGTGCCGGTCACGTAGGTGGTGGTGACGCCGCCGAGCCCGAGCCGGTGCGCGAGTGCCCCCTGCGCCCCCATCGCCAGCGCGAAGACGCCGATCATCGCGGCCTGCCCGGCCAGACCCGGCCGGGTGTCGGCGGCGAGCCAGGCAACAAGGACGCAGACCTCGGCCGCGGCGATGACGAGGAGGCCGCGCGTCATAGGCCCGGACCACAAACCCTCCCGTCCCTGCCGCACCCAGCGCGCCGCCGCGTAGGCGCCGACCACGTAGCCGACGAGCGCGGCGCCTGAGCGCAGCAGCGCGTGGGTGAAGCCGCCGGCGACGGCCCCGAGGAGGACGACGTTGCCGGTCATGTTGGCGGCGAAGGCGCCGCCGAGACCGAAGAAGCTGATCGCGTCCACCGCCCCGGCCGCGAGCGCGAGCAGGATCACGACCGTGTCGCGGAGGTCTGCGGCCTGCTCGGCGCGAGCGTGCATCGCCGACGATTACAGCCGGCGGGTTGGTCGCCAAAATCGCGACGGGCGCGAGCGGCACCTCCTCAGGCAAAACTGGCTGGCCAGCCAGTTACTATGTCGGCGGACCCGAGCCGGAGGAGGAGACGATGGGCGTCAGCGAGGAGAACCTCGACGAAGTGCTGTTGATCGACCGCAAGCGCTGGCCCGATGGCCCGCCCCACGATCTCTTCAAGCGGATGCGCAACGAGTGCCCGGTCCACTGGACCTCGCACGTGCCCGAGTTCCCCGAATCGGCCGGTTTCTGGTCGATCACGACCGCCGACGACGTCCACGCCGTCAGCCGCGACTGGCAGACCTACTCCTCCGAAAAGGGCGGCATCGTCGCCGTCACCGCCGGCTTCCCGCTGGAGCTGATGCGGGCGATGTTCATCGGCATGGACCCGCCCAAGCACGACCGGGTCAAGGCACTCTTCCAAGCCGGCTTCACGCCGAAGCGGATCGCCGCCCACGAGCCGGAGATCCGCCGCATCGTCATCGACGCCCTCGACCGGCTCGAGGGCCGCGAGACCTGCGAGCTCGTCAACGACGTCGGCCAGGTCGCCGTCTCGCGGGTGATCGGCAGCTTCATGGGGATCCCGCCCGAGGACGACGCGATGTGGGCGAAACTAATGAATGGCGCCCTCGGCGCCTCAGACCCCGACCTCAACCCTGACGGCATCGAGGGCGCGATCGAGAAGACCGTGCCGGAAATCTTCGAGCACTGCAACAAGCTGATCGCCGAACGGCGCCAGAACCCGACCGACGACCTGACCAGCGTCCTCGTCCACGCCGAGGTCGAAGGCGAGCGGCTCGAGGACCACGAGATCGTGATGGGCTTCTTCCTCCTGATGGCCGCCGGCAACGACAGCACCAAGGCGACCTACGCGAGCGGCATGCGGGCCCTGATCGAAAACCCCGACCAGCGCCAGCTCCTGCTCGACGACCCCTCCCTGATCCCGAGCGCGGTCGAGGAGTCGTTGCGGATGTTCCCCGCCTTCGGCCATTTCCGCCGCACCGCCACCTGCGACACCGAGCTGGGCGGCCAGGAGATCAAGGATGGTGACAAGGTGGTGCTCTGGTACGTCTCCTCCAACCGCGACGAGACGCGCTACGAGGACCCCGACCGCTTCGACGTCACCCGCAACCCCGAGCACCAGGCCTTCGGCGCCGGCGGCCGCCACTTCTGCCTCGGCACCGCGCTCGCCCGGCTCGAGCTGAAGATCCTCTTCGAGGAGACCCTCGCCCGCTACCCGAGCATGGAGATCGCCGGCCGACCGGTCTTCGTCGAATCGGCCTTCCTCAACCAGCTGAAGACGCTGCCGGTGCGACTCTAGAGTCCCTGCATCGAAGTCACCTACCTCGAACCGACTGAGGTCGACGCCGAGCCGCTGCCCGAGGACTTCTCCGGATGGCGGCTGCGGCGCTCGCTGCTGATCGTCGGCGGGGTCGCGCTGGTAATCGTGGCGCTGGTCGTGCTGCTGCCAGGTCTGAGCTCGCTGCGGGAGAGCTTCAAGGGCGGCAAGCTGCCCTGGCTCCTGCTCGGAGTCGCCCTCGAGCTGTTCTCGTGCGGCTCCTACGTGCTCGTCTTCAGGGCTGTCTTCTGCAGGCGGATGAGCTGGCGCACGAGCACCGAGATCGGGCTCTCCGAGCAGGCGGCCAATTCGCTGCTCTCGGTCGGCGGCGCGGGCGGCCTGGCGCTCGGCGCCTGGATCCTGCGCCGCGGGGGCCTCGCCGCCGCTCAGATCGCGCGGCGCACGGTCGCCTTCTTCCTGCTCACCAGCCTGGCCAACGTCGGCTTCCTCGTCCTCGGCGGCCTCGCCCTCGCCAGCGGCCTGATGTCCGACCCCTCCGATCCACTCCTCGGCGCCGTCCCGGTCGTCGTCGGAATCGGCGCAATCGCCCTCGCCTTGAGCGCGGGAGCAGCGGCCCGGGCGCTGGGCGCCAGCTCCACCCGGCCCAGGGCCCAGGCGATCCTGAGTGCGATTGGAGACGGCGTCGAGGAGGCGGTCGGCCTGCTCCGCTCGCCGGCTGTGATCATCGGCTCGGCCGGCTACATGCTCTTCGACGTCGCCGTCCTCGGCGTCTGCTTCCCCGCCTTCGGCAACCCGCTGCCGCCGCTCGGCGTCCTGCTGCTCGCCTACATCATCGGCCAGCTCGGTGGCCTGGTGCCACTGCCCGGGGGAATCGGCGGCCTCGACCTCGGCCTGATCGGCGCCCTGATCCTCTACGGCGTCGACGCCACCGACGCTGCCGTGGCCGTACTCGCCTACCGGGGCATGCTGCTGGCCGTTCCAGCCGCGATCGGCTTGCCGGCCCTGGCCAGTCTGCAGCAGCGCCTGCGCAGGGAGGAGGCCGACATCGCCGCCTGTGCGCCCGGCGAAGAAGTCGAAGTGATCGGACTGGGGTTGGTCCAGATGCCGGTGCCGCGCGCTCGCGGCTAGCTGCCGAGCGCCGCGGAGATCGCGGCGATCGCGGCGGTCTCGGCGTCGCTGACGTCGGACTTGGCGGCGGCAACCCGCTGGGCCAGCGAGACGACGAAGCGGCGGTAGTCGTCGAGCTCCTGCGGCGTCGCTTTCTGCTCGACCAGCCCGACCGCTTCCTGAATCCGCTGCAGGCCGTGCGCTTTGAGCTCCTCGGGCGAGTGCGCCTTAGTGTGGTCCATGTCGGGCTTGTGCGAGACGAGCTCGTCGAGGAGCTCAGAGTCGCCGTGCTCTTGGCGCGCCTCGGCGTACGCCTTGGCCATCGCAAAAGCCTCGCGGAAGGTTCCGCCGCGCTGCGCAGTGGAGACGATCATCCCGGCGCTGGTCGGGCCCTCGCGGACGATCTCCCACTCCGCGGGGGTGAAGTCGGCGCTGGTGGTCATCGGCACTCTCCTGTCGCGAGGACTGACTCCGGTCGCGCCCAAGCTATCGCGGATACCCTGACCCGGGTGCGCGTCCTCGTCGTCACCAACTTCGAGCCGGACGAGACGCGGCCGCAGCTCGGGCGCTGGGTCCGCGACCAGGTCGACGAGGTCAGGAAGCGCGGTGTCGAGGTCGACGTCTTCAGCTTCCCTCCCGGTCGCAACGAGTACATCCCGGCGACGCGCCGGCTGCGGGCGCTGCTGAAGCGCGAGCGCTTCGACCTCGTCCACGCCCACTACGGCCTCGCCGGCTGGTGCGCGAAGCTGGCCGGGGCGGCGCCGCTGATCGTCACCTTCCACGGCACCGACGTCCGCCACGGGGTCGTCGGGCCGCTCTCCCGCCGCCTCGCCTGGCGCGTCGACCTCGTCGCCGCCGTCTCGCGGGCCCTGTTCGCAGCGGAGGACGGCCGCCCTGGCCTCCCCGCCGTGCCCGGCTCGGCGGTCCTTCCCTGCGGGCCGGACCTCGACCGCTTCGGGCCGTTGCCGCGGGCCGAGGCGCGGCGCCAACTCGGCCTCGACCCCGAGGGGCGTTACCTCTTCTTCCCCGCCAACCCGGCCCGGCCGGAGAAGCGCCACGACCGCGCCGCCGCGGTCGCCGCGCGCTGCGGCGCCGACCTGCTCAGCGGCGGCTCGATCGAGCCCGAGCAGATGCCGGTCTGGATCAACGCCGCCGCCGCCGTCCTCGTCAGCTCCGAGTACGAGGGGTTCGGGATGGCCGCGATCGAGGCCCTGGCCTGCGGTGTCCCCGTTCTCTCGACCCCGGTCGGGATCTCTCCCTACGCGCTCAGCGGCATCGAGGGCTGCCTCTGCGCCCCGTTCGAGGCCGAGAGTTGGGCGGCGCTGGCCGCCCGTCACCTCGACGCTGCCGACCCTCGGGTCGAGGGCGGCGCGCGCGCCGCATCGCTCGGCGCGGGGCCGATGGCCGAGCGTGTGATCGAGGCCTACAGTGACGTGGTCGGGACCCCGTATTAGATTGGGGCCAGAATGAGTGCCGAACCAGGCGGGCCCCCCGCAAGCCTCAGCACCCAAGTCGAAGAGGCGGAACGCAGGCTGGAGGCGGCCGCCAGCCAGGCGAGCCAGGCCGAACAACGCGCCGAGGCGGAGATCAGGGCGCTCGAGGCCGACCTCGAGAAGCTGCGGGCGGAGGCCGACCGCGACCTCGAGCAGCTGCGTCTCGCGCACGAGGAAGACCTGCAGCAGGCGCGCGAGGCGAAGGAGCGGGCGATCGCGACTGCCGAGGAGAAACTGACCGAGATCGAGGCCCAGGCCGACGCCGCCGAGGAGCGGATCGCCGCCGCCGAGGCTCGGGCCTCCGACTCTGAGCGGACGATCGACGACGAGCGGGCGCGGGCGCGCGAAGCCGCCGCCGCCTGGCTGCGCGAGCAGCTCGACTCGATCCGCAAACAGGCGGAGGGGAGATAAAACCAAGCGCCGAGTTCGACGTCGCTGTCGTCGGCGGCGGCGCGGCCGGGCTGTGGACGGCGCTGCGGGCGGCCGAGCAGGGCGGCCGAGTCTGTCTCGTCTCCCGTACCCCGCTTTCCCAGAGCGCCAGCTTCTGGGCCCAGGGCGGACTGGCGGCGGCGCTCGAACCCGACGACACCCCCGAGCGCCACGCCGCCGACACGATCGCTGCCGGCCGCGGCCTCTGCCGGCCCGCGGCGGTCCGGGTCCTGGTCGAGGAGGCGCCGGCGGCGGTGCGCGACCTGCAGGCACGGGGGATCGTCTTCGACCTCGATCACGAGGGACGGCTGGCGCTGGGGCTCGAGGGCGGCCACGCCAGCCGCCGCATCGTCCACTCCGGCGGCAGCCAGACCGGGCATGAGATCACCTCGAAGCTGGCGGCGATGGCCGCGGTCGAGGAGCGGATCGAGGTGATGGAGCGGACCTCGGCGACGACGCTCTGGAGCGACGGCGAGCGCTGCCACGGTGTGATCACAGACCGCGGCCAGATCGCCGCCGCAGCGACCGTGCTGGCGACCGGCGGGGCGGCGGCGCTGTGGCGGCGGACGACCAACCCGCGCGGGGCGATCGGTGCCGGGCCGGTCTTCGCCAACGCCGCCGGAGCCGACCTCGCCGATCTCGAGTTCTGCCAGTTCCACCCGACTGCGGTGGCGCTGCCCGGCACCCGCTTCGACGGCCTGCTGATCACCGAGGCGATCCGCGGCGAGGGCGCGAAGCTGCTCGCTGCCAACGGCGAGCGCTTCACCGACGAGCTCGCCCCGCGCGACGCGGTCACCGGCGCGATCCTCGTCCAGATGCAGGCCGACCAGCGGCCCAACGTCGAGCTCGACCTGCGCGGGATCGATCCGGCTCGCTTCCCCAACGTCTTCGACTCGCTCGCCGAGGCCGGGCTCGACCCCCGCTCGAAGCCGGTCCCGGTCTCCCCCGCCGCCCATTACACGATGGGTGGCGTCGCCGTCGACCTCGACGGCCGCTCCTCCGTGCCCGGCCTCTACGCGGTCGGCGAGTGCTCCTGCACCGGCCTTCACGGCGCCAACCGGTTGGCCTCCAACTCGCTCAGCGAGTGCTTTGTCTTCGGCGGCCGCGCCGCCACCGCAGCGCTCGCCGAGGAAGCGGCCGCCATCCGCCCAGAGCCGCCGGACTGGGCCTTCGACCCGCCGACCGACGAGACCCGCGACGCGGTCTGGCGCTACGCGGGGCCGATGCGCAACCCCGACGACCTCGCCCGCCTCGTCGCCAACCGCTATCCGCTGGCGGGGGCGATCGCGCGGGCGGCGCTCGGCCGCGCCGAGTCGCGCGGCGGCCACCTCCGAGCCGACTGCCCGGAGACCGATCCCGCCCTCGACGGGATCCACGTCGTCCTCGCCGCCGACGGCACCACCCGCCACGAGGAATGGGTCTGAGAGCCTAGGTCGATGCTGCTCGGAGTCGACGTCGGCGGGACCTTCACCGACGCGGTCCTGCTCGACGGCGGTGAGGTCCACACGGCCAAGGTCCCGACCACGCCGGGAGCCGAGTCCGACGGAGTGATGAGCGCGATCGGCGCGGTACTGGCGCGGGCGGGGGCCGAGCCGGACGAGGTCGAAGCCTTCGCCCACGGGATGACCGTCGGCACCAACGCCCTGCTCGAGGAACGCGGGGCGCGGACGGCGCTGATCGCGACCCGGGGCTTCGCCGACCTGCTCGAGATCTGCCGCCAGGACCGGCCCGAGCTCTACCACCTCTGTGCGCCGAAGCCGGCGCCCCTGGTCCCGCGCGAGCTGCGCTTCGAGGCCGAGGAGCGGGTCGGCGCCGGCGGCGTCGTCACCGCCCTCGCCGCCGAGGAGCCCGAGCGCCTGGCGCGCGAGCTCGAGGCGGCCGGCGCCGAGTCGGTCGCGATCTGCCTGCTCTTCTCCTACCTCGACCCCAGCCACGAGCAGCGGGTCGCGGCGACGCTGCGCGAGCGCCTGCCCGGCGTCCACGTCTCCGCCTCGCACGAGGTGCTGCCGCGCTTTCGCGAGTACGAGCGCTGCTCGACGACCGCGATCGACGCCTACCTCAGCCCCCTGCTCGGCCGCTACCTCGAGCGGCTCGGCGAGGCGACCCGAGCTGCCGGGCTGCCGGCGCCGCTGGTGATGCAGTCCTCCGGCGGCGTCGCCCCGGCGGCGGAGGCCGCCCGGGCGGGCGCCTGGAGCGTCCTCTCCGGCCCCGCCGGCGGCGCCGTCGGGGCCGGACTGCTGGCCCGCGCCAGCGGCGACGGCAACGCCCTCGGCTTCGACATGGGCGGCACCTCCTGCGACGTTTGCGTGGTCGAGGACGGCGTCGTCCGCCGCACCGACTCGCGCCGCGTCGAGGGCCGCGTGATCCAGCTGCCGATGGTCGACGTCCACACGGTCGGCGCCGGCGGCGGCTCGGTCGGGTGGCGCGACGCCGGCGGCGCCCTGCGGGTCGGTCCGCGCTCGGCCGGCGCCGAGCCCGGACCCGCCTGCTACGGCCGCGGCGGCACCGAGCCGACCGTGACCGACGCCAACCTCCTGCTCGGCCACCTCGCCGGCGACTCGCGCCTGGCCGGCGGCGTCGACCTCGACCTCGCCGCTGCGGAGGCGGCCGTCGACCGGCTCGGCGCTGCCCTCGGCCTCGAGCGGATCGAGACCGCAGCCGGGATCGTCCGCGTCGCCAACCAGGAGATGGTGCGGGCGCTGCGCGTCGTCACCGTCGAGCGCGGCGTCGACCCGCGCGGGTTCGCGCTCCTCCCCTTCGGCGGCGCCGGCCCGATGCACGCGGCGGCGATCGCCGCCGAGCTCGGGATCGAGACGATCCTCTGCCCCCGTGCCGGCGGCGTCCTGTCGGCCCTTGGTCTTTGCGCCTCCGAGCGCCGCCGCGACACCGCCCGCACCGTGATGCTCTCCGGCGCCGCGCTGAGCGCGGAGCGGATTGCCGCCGAGGTCACGGCGATGATCGCCGCCGCCGTTGTCGACCTCGAGGGGGCGACGCCGGAGCTGACCTACGAGATGCGGTACGCCGGTCAGGCCTTCGAGCTGCCGGTGCCGGGCTCGGCGGAGCCGGACCCGGCCGACCTCGCCGAGCGCTTCGAGGCGGCGCACGAGGAGCGCTACGGCCACCGCGACCCCGAGGGCGAGGTCGTCCTCGTCGACATCCGCCTGGCGCTCGTCGTCCCCGGCCCAGAGCCGCGACCGCGGGCGGCTGCCAGCGGTCACGTGGAGGAGAGCACCCGGCCGGTCCGCTTCGACGACAGGTGGGTCGAGACCCCGGTCCTGCGGGGCGAGCCCGCCGCCGGCACGCAGGCAACTGGGCCGGTGGTCTTCGAGCTGCCGGAGGCGACGCTGGTCCTGCCGCCCGGCTGGGAGGCGAGCGTCGACGAGCACGGCACGATCGTGGGGCAATGGACCCGATAACCCTCCAGGTCCTGATCGGCGGCCTGCGCGCCGCCTGCGACGAGATGGGGGCGGCGCTGATCCGCTCCGCCTACTCGGCCAACATCAAGGAGCGCCACGACTGCTCGACGGCGCTGTTCGACGCCGGCGGTGAGCTGGTGATGCAGGCCGAGCACATCCCCGTCCACCTCGGCTCGATGCCCGACGCGGTCGCCGCCGTGCTCGGCGAGCATCACGAGCCCGGCGTCGCCTGGATCCTCAACGACCCCTACCGGGGCGGCACCCACCTGCCGGACATCACCCTGGTCGCGCCCGTCTTCGTCAGCGGCGAGCTGTTCGGCTTTTCCGCCTGCCGCGCCCACCACGCCGACGTCGGCGGCCCGACCCCCGGCAGCATGCCGGCCTTCTCGAAGACCCTCGCCGACGAGGGCGTGGTGATCGGGCCAACGATCGCCACCGAGGCCGAGCTCGAGCGGCTCGCCGGCCAGATGCGGGCGCCGCGCCAGCGGCTCGCCGATCTGCGCGCGCAGCAGGCCGCCAACCGGATCGGCGAAGTTCGGCTCGTTGAGCTCGCCGGGCGCTACGGCTCCGACCTCCTCCGCGAGGGGATGGAGGAGATCCTCGCCTACTCCGAGCGCCGCACCCGCGCCGCCCTCGCCGCCCTCCCCGATGGCACCTACAGCGCCGAGGACGTGCTCGAAGACGACTCGGCCGACGGCGAGCGCGACGTCGTTCTCCGGGTCACGGCGACGATCGCCGGCGAGAGCCTCCGCCTCGACTTCAGCGACACCGATCCGCAGGTCGACGGCAACCTCAACTGCCCGCTCTCGGTGACGAAATCAGCGGCATTCTTCGCCGTTCGCGTTTTGACCGACCCCGATGCCCCGCCCTGCGCCGGCGCCCACCGCCCGATCGAGGTCGTCGCCCCCGCCGGCTGCCTGCTGAACGCCGAATTCCCGGCTGCGGTAGCCGCCGGCAACGTCGAGACCTCGAGCCGGATCGCCGACCTCGTGATTTCCGCGCTTGGCGGCGCCAGGCCGGTTCCGGCCCAGGGTCAGGGGACGATGAACAACCTGACGCTCGCGAACGAGGACTTCACCTACTACGAGACGCTCGGCGGCGGCCAGGGCGCCTGTCCTGATGCCGATGGGCCGAGCGCGATCCACGTCGCGATGTCGAACACGCTGAACACGCCGGTCGAGGCGCTGGAGACGGAGTTCCCGCTTCGTGTGACGAACCTCTCACTACGGCGCGGAAGTGGCGGCGGAGGAACTCGTCACGGCGGTGAGGGCCTGGTTCGCGAGCTGGAAGCGCTGGCGCCGATGCGCTTCACGCTCATCACCGAGCGCCGCCGGCACCCACCGAAAGGGCTTGGTGGAGCCGAAAACGGCGCCCCCGGAGTCAACCTGCGCAACGGTGAGGAGCTGCCGAGCAAGGCTGACGGAGAGCTCGCCGCCGGCGATCGTTTGCGGCTCGAAACCCCGGGCGGTGCGGGAAGACGTTAGGGGCTTTTTATTTGGTAATTCTGCGCCGCTGTTCTAGAATGCGCCACCCGAGCGGGCGGAACGCCTTTTCACGGCCAGGTTCACCCCCAGCCCCTCGCTAAACATCACTTCGTAGGGAATCACTTCGACATGCCGATCGCTCTAAAGGAATGGGCAGTAACCGTCCGCGCTCTCTCAGAGGGTGAGCAGCTCCTGACGCTGCGCAAGGGCGGCATCCGCGAGGAGAACAAGCACTTCGAGCTCGAGCACGAGCGTTTCTTCCTCTATCCCACCTTCGACCACCAGCGCAACGACCTGGTGCGGGAATCGCACCACCCGGAGCTGCGCCGCGCGCTCGAGGAGGGTGTCTGGCCCGACGAGGAGCCGCCGCCGAAAGCGCTGCTCCAGGACGGCGGCATCCCCCAGCCCGACCGCGTTCGGCTGCGCGCCTGGGCCGAGGTCACCGATCACGTCACGATCAACGATCGTCGTACGCTCGACAGCCTCTCGCCGTACTACATCTGGACCCCGGACTACGCCGAAAAGCGGCTCGCCTGGAAGCGGCGTCACCCGCTCCACATCCTGCTGCTGCGGGTCCACCGGATCCCGCGCCCGGTCACCGTCCGCGTCCGCGACGAGTACCACGGCTGCCGCTCCTGGGTCGAGATCGATCGCGACCTGCCCTTCGAGGGCACGCCGGTGATGGCCGACGAAGAGTTCGACCGCGCTCGCGACGAGATCCGCGCGGTCTGCGGCGACGCCGAGCCGGCCCTCGTTTAGCGCCAGCGCTGCTCGCTAGTCTCGCCTCGATGTCCTGGATCGAGACGGAGTCGCTGTCTTTTACGGCGCGACACGACAGCGAGGACGCGACGTTCGCGGAGCGGACGCTGGACCGGATGGAGAACCTGCGGCTGAAGCTCGAAGACCGCTTCGAGCAGGTCCCCGGCGACGTCACCGTCGTCGTCCACACCAACCCGGTCTGGCTGACGATGGCCCACCCCTTCCTCCCCGCCGCCCGCTGGTCGGCGGCGCCGGCCGGCCGCCGCTACCTTGCCGGCTGGGCGATGGCGACCGAGCTGCACGTCCTCAACGACCCCTACCTGGAAAAACGCGCCGCCGGTGACGACTCATTGGAGGCGCTGCGCGGCACCGCCGAGCGGCTCTACGCCCAGCTCGTCGTCGCCGCCAACAACTCGGCCCTGCCCCCCTCGTGGACGCCGCGGCGCTTCGCCCGCTATCTGCGCTGGGCCTGGCTGGTCGAAGGCGGCGCCCAGTACTTCGCCCGCCAGGTCGGCCTCTACCGGCCGGCGGTGATCCGCCGCCTGCGGGAAAGCTCACGCCCCTCCTTCCCCCCCTCCCGCCGCGACGCCGTCCTGCTCGGCGGCACGATCTTCGACCTGCTCGAGGAAGAGCGAGGGCCCGAGGCCTGCGAGCGCCTCGTCGACGGCCTCCTCCCCGGCGGCCCCGCGGTCACTCTCGAAGACGCATTCGACGCCCGCTTCCGCGACATCGAGGAGGCCTGGCGGGATTACCTGCGCTCGATGAACCGCCCGGCTGGCGTCAGCTGAGCTCGGTCAGTCGGAATCCGCGATCCAGGGCCAAGTCTCTTCGTCCTCCGCGACGAGGGTCTCCGCCAGAACGGCTCGTGCCGCCTCGAACTTGTCGGCGTGGACCAGGATCCGCTGGCCGCCGCCGCCGAAGCCGGAGTAGAGACGGCCGAGGCCGAGCTGCAGGCCACTCAGCCCGGTTGGCTGAAGCAGACTCGGGATGCCCGCGTGCCCGAGCAGCCCCTGCAGCATCTCGGCTTGAACCGGATCCTTGGCGAACGCAACGTCGACCAGATCCCCGTCCGCCACAAGTACCCGCCTCAGCTGATTTCGTAGAGCACCCAGATGATGAGGACGGCGGCGACAAAGGCGATGCCGACCCAGAGCGCCAGTCGGCCCGGCGAGGTGACTCCGGTTTCGCCTCGCTCCAGCCGCACCTGCTCTTCGAGCTCGTTGCGCTCTTCGTCCTCGCTCTCGAACTGGGTTTCGGCGAGCACCTCGCGCGCCCGCGGCGCCGCCTCGGAGTTGACCATCACGTCGTGGGGGCCGGCGGCGAGGAAGTCGGGATTGTCGAACCCGCCGCTGCGCTTGAGGACGCTCGGCAGCCCGGCCTCCGAAAGCAGACCCTGCAGCAGTTCCGCTTCTGCCTGGTTACGGCCGTAAGCGACCTTGACGAGCTTGCCGCCTCCACCACCGCCGCCGCCCCCGCCCTCCTGGGAGGGGCCGCCGCCGTGCGGGCCGTGGGAACCGCGGCTGTGGGAGCCGCCCTTGTGGCTACTGGATTTCGAGCGTGACATCAGCGATCTTCAGATCCTTGAGTAGAAAGGCCTTGACGTCGGGGACGTCTTCGTCGGCGAGCGAGACGATCACATAGATCTGTTCCGGCCAGGCGACGGCCTGGTTGACATCGGTTTGCGAGGGATAAGCGGCGCTCTTGGTGTGCGAGTGGTAGATCGCGAGCAGCTCGTTGCCGCCGTCCTCGATCGACTTCAGCGCGTTGTACTGGCCCTGCGGATCCATCTCGTAGCGCAGCGGACTGGCAGCCGAGTTGGCGACGCGGACGACTTCCGTCGCCTCGCCGCCACGCCCACCGACCATGCCGCAGCACTCGTTCGGCAGGTCCTCACGCGCGTGCGCGACCATCTCGTCGATCAGTCCCTGGGTGATCCGCATCGCAACCAGCCTAGAGGCGACTACCACCAGACGGTGGAGTCGATGTCCCCGAGTTCCTCGATCGACTTCGTGTAGACGCCGGAGGAGAGGTACTTCCAGCCGTCGTCGGGGATCAGGAAGACGACGTTGCCGCCGTCGAGCTCCCCAGCGATGCGGGCGGCGATCGCGGCGATTGCGCCGGCCGAGACACCGGCGAAGACGCCCTCCTCGTCGAGCAGCTTCTTGGTCCAGACGATCGCGTCGCGGTTGGAAACCATGATCTTCCGGTCGAGGATCGAGAGGTCGATGATCGGCGGGATGAAGCCGTCGTCGAGCGAGCGCAGGCCCTGGACCAGCTCGCCCTGCATCGGCTCGGCGGCAACGATCCGGGTCTGCGGGTTGGCCTCCTTGAGACGACGGCCGTTGCCCATCAAGGTGCCACCGGTGCCGAGACCGCCGACGAAGGCGGCTACCTCGTCGAGCTCGTCGAGGATCTCGACCGCGGTGCCGTTGTAGTGGGCCAGCGGGTTGTTCTCGTTGCCGTACTGGTAGGGCATGTAGTAGCCGGGCTCCTCGGCCATCTCCAGCGCCACCTCGACCGCGCCGTTGGAGCCCTTCGCGCCCTCCGAGTAGACGATCTCCGCCCCGTACATCCGCAGCAGCTGGGTCCGCTCCTCGGTGACGTTGTCCGGCATCACGACCTTCAGCGGGTATCCCTTGCGGCGGCAGATCATCGCCAGGGCGATGCCGGTGTTGCCCGAGGTCGGTTCGAGGATCGTCTGCCCAGGCTCGATCGCCCCTTCCGCCTCCGCCGCCTCGATCATCGATTTGGCGACCCGGTCCTTGACCGAGCCGGTCGGGTTGTGGCCCTCGAGCTTGGCGTAGATGCGGACCTCCGGCTTCGGCGAGAGCCGCGGCAGCTCGACCAGCGGCGTGTTGCCGATCGACTCGACCACGTTGCCGAACCGGCCCCCGCAGGGTCTGTTGAGAAGTTGATCCGCCATCAGATTCCGCCCCGTTACTTCAGAAAGTGTAGCGAGGGATAGATGGCACGTTTGTACGACGGGGCATACGCCGGAGTTCCCGGGAAGTGTAAATTCGCCCGGGTCCAGCAAACATTTGGATCGGAGGCAATACCAAATGAGCAAGACCCGGCTCGCCGCGCTCTTCGCGGTCTTCCTCGTCGCAATCGCGGCTTTGGCCGTGGCAGGGTGCGGTGGCAGCGACGACAGCAGCTCCACCGGCAGCGAAACCGGCGCCAGTACCGAAGAATCCGGTGGTGGTGGCGAACCGCTGACCGTCGGCTCCGACATTCCCTATCCCCCGTTCGAGGAAGGAAAACCGGGCGAATACACGGGCTTTGACATCGACCTGATGGACGCGATCGGCGAAAGGATCGGCCGCACGCCCGAATACACGGACACCTCCTTCGAAACGATCTTCCGCGACGTCGCCCAGGGCAAGTTCGAAGCGGTGATCTCGGCCGCAACGATCACCGAAGAACGCGAACAGACGGTGGGCTTCTCCGATCCCTACTACCTCTCCGAACAGGCGATCCTGGTCAAAGAAGGCAGCGACATCACCGGCCTCGCCGACCTCGAAGGCAAAGTCGTCGCCGCCCAGCAGGGGACGACCGGGCTCGAACTCGGCAAGGAAAAAGCCAACGCCTCAGAACTCCGGCCCTTCCCCGAAGGTCCGGATGCGGTCAACGCTCTGAAAGCCGGCACCGTCGAAGCCGTGATCATCGACGCACCGGTCGCGCAGAACGCGGTCGAAAAATCGGGCGGCGTCGAAATCGCCGAAAAAGTCCCGACCGAAGAAGAGTATGGAATCGCCCTCGCCAAGGACAACACCCAGCTCCTCGAAGAAATCAACAAGGGGCTGGAAGAAGTGATTGCCGACGGCACCTACACGACGATCTACGAAAAGTGGTTCAACCTCGAACCGCCGAAACAGTTCCAGGGCTGAGCGCGACTGAGGTCGCGCTCACGGGGTAGTCCGAATCGCAGTCTGGGGGCGCCGGCGACGGCGCCCCCTTTCGGTCCCGGCAGCAACAGGAGAGAGCGATGAGCGAATTCTTCCATCAGTACTTCGACTTCAACTACATGGGGGAACACTTCTGGGAAGTCCTGGAAGCTTTCCTGCAGAACCTCGTGATCTTCGCCGTGGTCGCAGTGCTCGCGCTGTCCTGGGGTCTCCTACTGGCCCTTCTCCGCCAGCTGCCGGGAAAGAAATTCGTGCCGGTCCGATTCGTGACGATCGCCTACATCGACCTGTTCCGGGCGATCCCGATCCTGATCGTGATCCTCCTCATCTCCGGCGGCATCCCGTTTCTCGAATTCATCCCCAAAGACATCCGGATCCCGCACTGGTTCGGCAAGCCCGATCCGTTCTGGTACGGCGTCGCCGCCCTCATGCTCGTCTATGGAGCATTCACCGCCGAGGTCTATCGCGCCGGTATCGAAGCGGTGCCCCGCGGTCAGATGGAGGCGGCCCGCTCGCTCGGGATGAGCCACTGGCAAGCGATGCGACACGTCGTCGTTCCCCAGGCCGTGACTCTGATCCCGGCGCCGATGCTGAACGAATTGATCTCGCTGCTGAAGGACACGACGCTCGTCAGCGTCATCGCCTTCGCTGAGTCGGTTCTGATCAGCCGAGAACTGCTCGCACAGTCCTTCAACAGCTCGGCAATGATCCTGACCGCGTTCTTCTTCATCCTCATCATCCTGCCGATGGCCCGAGTCGTCGACAAACTGATTGCTCGGCAGCAGGGCAAAATTGCCCGCGGCTCCCACATCGAGGTTGCCTAGATGGCCGACCCGATGCTGAAGCTGGTCGGCGTGCACAAGCGCTACGGAGCGCTCGAGGTCCTCAAAGGCGTCGACCTCGACGTCGCCAAAGGCGAAGTCGTCTGCATCCTCGGGCCGAGCGGTTCCGGCAAGAGCACGCTGCTGCGCTGCGTCAACCTGCTCGAGCCGCCGGAGGAGGGCGAGATCTTCCTCGAGGGGCAGGACATCTGCAGGGGCCCCGGTTCGGGCACCGGCGAGCAGAGCTGGAACCTCGACTTCGTCCGCCAGCGGGTCGGGATGGTCTTCCAGCAGTTCAACCTCTTCCCCCACAAGTCGGCGCTGGAGAACGTGACGATGGCGCCGGAAAAGGTCCTCGGCCGCTCGAAGGCGGAGGCACGCGAGAAAGCGACGGCGCTGCTCGAACGGGTCGGCCTCGGCGACAAACTCGGCCAGTATCCCGAACGGCTTTCCGGCGGCCAGCAGCAGCGGGTCGCGATCGCCCGGGCGCTGGCGATGGAACCGCACGTGATGCTGTTCGACGAGGTCACCTCAGCCCTCGACCCCGAGCTCGTCAAGGAGGTGCTGGACACGATGCGCGAGCTGGCCTCGGAAGGGATGACGATGCTGGTCGTCACCCATGAGATGGGGTTCGCCAAAGAAGTCGGCGACCAGGTCGTGTTCATGGACGGCGGCGTGATCGTCGAGCAGGGCAAGCCCGTCGACGTGCTCGACCACCCCACGCAGGAGCGGACGAAGAAGTTCCTCGGCCTGGTGCTGGAGCGCTGAGCCCTAGCGGGTGCCGCCGGCCATCGCCGGCAGGATGACGACGGTGTCGCCGTCTTTGACCGCGGTCTCAAGCCCGTCGAGCACGCGCACGTCCTCGTCGTTGAGGTAGACGTTGACGTAGCGGTTGAGCTCGCCGTCCTCACCGAACAGCTGCGTCGAGGTGTCGGGGTGCGCCTCGGTCAGCGCCCGCAAGACCTCGCCGACGTTGCCGCCGGCGGCCTCGACCTCGGACTGCCCGCCCGTTTTCGGACGCAGTACCGGTGGGATGCGAACAGTGGCCATCGGGCGGTGATCCTAGTCGAGCCGGGGCTTGCTAGCGATCTCCGCCGGCGCCGGCGCAGAAAGCGTCGTAGTCGGGGAACTTGCCCATCTCCGACTCCGGGACCTCCTCGGCGTGCTCACCGCAGATCGGGCACTCGGGGTCGCGGCGGACCTTGAGCTCGGTGAAGGTGGTGCCGAGGGCGTCGTAGAGGAGCAGGCGGCCGATCAGCGGCTCACCGGCGCCGAGCACGAGCTTGATCACCTCGTTGGCCTGCAGGGTGCCCATCGTCCCGGCCATCACACCGAGGACCCCGTTGGCAGAGCAGCTTGGCGCCAGCTCGGCCGGCGGCGGCGTCGGGTAGAGGCAGCGGTAGCAGGGGCCCTCGTAGGGGACGAAGGTCGAGATCTGACCGTCGAAGCCAAGGATCGAGGCGGAGACGACCGGCTTGCGCAGCCGCACCGAGGCGTCGTTCAGCAGGTAGCGGGTGGGGAAGTTGTCGGCGCCGTCGACGACGATGTCGTAGTCCTTCATCACCTCGAGGATGTTGCTCGCGTCGAGGCGGCCGTTGTGCTCGACGACGTTGACGTCGGGGTTCAGCTGTTCGATGAAGATCCGGGCCGAGGTGGTCTTCGGCATCCCGATCCGCTCGGTGTTGTGGATCACCTGGCGCTGCAGGTTGGAGGCGTCGACGACGTCGTCATCGACGAGGCCGATCGTGCCGACCCCGGCCGCCGCCAAGTAGAGCGCCGTCGGCGCCCCGAGCCCACCGGCACCGAGCAGCAGCACCTTCGAGTTCAGCAGCTTCAGCTGGCCGTCGACGCCGACCTCCGGGAGCAAGGTGTGGCGGGAATAGCGCTCGCGCTGCTCGGCGGTCATCCCGGAAGTCGAGACCACCGGCAGCCCCTGTTCCTGCCAGAGGAGGATGCCGCCCGCCATCGAGGCGACGTTGTCGTAGCCCATCGCCTGCAGCTGCGCGGCGGCGATCGCCGAGCGGTTGCCGGAGCGGCAGTAGAGGATCGTGCGCGCCGACTTGTCGGGCGCCGCGCCCTCGATCTCGTCGCCGAGCAGACCCGGCGGGACCAGCTTGCCACCCTCCAGATGGGCCTCCTGGTACTCGTGCGGCTCGCGGGTGTCGATGAGGACGACATCCCCGCCGTTGATCTCCTCAGCGGCCTCGAAAGGCTGGATCTCCTCGATCGTTACCTGCGTCTCAGTACCAGGCATGAAGTAAATCTCCTGAAATCGGATCAGCTTTTACTTCAAAAAGTATAGCGCCGCTTGGCAGTGGGGCCCTGTCACCGCGCTTGCAACATTGACCCGGCTCTGGTGGGGTGAATGTTCCAAGGGGCGATCGCCGCCGGGTCGCCTTGAAATCGGGCCAAAATCAAGCCACCGTACGGGGCCAATCCAGGGAAGGGGACGAGGAGTGAGCGAGAAAACGGCCAGGGCGGCCTACCAGGCGTTCGCGTCGATCTACGACGACTTCAACTATCGCAACGACTACGAGATGTGGTTCGGGGCTCTGCTGCCGGAGCTCGAAAGGCGAGGGCTCAAGCACGGCCGCCTGCTGGACGTCGGCTGCGGGACCGGGCGCGCGTTCGAGCCGATGCTGCGGCGCGGCTGGGAGATCCAGGGCTGTGACGTCTCGACCGCGATGCTCGACGAAGCCCGGCGCAAAGTCGGCGACACGGTCAAGCTCGACGTCGCCGACGCCCGCGAACTGGCCGTCTACGGTGAGTTCGAGCTCGCCTGGGCACTGAACGACGTCGTCAACTACCTGGTCGAGGACGGGGATCTCGAACGGGCGCTGAGCGGGATGCGGGCCAACCTCGCGCCCGGCGGCATGGTCCTCTTCGACTCGAACACGCTCAGCCTCTTCCGCTCCGACTTCGCCAGCGGCGACTCCGAGGGAATGAGCGTCGGCGGCTGGACCTGGCGCGGGCTCAGCAGCAACATCGAGCCCGGCGGCACCTACGAAGCCGAAGTCTCGGGCGACGGAGTCGAGCCCCACATCCATCGCGAGCGGCACTACACGCTCGAGCAGATCAAGGCGGCGATGGAGGTGTCCGGACTGGAGCTCCTCGCCGCCCTCGGGCAGCAGGAGGAGAACGGACAGGTCGTGCTCGTCGAACCCCACGATGAGCTGCGCGACCACAAGACGATCTACATCGGCCGTGCCGCCACCGGTTAGGTTTTCGCCTCACCATTGGCGGGGACAAATTGATGCGCAGGGGCAACGGCGCCGATAGGCTGCTGCATCAACTTCCGCTGAGTGATCGGACCCGTTTAATGTCGATGACGACGAATCTCCAGGACCACCGGCCTGCCGCCGCCACAAACGCAGCCCTGTTCAAAGCGCTGTCGCACCCGTTGCGCTACCGGATCATGATGATCCTCGGCGATCGCGAGGCGAGCCCTCGGGAACTCTCCGAGCTGCTGGACGAAGACTTCCACCGCGTCTACGAACAGGTTCGGATCCTCAACAAGTCGAACTTCATCGAGCTCGTCGGCACCGACTCCAAACACGGCGGCACGATGCACTTCTACCGGGCGACGGTGCGGCCGGTGCTCGACGCCGAAGCCTGGGAGCGGTTCCCCCGCCTGGCGCGAGAAATTGCCAGCGTCTCGATCGCGCGCCGAATCGTCGGCGACCTGATCGCCTCGATCCGAGCCGGGATCTTCGACCGCCGCCCGCACCGGGCGCTGTTGCGCAAGCCGATCATCGTCGACGAACAGGGCTTCAAGGAAGCCGACGAATCAGCTCTTCGCCACCTCGCCGAGCTGTCCGAGATCGAGGCCCGCTCCGCCGCGCGGCTAATCGAGCACGGCGAAGAGGGCATCAATGTCGACACCGCGACGCTGGTCTTCGAGGCGTCGAGGCCAAAGCGCCTGCAGGGCGAGCAGGACTGAAAGCAGAGACCGCCCCCGCTGCGAAGCCGGTTGGGGAGAGCTTCGCTGCGGGGGCGGGTGGACGAGGAAACCTGGCTACAGGGAGGGACGCATCTGGCGCAGGCGCTTGACCCGCTCCTCGATCGGTGGGTGGGTAGAGAAGAGACCGGCGATGCCCTTGCCCTTGAACGGGGCAACGATGTAGAGCGGCTCGGCCGCCTGGTTGACCTGCATCGGCACCGCTTCCGCACCCTGCTCGAGCCGCAGCAGCGCGCTCGCCAGCGACTCCGGGTTGCCGCAGATTTCGGCACCGCCGGCGTCAGCCGCGAACTCGCGCTGGCGCGAGATCGCGAGCTGGATGATCGAAGCGGCGATCGGGGCCAGCAGGACCATCGCCAGCGAAGCGACAAGGCCCAGCGGCGAGTTGTCATCGTCGCCGAACCAGAGCAGCATGTAGGCGAGGTAGGTAATCGCGGCGCCGATCGCCGAAGCGACCGACTGGATCAGGATGTCGCGGTTGCGGATGTGGGTGAGCTCGTGGGCGAGGACGCCGCGCAGCTCGTCCTCGGACAGCAGTTTGGTGATCCCGCGGGTGACGGCGACGGCCGAGTGCTTCGGGCTGCGGCCGGTGGCGAAGGCGTTGGGCTGGTCCTGGGGGATCATGTAGAGGCGCGGCATCGGCAGCCCGGCGCGCGTCGTCAGTTCGCGGACGATCTGGTAGAGCCGCGGGTTCTCCGACTCCTCGATCGGCTTCGCGCGGCTCATCGCCAGCGCCAATTTGTCGCTGAAGAAGTAGGAGCCGAGGTTGAAGAGCAGGGCGATGCCGAGGAAGATCGCGGCCGTCGAGGGACCGCCGATCAGGGCGCCGATCAGGACCAGCAGGCCGGAAAGGGACGCCAGCAGGATCGTGGTCCTGAGGGTTGCGCCGAAAGTCGATTGCTTGGTGGTGCTCATGCGTGTCGCTCCTGGGTCTGGTGGACGACTGAGTATGGAGAGTCGGGTTGCGAATGACCATAGGGGCCAGCCCCCGATCTGGGCGGGATCACCCACTAGACGATCGTCCTATCACCCAGGCGTCGTCCCCTGTCGAAATTAGGATCCTGATTGTGTCCTCGTCGGTTCGAAAAGCCTGCATAGCGATGTTTCTCGGCCTCCTTGCAGCCCTCGTCGCCGTTGGTTGCGGCGGCTCTGACTCTTCCTCGTCGTCCTCCGACTCCTCCGACGAGACGAAGGCCGCAGTCGCCCCAACCGGCGAAGTCGAGGTCAGGTGGCAAGAACCGGCCAGCGAAGCTGACGAACTCGGCTACGAAATGCTGAAAGCGAGCGAAACCGAAATGCTCGCGAAGACGCTGGCGGAAACCTTCCAGCTGCCGAACCCGCTCACCGTCAAGGGCGTCAACGGGGTCGGCGGCGGCCCCTTCTACAACCCCGAAGACAACTCGATCACCCTGCCCTACGGGTTCGCGGCCCTGATCTTCGAAGTCCTCGCCGAAGGCAATCCCGAAGACAGCGAATACGAACTCGGCGAACGGATCGGCGCCGTCAACAGCTTCATCTTCGAGCACGAGTTCGCGCACGCGCTGATCGCCAACTTCGAACTGCCCGTGCTCGGCGGAGAAGAGGACGCGGCGGACTCGATCGCCACCGTGCTGCTGCTGAAAGCGTCCGAGGGCGCCGGCTACGCGGCCGCGGCGGCCGGCTTCTGGGCGGACTTCTCGGGGCGCCAGGAACCACCGGCAATTGCCGACTACGCCGACAACCACTCGCTCGACCTGCAGCGCACCTTCGACATCCTCTGCTGGGTAGCGGGGTCCAGCGAAGCCTCCTTCGAAGAAGTCGCCGAACTGGAACTGCTGCCGGAATCGCGCCTCGCCACCTGCCCGGGCGAATTCGAACAGCTGGTCAACAGCATCGGCCAGGAGCTGGAACCGCACGTCAAAGGCGGTCTCAACCTGGCCCCCGCCGAACCAGCGGAAGAAGAAACCGAATAGCTGCTTCTAGGCTTGGGCGATGACCACGGTGGTGATCGTCGTCCTCGCCCTCGCGGTGATCGCGCTGGCGGTCAACCTGCTGCGGCTGCGCCGCCGCTACGCGCCGCTCGAGGACCTGATCGAGGAGATGGAGAAGGTCGACCTGAGCCGGCCGGGGTTGCTTCTCCCCGCCTCGATCGACGGGGTCGGCGAGACCGAGGAGGTGGCCCGGATCGAGCTCGCCTTCCTGCGCATGGTGCGACGCCTGGAAGCCGAGCGACGGCGTGCCGGCTCAGCGGCACTTGCCGCACAGGAGGAGGAGCGGGCCCGCGTCGCCCGCGACCTCCACGACGAGGTCAACCAGTCGCTGACCGGCCTGCTGCTGCGACTGGAGGCGGTCCGCGAGGCGGCGCCGCCGGAGCTGGAGCCGGAGATCGCGGAGACGAAAGCGCTTGCCAACCAGGCGATGCGGGAGTTGCTCGCGCTCGCCCGGCAACTGCGGCCGACGGCGCTCGACGACCTCGGCCTCGCCGCCGCGATCGCCGGCCAGGTCGAGCAGCTCGGACGGGGCGAGATCGACGCCGGCTTCGAGGCCGAAGGCGACTTCTCCGACCTCGGCGACGACGCCCAACTGGTCGTCTACCGGGTCGCCCAGGAGGCGCTCTCCAACGCCGGCCGCCACTCCGGCGCCGAGCGGGTGGTGGTGACGCTGCGCCGGCGTGAGGATGGCGGCGTCGCCCTCGACGTCGCCGACGATGGCCGTGGCTTCGCCTTCGAGGAGTCCGAGCGCGGACTCGGGATCGGCGGTATGCGCGAGCGGGCGCTCCTGATCGGCGGCGAGCTGACGATCGAGTCCCGGCCCGGCGCCGGCACCAGCGTCCACCTCACCGTGCCGGACCCGGCCGCGTAGGGATATCTCAGGCCGCCAGCGCCCGGCCCGTGTCCCGCCCCCCACTCCGTGCTTCCCGCAGCCCGCGCTTCATTGCGAGGCTGTGCCGGTGACCGGGACCGAGGCGGCGAACGTAGTAGTCGTTCAGTTTCTTGTATAGGCGCGCCGCCTCCTCATAGTCCCCCGCCATCCGGGTCCACCAGGCCTGTTGGCGGCGTGCCGCCAGGACCCCATGGTGGTCTGGGCCATGCACGGCGGCGAAATCCGATGCGAGGGACCCGTACAGGCGCGCCGCCTCGGCGGGATTGCCGGCCGCCCCGATCCGCTTCGCCCAGTCATGACGGGCCGCGAAGGTGACGCGGTGCTCGGCACCGAAGATGGTGCGGTTCTCGCCGACCACCTCCGCGTACCGCTCGCGCGCCCAGTCGATGCTGTGCCCGAAAGACCGACGGTGGGCCTGCTGCCCGTCAGGACGAGGTGGCGCCGGCTGGTGGCGAGGCGGCGCCGGCACGCGAACCCGGCGCCGGCGCGAAGTGGCCGGCCGTGGCGGCGGCGACGCAGCCTGGCGAGCACGGAAATTCTCGTCGGCGAAGTCCGGTTCCTCCCCCATCACGAACGGGGGCAGGGCCGGGCGGTTCCACAGGTGACGAACCAGCTCCGTCAAGGCGCGCCGGTACTGGCGGTCGGCCCTGAAATCGATCGCCAGGCGGTCCCGCAGGTAAGTCGGCAGCGACTCGGACGGCGCCCCACGGCGCAGCAACGGCACGAACTTGTGGGCAGGGGCGGAAGCGAAGATCTCGCCGGTCACGATTGCCGTCTCGTATCCGACCCCACCAAGCCGGTTGTTTGCCCGGTGCGCGTAGACGGGAGTGCAGACGATCGGTACGAAATCGGACTCGCGCACGGCCTTCTCCATGTAGTGCGTCAAGCTCGCGCCGGGTCGGAGGCCCAGATCGACGGTGACCTCGACGCCATTCGCGAAGAGGTCGCGGACGAGCCGGACAACCCACGCTTCGTGCTCGCTCGACTCTCGCGAATAGCTGACGAAGCAGGTGGGTTTGCGACGTGGCAAGGGACCTGATTTTAATCCAGAAATGCCGAGTGGCGAGGGCGTCGGCGGGCTTGGGAGACTTGACGAATGAGAGTCCTGATCGCCGACGACCACGGCATCGTCCGCTCCGGCCTGCGGCTGCTGCTCGAGCGCCAGCCGGACATCGAGGTCGTCGCCGAGGCGGCTGACGGCGCCGAGGCGCGCGACCTGGCGGTGCGGGAGCGGCCGGACCTGGCGATCCTCGACGTCAAAATGCCGAACCTGACCGGGCTGCAGGCGACGCGCGAGATCAAGCGCCAGGCGCCGGAGGTCTCGGTCCTGATCCTCTCGATGCACGACGACGAGCGCTACCTGTTCGAGGCGCTGAAAGCCGGGGCGTCGGGCTACGTGCTGAAGGCGCAGGCCGATACCGACCTACTCGCTGCGATCCGGGCGGTCGAGCGTGGTGAGCCGTTCCTGACCCCGGAGGCACAGCGGACCCTGATCAAGGACGTGCTCGAGCGCGGATCCACCGGCGAGGAGGAGCTGACCCCGCGCGAGGAGGAAGTCGTGAAGCTGGTGGCGGAGGCGAACACGACGAAACAGATCGCCGAGCTGCTCCACCTCTCCGAGAAGACGGTCGAGAACCACCGCGCCAACGCGATGCGCAAGCTCGGGATGCGCGACCGGGTCGAGCTCGTCCGCTACGCGATCCGCCGTGGCCTGATCGAGCCATAACCGACCGCTTCGGTAGGATTTAGTTCCCCCATGTTGTTCTCGACCAAAGCCGAGTATGGAGTGCGCCTGATGGTCGAGCTGGGCCGCCAGCCCGGTTCGGCACCGATCTCGCTCAACACAGTCGCCGAAGCCGAGCGGCTTCCCCTCTCCTACCTCGAGCACCTGGTCGCGAAACTGCGCAAGGCGGGCCTCGTCACCTCGACCCGCGGCGCCCATGGCGGCTACCAACTCGCGATGCCGGCCGAGCAGATCACGATGGACGCGGTGGTCGAGGCGCTGGAAGGGCAGATCGCGCCGATGGAGTGCTTCCACGACTCCCCCGAGGGCAAAGTGCTCTGCTCGCACGAGAGCGACGGCGACCAGGCCTGCTCGACGAAGCTGCTCTGGATGCGCGTCCAGGGCGGCGTCACCAAGGCGCTCGCCGGCACGACGCTGGCCGAGCTGGTCGAGTTCTCGACCCACAGCGAGGAGCGCCGGACCGCGGCGCTCGGCAGCGCCGCCTAGAACTTCACAAAACCCGAAACGGAGCGAAATTGGCTGAGCTGGAGATACGCAACCTGCACGTGAGCGTCGAGGACAAGCAGATCCTCAAGGGCCTCGACCTCGACGTCGAGAAGGGCAAAGTCCACGCCCTGATGGGTCCCAACGGCTCCGGCAAGTCGACCCTCGCCAACGTGATCATGGGCCACCCGGCGTTCGAGGTAACCGAGGGCACGATCACCTTCAAGGGCGAGGACATCACCGAGGCCGCCCCCGAGGATCGCTCGCAGGCCGGTCTCTTCATGGCCTTCCAGTACCCGGTCGCGATTCCCGGCGTCTCCGTCTCCAAGTACCTGCGGATGATCATCAACGCTCAGCGCGAGGCGCGAGGCGAAGACCAGATCAAGATCAAAGACTTCGCCCGCACCGCCCAGGAGGCGATGGCGCTGGCGAACATCCCCAAAGACTTTTCCAGCCGCTACCTCAACGACGGCTTTTCCGGCGGCGAGAAGAAGCGGATGGAGCTGCTGCAGCTGGCGCTGCTGCGGCCGGAGATGGCGGTCCTCGACGAGACCGATTCCGGCCTCGACATCGACGCCCTGCGCACCGTCGCCGAGGGCGTCAACAAGTTCGCCGGCCCGGACATGGGTGTCCTCATCATCACCCATTACCAGCGCATCCTGCACATGGTCAAACCCGACTTCGTCCACGTCATGTTCGAGGGCCGGATCGTCAAAGAAGGCGGCTCGGAGCTGGTCGGCGTGCTGGAGGAGAAAGGCTACGGCTGGATCCGCGAGGAGGTTGGGGCGGGCGCCAGCGCCTAGCCCCACTCGGGACATGGAGCAAGCGACCGCGAAGAGCTCCTTCCCGATCGAGAAGGTCCGCGCCTCCTTCCCGGCGCTCGAGCGCGAGGTCGGCGGCCAGCCGGTCGCCTACCTCGACAGCGGCGCCAGTGCCCAGCGGGTGTTGGCCTCGATCGAAGCGGTCTCCCGCTACGAGCGCCGCCACCACTCCAACGTCCACCGCGGCTCGCACACGCTCTCGGCCGAGGCGACCGAGGCCTACGAGGGCGCCCGGGCGACGGTCGCCGACCACATCGGTGCGAGCGACCGCCGCGAGGTCCTCTTCGTCCGCAACGCGACCGAGGCGATCAACCTCGTCGCCCGCGCCTGGGGCGACGCCAACGTCGGCGCCGGCGACCGCATCCTGCTGACCGAGATGGAGCACCACTCGAACATCGTTCCCTGGCAGCAGCTGGCGGAGCGGGTCGGGGCCGAGGTCGACTGGGCGCCGATCGACGATGACGGCCTGCTCGACATGGACGCCTTCGCGGCGCTGCTCGAGCGGGGACCGAAGCTCGTCGCCGTCGCCCACGTCTCCAACGTGCTCGGGACCGAGAACCCGATCGCCGAGATCGCGCGGCTCTCGCACGAGGCCGGTGCGCTGGTCCTTGCCGACGGCGCCCAGGCGGCGCCGAAGCTGCCGCTCGACATGGCCGAGCTCGGCGTCGACTTCTACGCGCTGACCGGCCACAAGCTCTACGGGCCGACCGGGATCGGGGCGCTCTGGGGGCGGCTGGAGCTGCTGCGGGAGATGCCGCCGTTCCTCGGCGGCGGCTCGATGATCCGCAAGGTAACGCGTGAGGGAACTACTTACGCCGACGTGCCGGCGCGGTTCGAGGCGGGAACGCCGGCGATCACGCAGGCGATCGGGATGGCGGCGGCGCTGCGCTGGCTCGACAGCGTCGGCATGGAGGCGGTGCGCGAGCATGAGATCGAGATCACCGACTACGCGCTCGGGCGGGTCGCCGAGGTTCCCGGCCTGCGCGTGTTCGGCCCGCCGCGAGGCGCCGGCCGGCTGGGCCCGGTCTCGTTCGAGATCGACGGCATCCACGCCCACGACGTCTCCGAGATCCTCGACCGCCACGGCGTCGCCGTTCGCGCCGGCCACCACTGCGCCCAGATCCTGATGGACCGGCTCGGGATCACCGCCACCGCCCGCGCCAGCTTCGGCGTCTACACGACGCCGGAGGAGATCGACCGCCTGGTCGCCGGCCTCGAAGACGCGCGTAAGGTGTTTGGTCTCTGATGGACGAGCTGTACAGAGACCAGATCCTCGAGCACTACAAGCGGCCGCACAATTTCGGCGCGCTCGACTCACCCGACCTCGAGTTCGAGGACACCAACCCCTTCTGCGGCGACGAGCAGCACGTGACGATCCAGCTCGACGAGAACGATCGGGTCGCTGCGATCGCCTTCGAGGGCAAAGGCTGCGCGATCTCGACCGCAGCGACCTCGCTGCTGACCGACGAGCTGGTCGGCAAATCACGCGAGGAACTCCTTCTTCTCCCGAAAGACTTCGTCCTCGAGCTGCTCGGAATCGAGATCTCGGCAACGCGGATGAAGTGCGCGATGCTCGGCCTCAAGATCGTCAAGAGCGCCAGCCTCGGCCAGTCCGCCGAATGGGAGGACGAGGGCGAGGCCGGCGATCCTGCCGAAGCGGCCGCGCTCTAGGGCGCCGCGGCCAGCGTCTCCGCGCTCGGCTGCATGATCGCGAAGGCGGCGCCGAACTGGTCGGTGGCGACGGCGA